>Ga0310786_10003004_pt1 | contig 25002 bp, 17 predicted proteins | sample AusTroGonzalo_MG_FD_203881 | JGI IMG/M metagenome (GOLD analysis project Ga0310786, IMG submission 203881) | Bovine rumen microbial communities from tropical cattle in Woodstock, Queensland, Australia - Gonzalo_03 (v2) (version 2) | ecosystem: Host-associated > Mammals > Digestive system >...
TGACGCCCCGCTGGTTCTGGCGAAAATATTTGACGGTGAACTCGCCATCGACAGCGGCGATGACGATGGACGAGTTTTCCGGCGTCAGACTGCGGTCAACCACCAGGATGTCTCCCGGACGGATGCCGGCCTCCAGCATGGAATCGCCTGCCGCGCGGACAAAGAAGGTCGCGGCCGGACGGTGCACGAGCAACTCGTTCAGGTCCAGTGGCGATTCGGCATACTGCTCGGCAGGAGACGGAAAACCGGCGACAACAGGAGTCTCCATCAGGGGCGCGACTGCTTCCTTGGCGGATTTGGCGATGGCGGAGCGCATGGTCATGTTGCTACGGGACTATTCCACCAGGTTGAAGGCTTTGACCAGGTCTTTGATTTCCTGTTCGGTGATGGGCTTCATGCCACCAAGAGCCTTGCAGCCGATGGTCGCGCGGGCAGAATACTCCGCGACCTCCAGGCGGTCAAAGGCCTGAAGCAGGGTGGCGCCAGTGGTGACCATGCAGTCGTTCTGGATAAGCACGACTGGATAGCGTGGCGAGATGGTTTTGGTGATTTCGCCAAGGTTCCGGAAATGCTCGCCGAAGGGATAAGTCGGAACTTCGCGCAGAAGAATGTAACTTTCGGGAATCACGCGCGGGTCGAAGGTCTCATGGGTGACGGCGTAGGCCATCACGTTCGGGGGATTGGCGAGAATCACGGAGTTGATGTCAGGGTTGGCGTCGAAGATGGCCTTGATGAACCAGGCGCCTCGGGACAGCTTTTTCCCCGCCTCGTGCAAATGGCCGCGGACCAGCACGAAGTCATCGGGCTGGATGGTCCCGCGGTCCAGGGAGCGCTGGGTGACCAGGAAGGAGTCCTTATCGATGCGGCAGCCGAAGGTGCCCTCTGTGCTGGTGAACAGTTGCTGGCGGTAGGCACGGCGGATTAGCAACGCCATCTGATAGCGCATTTCCATCTCCTGGGAGGAACGGCTGTCAGGCGAGAACTCGTGGAAATCCACATTGCGGTCGATGGCGTAGTATTCCATCTGCGGTTCAGTGAGGTAGATGGGCTTGCCGATGCGGAGCGCCCCCATGATGAGGCGGGCGCAGAAATCGAGCGTCTCGAAACGCTGGAAGGCCTGGAGAAGGCTGTTGCCGGCGCAACAGGTCCCATGGTTCTCCAGGAGGATTGTCGAATGTCCCTCCGCGAAGGCTGCGGAGACATTGCGCCCGAGAGCCTCGCTGCCAGGAACTTCGTATGGCGCATAGCCGACGGTACCGCAGATTGACTTGGCCGTCGGGAAGACAGCCGTGTTGGGAATTTGTCCGGCCACCGAGAAACTCACGAGTGTCGGGGGATGTGCGTGGACAATCGCCCGCACGTCAGGGCGCAACTGGTAGATGTCGCGATGGAAGGGAAATTCGCTGGACGGCTTGTGAGGGCCAAGCATCGTGCCGTCAGGTTGCACGCAGACGATGTCTTCTCGCCGCAGGGTTCCCTTGTCGATGCTGGCGGGGCTTATCCAGATGTTGCCTTCGGCATCGAGAATGGAGAGGTTTCCGCCACTAGTGGTGGTTAGGCCATTGCCGTAGATGCGGCTCATCAGTTCCACGATTTGATCGCGTGGATGCATGTAAGTAAAGTTTTCCATGTTGTGTTTGTTAGTGATTAGTGGTTAGTGGTTAGTGATAATTTGCCGACGCGGAGCATCGGCGGCAGAACCTTGGTTGTGAGATGGTTGGGCGATGGTTTGGGAGGCGCGTTGCTGTTGTCTGTGGTGTGGTTAGTGGAGTGTCTCGTCCCACGTCCCGCGTCTCACTCATGCGCGCGATTGAAAACCCACGGCAAACCCTTGCCGCTACATCTGCATGTTCAACTCCTGGCGGAGCCGTTCGATGTCGAGTTCTTTCAGGAATTTGATGAGATTCTGGAAATAGGCATCGTGGAAACCATAGCCGCCGTAGCGCATTTCGGCGACTGCCTCAGCAGGAGTCCACCCCTGACGGACGCAACGCCAGGCAGCGCAGACAAGCCCCGTGCGGTCGGCTCCGTGCTGGCAATGCACCAGCAGCGGCTCGTTGGCCTTTTCGCAGTCCTGGATGATTTTCAGGGCCTTGAGCAGTCGCGGGCGGGACGGGGCGAAGGGTGACATCGTGACACGCTGGATAGTGAAGTCCTCATCCGCCAGGGGATGGTCGCCGAACATCCTCAGGTCTAGGATGTTTTTTATGCCCAGGCGGCGGAGTTCGGCGGAGGAAGCGGCATCCGGCAAGGCCGAGCGGTAAAGGCAAGGCGTGACCTGGTGCAGATTCTCAGGAGAGGCGCAGTCCAGCGGCGTAGCCCAGAGGGGATTCCGCGTCTCGGTGGCGGGAGGCGTTTCCGCGATAGGCACGGATGTGCGGCAAGCGGCGAAGAACTGGCAAAAGGCGAAAACCAGCAGCAGGGCGCAAAGCGGCAATGCGCGGCGCAATGATGGATAGGGCGATTTTGTCATTGGTCAGTTCACGGTGCCTGCAAATCGTCAAGGATTTGTGAGATGACGTTGGCGGCAGTCAGTCCCTGGGCGGTGGCGCGGTAATTGAGGATGAGGCGGTGTTCCAGGATGGCCGGAGCCAAGGCCTTGACGTCTTCGGGAAGCACGAAATGGCGTCCTTGCAACAAGGCACTGGCCTTGGCGGCTTGCAGGAGGCCGAGGGAGGCACGTGGCGAAGCACCGCAGTCAAGAACTTCGCTGGGCCGGAATTTGAAATTAGCCTGGCGGGGAGACAGTTCGCTGGCGACTTCAGGCCTGGTGGCGGCGGTTATGTCCAGGATGTATTCGAGTATGCGTTCATCGGCATAGATTTGCGGGAGCAGTTGCTGGATGTCCAGCAATTCCTGGCAACTGAGGACAGGATGCAGAGGCACGGTGGCGGTTTCCGGTTGCTCCAACAGCAGACGCCTCTCCGCCTGGCGGTCGGGATAGAATACTTTCAGCAGAAAGAGAAAGCGGTCTTTCTGCGCTTCAGGCAGGGGGTATGTCCCTGTCTGCTCCAAAGGATTCTGGGTGGCGACGACGAAGAACGGCGCGGGAAGGCTTAAGGTTTCACCGTTGAGCGAGACCTGGCGTTCCTGCATGGCCTCCAGCAGGGCGCTCTGCGTCTTGGCCGGGGCGCGGTTGATTTCGTCGGCCAGCACAAGATTGGCGTTGACAGGGCCGAGCCGGGTCGTAAAACCATGCGTCTCGGGCTGATAGACGGTGGCGCCGACAAGGTCGGACGGCAACAGGTCAGGTGTGAACTGGAGGCGGGAGAACGTTCCGCCTAGGCACTGGGCCAGTCGCTTGACGAGCAGTGTCTTGCCTAGTCCCGGAAGTCCCTCGATTAGGACATGGCCGTTGGCCAGCAAAGCGGTCAGCAGGCGCACCAGCAGTTCGTCTTGCCCGATGATGGTCTGCTGGAGAGCGGTGAAAAGCGCCTGGAGTTTCGCGGAGGCCTGGTTGACCGCTTCGGCGATGGGAGTTTGTGGGGTCTTCATCATTTCCAGGTGGTTCCGGAGGAAAATTCAGTTGAGCAACATTTGTCGCAAGGTGTAGTTTTCGCTGTTCAGCCTGGCAATCCAGTCGTTGAGTTTGCGGTTCTGCTCCAGAAGGAGTTGATTGCGGAGTTCAGCGTCCTGGCCGGTTTCCTTGCCCCAGTGTTCCTGGAGTTGGAGGAGGAACTTCTTTTCCGTCTCGGCGAGCAGAGACTTGGCGGTCTGGGCGACGGTGGTGTCGGGGGACTTGGCGGCTTGGCGCAGATGCCAGACGGCGAGCGATAACTGTTCGGGGTTGGCGGCACAGAGGCGCCCCAAGGCGAAATGCGCCTGGAAAAGCCCTTGGTTTTCGGCAGTGGCAAGTTGGAGTTGCTGGAAGGCCACATCGTCATTGTGGGCTTTCATGGCGTCCATGCCTTGTGTGTAATGGTCGGCGCCGACTTCCTGACGGCGGCAAGCGGACAGGCAGAGGCAGAGCGAGAGCAGGCAGAGGGGGATTAGTCTGTTCATTTTGAGGCTGAGCGTGAGAGTCTGAGCAGGTGGATTTGGAGGACGGTGATTTCGGCTGGCGTGACGCCGTCGAGGCGCGAGGCCTGGCCGAGACTGGCAGGTCGGCGTTTCTGGAGTTTGGTCTTGGCCTCGGCGCTGAGTCCGGGGATGTTGTAGTCGAAGTCGGCGGGGATGGGGCAGGACTCGAGTTTCGCCTGATTTTGGATTTCCTTGTCCTGACGGGCGATGTAGCCGCCGTAGCGCGCCTCGATTTCCAACTGCTCCGCCACGCGCGGGGGAAGCGTCGGCAGATTGTCGTGGGCGTGGTAGTCGAAATCGGGATGGGACATCAGTTCCCAGACGCTGCGCCCGTCTAGACGGATGGCGGCGAGCCGGTCGCGCCAGTCGTCGATTTGCCGTTCTAGGTCCTCGACGGCCTGGAGGCGCTCGCGGGGCACGAGCCCCAACTTGTAGCCGATGGCGGTCAAGCGGCGGTCAGCGTTGTCCTGACGGAGGGTGAGGCGGTATTCGGCGCGGCTGGTGAAGAGGCGGTAAGGCTCAACGATGTCCTTGGTGACAAGGTCATCGACCATGACACCGATGTAGGCCTGCTCGCGTCCCAGACGTAGGGCCTCGCCTTCGCGTCCGGCGGCGGCAAGGGCGGCGTTGATGCCCGCCAGCAATCCCTGGGCGGCGGCTTCCTCGTAGCCGCTGGTGCCGTTGATTTGCCCGGCCAGGAAGAGATTGGGCCAAAGGCGGCAGGACATGTCTGGCGCGAGTTGGTGCGGCGGTACGAAATCGTATTCGATGGCATAGGCGTAGCGGCTGATCTGCGCCTGCTCCAAGCCTGGCAGGGAACGGACCATCTGCCATTGGACATCAACGGGCAAACTGGTGGAGATGCCGTTCAGGTAGTATTCGTCGGTGCCGTTGCCCTCGGGCTCGAGGTAGATGTGATGGCGCAGGCGTTCGGGAAAGCGGACGACCTTGTCCTCAAAGGATGGGCAATAACGAGCGCCTGTCCCGTGGATGCGCCCGGAGTACATGGGGGAACGGGTAAGGTTGGCGCGGACGATTTCCGCAGTGCGCTCGTTGGAGTAGGTGAGATAGCAAGGGCGCTGCTGGAGTTTCAGGTCGGAGTAGAATGGCAGGTCATCTGGCGGGGGCTGGAAGGCGAAGCAGCGTCCGGCGGTGTCTGGCGGCTGTGCCTCCAGGCCGCTAGTGTCAATGGTCCGTCCCAGAACGCGGACAGGGGTGCCGGTCTTCAGGCGCCCCAACTCCAGATGGAGGTCATCGCGGAGTGATTGGGAGAATGCTTCCGCTGCGGCGTCGCCAAGGCGTCCGCCAGGGCGGGAGTACAGTCCGAAATGGAGAGTGCCGCCGAGGAAAGTGCCGGTGGCAAGGACGAAGGCGCGAGCGTGGAACTCGTCGCCGAACTCGGTCTTGAGAGCAGCGATTCTGCCGTCCTTGGGAATGGCGGCGACCACCTCCGCCTGATGGACGAAGAGGTTAGGTTGGCGCTCCATGACGAACTTCATCCGCTTTTGGTAGATGACCTTGTCGCATTGGGCGCGCGGGGAACGGGCGGCCGCTCCCTTGGAATCGTTCAGCATCCGGAACTGGATGGTGGAGGCGTCGGCATTGCGCGCCATTTCACCGCCCAAAGCATCGATTTCCCTAACGACCTGCCCCTTGGCGATGCCGCCGATGGCGGGGTTGCAGGACATTTGGGCGATGTGGTCGTTGTTGATGGTCAGCAGGAGGGTTCTCGCCCCCAAGCGCGCGGCCGCCAGAGCCGCTTCGCAGCCACCGTGGCCGCCGCCCACGACGATGACATCGTAATTGTAGGGGGACATTGCTGGCATCATTCGCACAGGTTCTTGCGGAGAACCTCGAAAAGCAAGACTGTTGCCGCCTGGGCGGCGTTGAGGGATTCGGCGTGCCCCGGCATGGGGATGGTCACAGGACGCCCAAGGTCGGGACGGCTGATGCCGTTGGCCTCGTTGCCGATGACGAGAGCGGAAGTCCGTCCAGGACGGAAATCATCGCTGAACAGGGAGGTTTCGCTTTGGGGCATGGCGCACCAAAGTTCCTGCCCGCCAAGCGCTAGAAAATGCGCCTTGGCGGCGGCGAGGTCGGCGACTTGCCAGAGGTCAAGGGCGAACTGGGCACCCATGCCCGAGCGTACGACCTTGGGCGCGAAGGGGTCGGCACTGCCGACTGTCAGCCAGACGGAGGTCATTCCCAGAGCCCAGGCAGTGCGCAGGATAGTCCCCACATTGCCTGGCTCCTGGAGCCTGTCGAGGATGAGGGTGCAGGGCGCGGGAAGTTCCTGCGGCGTCCGGGCTTCCGGCTTACGCATGACCAGGAGGATTCCTTGCGGTGTCTCGGTTTCCGTCAGTTGGCGAAACTCGGCCTGGCTGACGGTGGTCACTGCGGGGAGACCCTGGAATTTGGCGCTGTCATCTGACTGGAGAAAATCCTCCGTGGCGACGGCAAACTCCAGCCATTCAGGGCGGCGTTGCCAGGCCTCGGCAGCACAACGCAAGCCCTCCACGGCGAAGAAAGGCGATTTCTTCTGGCCGTGGCGGGCGGAAAGCTGCGCAAGGATTTTTCTCTGGGAGGTTAGCATTCATTCTGCGCGGGCAGAGCCCACGCATCTCCAGGCTCAATGTAGCATGACCTGTCCGCCAGTGACGGGGATGGCCTGCCCTGTCTCGTATTCCTGCTCCACGCAGTAGATGATGGCCTTGGCGACATCTGAGGGGAGGCAGCCACGATGCATGGGGACCTTGTCCATGTAGAATTTCTTGACGTCGTCCACGCACGTGGCTCCAGGGACTTTGCCGTCGTTGAGATATTGGATGAAGAGGCCATGCACGGGGTCGCTCCACAGTGGGCCGTCGTAGTAGTTGCCAGGGCAGACGCTGTTGACCTTGATGTGGTTTTCGACTAGCTCTTTGGCGAAGCTTTGGGTGAGGCCGATGCCGCCGAACTTGGAGCCAGCGTAGGCGCCGTTCCTGTTGCTGCCTTCGAGTCCGCTCTTGGAGTTGACCTGGACGATGTCGAGCCAGCGGCCAGCGCCGTCGACGATCTGCTTGCTCATCAGGCGGGAGGCATGCTTGACGCAGAGGAAGTAGCCAGTGTAGTTGATGTTGGTGACAAAATCCCAGACCTTCTTTTCGAGTTGCATCACAGAGCCGCTTTTGGCCACGCCAGCGTTGGCGACAAGCAAATCGAGGCCGCCGCAGAGGCAGGCGATTTCAGCGAAGACCTTCTCGACGGACTCCTCGTTGGAGATGTCCGCTGCGACGGAGAAGGCGCGGTTGGCCCCGAATTTCTCGCAGAGCCCGTCGGCAGCCTTCTTGGCGCCCTCGGCGTTCACGTCGGCAATGATGATGATGCCGCCATTAGCCGCCAGATATTCGGCGATGCCCAGGCCAAAGCCCTGCGCCCCGCCAGTCACCATGCAGATGCGGTTCTCCAGGCGACCGCCAGCGGCGGCTCCGGCGGAGACTTTGCTACGGTAGGACTCGACTTCCCAGTTCTCAATGAAGCCGTACTGGGCGGGCGAGAGGTAGTTGGGACCGCCAAAGGCCTGGCTGAGTTGCTCAATGTACAGGGCGTTGTACAGGGCAATTTCCGGGGCGGCTGCCGTCTTCAGGTCGGCGGCGGTGGCGAAGACGCCCGCTCCGTCAATCTTCAGCAGTTTCGGGGCGTAGCCACGCTCTTTCTTGTAGGCGTCCAAGGACGCCTTGTTGGCGGGGCCGCAGTAGGCGAAGGAGCGGGCATAGACGATGTGGTCGGGAGTCAGCGGGCCAGCGAAGACCTGGCCGTCGCCCAGGCTACGGACGACTGGACGCGCCCCGTTGTCGGCGGCGAGCAGAGTGCGCAGGACTGGCGCGGCCTCCTGGACGGCGGCGATGTCGGCGGGCGCGAATTTGGCGATGGGCTTGAGCAGGTCGTCGCCGTAGACCTTTTGCAGTTTGGCGAAGATGTCCTCGTAGATGGCGATGATTTCCTGCTCGGAGTCGGCGCCGACGAAGACGCCGTGGTTCTGCAGGAAGATGACCTGGGGCTGCTTGCCGGTCTTCGCCTTGGCGGCGTCAAGTTCGTCCTTGACGGCCTTGGACAAGGTATAACCGGGATCGCAGTAGTCGACCCAGATGGCCTCGGGGAAGAGTTCAGCGCAGGCGGCCTTGCCGTTGATGGCGCAGGTCATGCCGTTGACCAGGGCGGGATGGAGGTGAACGATGTAGGTGTACTCAATGATGTTGTGGAGCGGAGCCTCGACGGAGGGGCGACCAGCGCCGAAGGGGCGGACGGCCTGCTCCTGGGCAGTCTTGACCATGGCCTCGCGAAGAGCCGCGTCGGCGTTTGTCGGGATGGCGAATACTTGAGCGAGCGCGGCGCGGTCCATCTTCAGGAACTGCTCAGGCCTGATGGTGGCCAACGCGGTGCCCGAAGGCTTGATGTAGAGTTCCGTTTCGTTCTTGACGGAGGTGTTCCCACCGCCCAGGAACACGTAGTCGGGGTTGTGGCCGAAATGCTGTGACAGCCTGGCGATGGTCGCGAGTTTTTCTTGCATGGTTTGGTGCTCCTTGTGGTTGAGTTGTATTGTGAACCTCTGAGGTGAAGTGGCGATTGGTTGTTCAACACACTAGAATCTCTAGTAATCGTCCGGCACGTCGGCCTCGGTTTCGATTTCTATGTTCAACCTTTGGTAGGTAGGGATGTCTAGATTCTGGCCGTTGAGATTTGTCGGCTGCGAGCCGACAAAGATTCCCGTGGGCTGGTCGGTGAAAATGAAGGTCAGCTGGTCGGTGCCGTTGTCGGCAGTGGCCGTCGGGATTTTCTTGCGCGGCTTGCGCATGGCGAAGGGCTTGAGGAAGCCCAGCGTGCAATCGGCCAGCCAGCGGACACCCTGGGGAAAGGCATCGTCCTTGGTGGAATCGTCAAACAGGGGCACGAATTCGCCACACGGCAGGACGATGTGCGCCTGCGTGAGCGCATGGAGCGTCCCCAGGCGCGCGTTGGCGGCTTCATGCCTGGAGGCCTTCTCGAAAGGGTGGGGGAGGATTACGACGGCACCGCAGGCCAGCCCGTGCTCTTTGGCATAGCGGATGGTCTCCAGGCCGTAGAGGCCGCCATTGTCGCCGCCGAGGCCGAAGACTGCCACCAGCAGGCGCAAGGTAGGGAATTGCGAATCCAGGAAAGCATGCAGTTTTTCCCGGCCCTCGGCGGTCAGGGAAGCCGTAGGCTTGGGTTGCTCTTCCTGAGGGGATTCAGGCAGCGTGGCTGCAGGCGTGAACTCAGGCAAGCCTTCCTCGAGTTCCAGGCCTGATTCGGTGGACGCTGGCCTGGGAGGTTGAGCCGTATCGGTGGCGGGGGCGGGCTGGGGCAGGATGAGTTCAGGGGGCGGGAGCAATTCGGTGTTGATGCCCTTCAGCAGTTCCAGGGCGGCGGCATCGGAATCGAGGGCCGCAAAGCGCAGGCCAGGGAGGCCACCGCGTTGCAGGGCGTAGAAGGCGGCCTTGCCGCCGGCGTTGCCCAGTCCGAGCATCAGCATGTTGGAGCCGCTGGAATTGTTGGCTGTGACTGTAATCATGTTGTGCTACCAGTCCGTGATGACTGTCCAGAGTTTTTTAACTTGGTCAAATACTTTTGACTTTTGGCGTGCCGTCTCCTGGGCGACGAGATAATCGCGCAGACCGGCGCGGATGACGCCTGCCACGGTAGTGTACTGCGGTTGCAGTACAGCGTCACAGCGCCCAGTCAGACCAAAAGGCCGACCGATTTCGACCTTGGAACGGTTGAAGACGCGCGCCGCCAAATCGGCGACGCGGGGGATTCTGGCTCCGCCGCCGCAGAGAATTATGCGGTTGCCTATCCAACTGAAAACCTGCTTTTCCTCAAGTTGGCGCTTGACAATCTCGAAGATTTCCTGGAGGCGGGATTCGATGACCGTCTCCACGCTGGAAGCGGGAATATGGCGCAGGGAACCTCCTTGAACGGTTGGGATTCGGACGAGCCGCGCCTGCCCGTCGTGGGTGGCAATGGCCGAGCAGTGGAGACTGCCCAGTTGCGTGAGAATGTCCCTGGCCAGCGAAATGTTGATGCCGAAGGCCAGCGACAGGTCGTTGGCGATATGGTCGCAACCGACGGCAATCTGCCCGCAGTAGAATTGCCCTACGGAAGTTGGGACGGAGATGGAAGTCAGTCCTGCACCAAGGTCGATAATGAGGTTCAGGGCATCGTCTGACATATCCTCGTCTTCATCGAAAAGCGCGGCACTCAAGGTGAGGGGAGTATAGATGATGGAATCTGGCGCCCTGTTGCCGAGGGCATTGGTCAGCAGGCAAAAACTGGTGTTGGCTCTGGCAAAATCGGCGACGAAATGCTGGGTTTCGACCTCCAGGGTCTGCGAGCACTGCCCGATGGGATTGAAAAGAACGCGTCCATCGGCAAGACGGTACAAGCGGTTGACAAGTGAGGAGAGGGGGTATTTGTCCTTGGGAATCTGCAAGGTACTTGTGGCGCGGGTCGCCGCCTCGAAATCTTCCATTTCGATGAGTTTGCTGGGATGGTTGATTTCGATGGAGCCAGTGACATACTGTGTCTCGATGAAACTGCCAGACAAGGCAAAGAAAATCAGGCCGTCAATGCGTTCCAGGCCAGAGTCCTGCTTGGCCTGGATGAGGGCCTGGGCCACTTGCTCGGTGACGATATTCGTATCCGTAGCCTCGCCCTTGCACATCTTCAGCGTCGGTGATTCCCCATGCCCGATAATTTCCAGGGAATTGTCGGGCAACATGCTGGCAATAAGCACCTTGGCCGTAGAAGTCCCGATTTCGACCCCAGTCAGCAACGTTTTTTGTGCGTGATAGTCTGACATCCTGGTTCTGAAAATAGGTGTTGTGGAAAAACAAGGGAGGGGCGACATCCCGGATGCCGTTTCGTCAAATGGCGAAAACGGCGCGGACGGGGTCGCCCCCTCCCCGGTGCGTGTCATTTCGCGAGGTCGGCGGCCTTATCGGCGAGTTTGTCAGCGCCTTTCTGGAGGTCTTTGCTGGCCTTCTTGGCGGCATCGTTGACGTCTTCGGCGGCATCCTTCACGGCTTCGGTGGCGGAATCCAGGGCTTTCTCGAAGTCGCTTTTCTTTTCGCAGCCGGTCATGGGCAGAACGAGGGCGGCGATGGCGAGGAGAGTGAAGAGTTTCTTCATTTTGTCTGTTCCTTTTTTGTGGTTTTTGTAGTCAGAAGGCCAAGTATCCTTGACCAACACTCAGATTATTTGTATCTTTGATTTCCTGGAACTCATTTCCATCCCAGAACCAGAAATGCGTAAATTTGCCGACAAGGTCGAAAAAAGCAGAGCCCGTGCTCATGCCGACCAGGTTTGGTTTGCCAGGTGTCGGAGAGTAGGCCGTCTTTTCGGAACTTGATTCGTAGGTGAAAGTCGTATCGCTGTCGCTGAAGAACCAATAACTGCGGTTTAACTCGAACTTCTGGGGGATTATAAAAGTGCCATTGGCAGGGTCCAGGGCTCTAGGCGAAAACTGCTTCAGGACTTGCGGATCACGCGGCAAGACCCGCAGTGTGACCAGATTCCAGCCCGCCGACAGAGCCAGGACATTCGCGGGCGCCGCCGGATCGGAAGGGACAACCTGTATCGCGCAGGTGGCGGTCAGACCGCTGTCAACGGCGGTTGCGGTCAGCGTAGTCTGAACGTATTTGTCGCCGGCTGTTACCAGGCGGACATTGTCTCCCAAAGCCTCGTCGGCGGTCACGGTCACGGAATCTTCCGGGCACTCCCAATATGCCAGGGTTAGAGTGGCGTCTTCAGGCGAGAAACTGGCAGAGGCTTGTGCCTGTTCGGCGGTAGCCAACGTCAAGGAAGATGGCGTCAGGGTGATTGCGCTTGTGGGAATCCAGTTCAGATCTACGATGACGGAATCGCTGTCGTCGCTTTGAGAGGATTGGCGGAGAATGGCGGAAATATTGCCATAGTAATCCTTCCACAATCCGTAAACGTATCCTTTAGCCAGCGGGAGTGTTAAATTGAGTTGGCCGGTAAGACCTGTTCCAGGATGGAAAGCCATGATGGCTGTGGGAGTGCTGAAAAGGAGAAGATTGTCTTTGCGAAGCAGATTGCTGTAGTTTTTGGAGTACGGGTTCTGAGACTTCCAGTTTTTCCAGCGTTCTGTGAACTCGCTGACAACGCCCAGGAATTCGCCGGTGCTCATGCTGTAGGCGTAGATGGGGAAATAGATTTGACTGTTTCCGTTTTCTTCTGTTCTGGTCTTGTACTTGCTGAAACTGATGTAGGCAGTGTCGCCGAAGCAGGGAATCGGACTGGTGATGTTCAGGTCGCTGCTTCCCCAAAAATAGTCATCGAATCTTGTACTTGTGGCAGGTGTCACCTCGGGATTGTCCCATTCGTAATGTTCTTCCTCATTCAGAAATTTCTCATTGCTACACAGGAAATAAAGATGGTTAACGAAATTCTTCTGATGGTATATTAACCCATGGGTTAATTGCTGTCTGGGATTGTCAGATGAGGCGTCAAGGTTGTAGTATTCGCCGTCAATCTGCACTTGTAGCCAGGTGTGGTTCAGCAGTTCCATGGTCGGTTCGACCTTTCTGGTCTTGAATCCCGCAAATTGCAGCAGGTGGCGCATGGCCATGGTCTGCCCATTGCAGTTGCCTTCCCCATTGACAAGCGGGCCGTAGGCAGTGATGCAGAAGTCAAACAAGCCTTTTCCTGTCTTCTCATCCACTGGCTGCTCTTTGTAGAAGCAATGTGTGCAGAGGAAATCGTGGAGGGCGAGAATCTTGCCGAGGTCATTAAGATCAGGGGAAATCGCAGTTTGCATGATTTGGTTGCTTATGGAGCGAAATTCCGCCAGCAGTTCATCCTTTGCTTCGGCATTGGCGACTGCATACTTTGGTATGACAGCGGCGATTAAGTCAGGGCGCTGTCTTTGGTTTTTTATCCCCAATCCGGTGCTATCCACGAAGAACAACTCAAAGTCTTCATGCAGAAGGTCTGCATAGATACTTATCGTATTTTCAGCATCCAGATTGAATTTAGAAATATCAATGGATTCCTGCATGTTCATCAACCCTGTGCGGATAACGTTCTGGACTTCAGTATAGTCGCTATCGCCACGGGTTGCCTGCGACCGGTTGCCGCCCAGTCGGCACAGGTCAACCTCAACCCGGGTTTCCACACCGGAATCCTGGGCCAGGACGAGCCACGCTGTCAGCAGGAAGGCGGCTAGGAAAATGTTGCGCAGGAAAATCATCAATCTATGGCATAATCAGCCAGAAAGAAAACAGAAAAAGACTAAGGCAGGTTCTTGTGTAACAAGCATGTAGGCTGCTGAATGTCCAGTGCTGGGCATTTCAGCAGGATACAAACCTATTAAGATAAATTATAAATATACTCTATATACAGAGAAAATGCAACTTTTTCCCTGGACAGCATGACCACCCTGTGACTATCACTTCCTCCGACTTGGCGATGGTGCATATCTTGGATGGACACGCAACGGTCGAACTGTTCGACCCGCCCGGACATTGGTTAGGGCAGAGCGTCGCGGAAGGCGGCGAATTTCCAGTTTCCGTCTATTTTCTGCAGGAATATCTGGCAGTTGATGGCGTCGCGGTGAGGCTCGCCACCCCAGGTGGCGTAGGCGACGATAGTGCAGTCTACAGTAGCCTCCGTGGGGGCTTCCAAGGTGATTTCCCGGCTGGTGGCGGCAACCGTCAGGGTTTCGCAGAGCGGACGAAGGCGTCCGGCCTGGCTGACGAGTTCCTCGACGGAAAAGCGCCCTTGGATGGGCAGAATATTCATCTTGACATCGACATTGGGGCACAACTGGCGTTCCAGGGACAGCATTTTCACCGCCATGGTCGCGGGAGATTCGCCCTGGGTCCGCCCGATGGTTTCGCAGAACTTGTCGAGGGCGCGGCCGATTCTGGCGGGTTCATCGGGATGGAAATAGCGATAGCCAAACCAAGCGGCGCCGACGGCCAGGATAATGACAATGACGGTCAGGAGGCGTTTGTTCATTCTTCAAGGTTTCCGTCTTCTTTTTCGTGGCGATGGATGTGCGCATTCTGGACGAGCCCCGCCAGCAACATGGCTCCCAGCATGAAGGAACCGCCGTAACTGACAAATGGCAGGGGGATTCCAATGATGGGGGCGGCCTGGACGGTCATGCCGACGTTGATGGCGGTATGCGTCAGGAAAATGGCGGACACGCCGATGGCGAGGCAGGAGCCGAAGGAATTGCGCGAAAGCAAGGCAGTCCGGCTATAGCAGAGGATGAGGCTGGTAATCAAGCCCAGGAGGATTGCGGAGCCGAAGAAACCAGTTTCTTCGGCGATGACAGAGAAAATAAAGTCCGTGGGGGCGACTGTCTTGGGCAGATAGCCTAGCACATGCTGGGTGCCTTTGAGGAAGCCCTTGCCTGTGAGTCCGCCGCTGCCGACAGCCAACAGCGACTGTTGCGCATTCCAGTTGTCCCTGGCCTGGCCAGCCGGTGGCTTGATGAACTCCTCCGTCTTGCGCGACCAGCGACGTCGCCAGGTCTCGGGCTCTTCGGCAGTCTTGGCTGGCTGCACTGCTGACTGCGCCGGCTCCCTGCCCGTACCGTCGTCAAGCACGGCGACGATGGCCTTGGCGGGCGGCTCCAGGAAGACCTTGACGCGTTCCTTCTGCTTGTTGCTCATGGCCAGGAAAAGCAGTGGTATCCCCAGGATGGCGAGCAACAGTCCCGTCAGAAGCCAGCGCCAGCGGATGCCCGTGATGAAGACAATGGCCAAGGTGAAGGGAACGAAGACCAGCCCCGTCCCATAGTCAGGCTGGGCACAGACCAGGACGAAAGGCAGGAAGAAAACGGCGAAGACAGGCAAGGCGATGGGAAGATAGCTATAGCGGACGGCATGCCTGGAGGCAATCCATGACATGAAAAGCAGGGTCGTGGCTTTGGCGATTTCCGAAGGCTGGAACATGCCGATGCCAGGCAATCTCAGCCAGCTGCGGGCGCTGTTGAGCGTAATCCCCAAGGGAAACACCATGACCAGAAATATGATTCCGAAGAGGTATATAAGCCAGGAGAAAGCGCCCAGGCGCCGCAGGTCGCAGAGGGCTACGCCGAAATAGAGCGTCAGCCCCAGGCCAATCCAGATGAGTTGCCGGTACCACTTGCTGGCGAAGTCGCCGCCGATTTCCACTCCCGCACCGTAGATGAAGGTCACGCCGAAGAGGAGCAGCAGACATTGGATGGCGAAGGCCAGCCAGTCGGCACGGCGAAGCAAATCCAGGATTTTGCCGTGGTCTAGCATTGGTCTCCCCTAATCAGTTGATAGTTTCGTCTGGGACGGCGGTTTCTGTGGCTGACAATTCCGGTTCCGGCTGCACATTTTCCGCAGTGGTATCAGCAGGAGCCGGTGAAGTTATCAGGGGATTATCCAGCAACAGGCGGGCTGCCATTTTCTGGGCATCGCGGAGGCTGTGCCCCTGGCCGTCGGCACTGGCGATATTGCCGACGCGGCAGCAGACATGGAAGACTGGCTCATGGCTGGGGCCGGTCGTTTCCTGGATATGATAGACGGGATTGGGCCAGTGCTGGCGCTGGCAGATTTCCTGGAGCGAGCCCTTGGGGTTTTCCTCGTATCCCAGGGTTTCCAGCAGCCTGTCGGCGGGAGGAAGCATGCTTAGGCAAAGTGCCTTGGCCTGATCGTAACCGCCGTCCAGATACATGGCTCCCAGGAAGGCCTCGAAAACATCGCAGAGAATGGAAGACCGCTGGCGTCCTCCCGTGATGATTTCGCCGCGTCCCAACAGAATCAGACGATCAAGATGCAGCCTTTGGGCGAAGGACGCGAGTGTTGATTCCTTGGCCAGCATGGCCCTGACGCGGGTCAAAATGCCTTCCGGCTGCCCGGGCAGATGATGGTAGATGTGTTCGGAGAGAATCAGTTCCAGCACGGAATCACCAAGGAACTCAAGGCGTTGGTTTGTATCGTGAAAGGCCGGCTCCTCGGCAGCGTAGGAAGGGTGGGTCAGGGCCTCCAGAAGCAGTTTTTCGTCCTTGAAGACATAGTTGTATTCAGCGGAAAAGCTGTCCATTTCCGCGCGAATATCGACAAGTTTCAGGTTTTCCTGTCTGTGCATGTAGCGTCGCCTGTCAGTTGTTCAGGCTGTGGATGGGGGCGGGGATGTGCCCGCCGAAATTGATGAAGCGCTTGGATTTGCCCACATTGGGGACATTCATCACCGTGCCGCCTCCGAACAGTCCGCCGAACTCAACCCTGTCGCCCGCCTTCTTGCCGGGGACGGGGATGAAGCGCACGGCGGTCGTCTTCTTGTTGATCATGCCGATGGCCATTTCGTCGGCAATCATGGCGGAGATGGTTTCCGGAGGCGTGTCGCCGGGAATGGCAACCATGTCGAGCCCCACGGAGCAGACGCAGGTCATCGCTTCCAATTTTTCCATGCTCAATTCGCCGTTGGCGGCCGCAGCGGACAGGGCAGAGTCCTCGCAGACTGGGATGAAGGCCCCGCTGAGCCCGCCGACGGTCTGCGACGCAAAGGCACCGCCTTTCTTGACAGCGTCATTCAGCATGGCAATGCAAGCAGTCGAACCGGGAGCGCCGATGGCGTCCAGGCCGAGAATCTGGAGGATTTCGCCGATGCTGTCGCCGATTTTCGGCGTGGGCGCAAGGGACAAGTCAACGATGCCGAAGGGAACTTGCAGCAACTGGGCGACCTCGCGGCCAATCAGTTCGCCGCAGCGGGTGACGCGGCAGCTCGTCTGCTTGATTTCCTCGGCCAGGTCATCGAGGCCGAGATTTTCCGCGCCCTCGTGGTCAATTCGCCTCTGCAAGGCTCGGCAGACCACGCCCGGCCCCGAAACGCCGACATTGATGACGACTTCCGGCTCGCCGTGCCCATGATAGGCTCCCGCCATGAAGGGGTTGTCTTCCGGCTGGTTGGCGAAGATGACGAGTTTAGCACAGGCGAAGCCGTCGTTGGCGCGGCTGCGCTCGGCCATGTCTTTGAGGATGTAGCCGAGCCGACCAATCGCCTTCATATTGATGCCCGCACGGCTAGAGGCGACATTGATGGACGAGCACACCTTATCGGTCGTCAGCATGGCTTCGGGCAGCGATTCGATGAGAATGTCATCGGCAGCGCTGGCGCCTTTCTGCACTTGGGCACTGTAGCCGCCGACGAAATCGACGCCGACGGATTTGGCGGCGCGGTCGAGCGCCTGGGCCAGCGCGAGGAAGCCTTCCGGCCCGTGCCCAGCCACGATGTCGGCGGCGGGAGAGACGGCCAGGCGCTTGTTGACAATGGGGATTCCGTACTTGGTGGAGACAGATTCGCAGGTTTCCACCAGGCGTCCGGCCAGGCGTTCGATTTTGCTGATGACCTTTTCGCACATAACCTCAGGGTTATGGTGGCGGCAGTCCAGCAAGTTGATGCCCATGGTAACCGTGCGGACATCCAGGTTTTCCTTCTGGATCATGCTGACGGTATGGAAAACTTGGTCTAATCGAATCATTGTTCAGTTTCTCGCAAGGTTGGGCGACCGTATGGGCGCCGGAATGTACAGGCCTCAATTTCCGTTTTCTGGCCTTTGGAAGGGCTGGATATGCCAGATATCCTTGGCGTATTCGGCAATGGTGCGGTCGGAGGAGAATTTGCCGGAACGGGCGACATTGATGATGGCGCGGCGGTTCCATTCGCGTTTGTCCTGGTAGAGGGCGTTTACGCGGTCCTGGGCCTCGATGTAACTGCGCAGGTCGGCCAGCAACATGTAGTGGTCGCCGAAATCGAGGAGGGAGCGGATGATGGGCTCGAAGAGTCCGGGCGTCAGCAGGCTGAAGACGTTTTTGCGGAGGCTGTCAAGGGCGAGTTGGATTTCGCGGTCGCTGTGGTAGATGTCCCAGGGCGAATAACTCTTGCGCCTTTCCGTGACTTCCTCGGCGGTCATGCCGAAGATGAAGATATTGTCGTCGCCGACTTCCTTGTGGATTTCCACATTGGCGCCGTCCTCGGTGCCGATGGTGATGGCTCCGTTGAGCATGAGTTTCATGTTGCCGGTGCCCGAGGCTTCGGTGCCGGCCAGGGAGATTTGTTCGCTCAAATCGGCGGCGGGAATGATTTTTTCGGCCAGGGAAACGCGGTAGTCGGGCAGGAAGACCACGCGGAGTTTCTTGCTGACCTGCGGATGATGGTTGACGACCTTGGCGACGCCGTGAATCAGCTGGATGATGAGTTTGGCCATCGCGTAGCCAGGCGCCGCCTTGGCTCCGAAGATGAAGGTGCGCGGTACCATCGGCAGGTCGGGATCCTGGCTGAGCCGGTTGTACAGGATGATGATGTACAGCACTAGCAGAAGTTGCCGCTTGTATTCGTGCAACCGCTTGATTTGGACGTCGAAGAGGGAGTCGGGGGACACTTCGGTGCCCAGAGTGCTTTCGATGATCTGGGCGAGGCGAACCTTGTTTTCACGCTTGATGCGGGCAAATTCGTCCAGGAACGCATCGTCGTCGAGGAACTCCTCGAGTTTGCGCATCTGGCACAGGTCGGTAATCCAGCCGTCACCGATTTTGTCGGTGATGAGACGGGAGAGCCCGGGATTGGCCAGAAGCAGCCAGCGGCGCTGGGTAATGCCATTCGTCTTGTTCTGGAATTTCTCTGGCCAGATTTGGGCGAACTCAGGGAAAACCGTGGTCTTCAGGATATCGGAATGAATCTGGGCGACACCATTCACCGCCGAGCAGCCGACAAGCACAAGGTGCGCCATCCGCACTTTCTGCTCCCCGCCTTCCTCGATAATGCTCATCTTCTGGAGTTTCGTCACGTCGCCAGGGAAATGATAGCTGACTTCGTGCAGGAAGCGCCCGTTGATTTCGTAGATGATTTGAATGTGGCGAGGCAGCAGCCGCGAGAACATCGGCACGCTCCATTTCTCCAGAGCCTCGGGCAGGACGGTGTGGTTGGTGTAGCCGGTGCAGGCCTTGGTGAACTCCCAGGCCTTGTCCCAGTCCATCTCCTTTTCGTCAACCAAAATGCGCATCAGTTCCGGGACGACCAGCGCGGGATGCGTGTCGTTGAGCTGGATGAAGACCTTGTCCGGCAGATTCTCCAGCGTGCCGTTTTCCTTCTCGTGCCGCCGGATGATGTCCTGGAGCGTGCAGGAGACGAAGAAATACTGCTGGCGCAGGCGGAGTTCCTTGCCTGCCTCGATGTTGTCGTTGGGGTAGAGGACCTTCGTCAGATTGCTAGCATGAACCTGCTTTTCAACCGCCTCAAAATAGGAGCCCTTGTTGAAATTCTGGAAATCAAACTCATTGTCGGTCGTGGCGCTCCAAAGCCGCAGGTTGTTGATGGTCTTGCCGCCAAAGCCGACGATGGGAATGTCATAGGGGATTCCGCAGAGGCGCTCCACGGGATACCAGCGCCAAACCGCCTTGTCACCCTGTTCAATCTGCCTGGTCTCGCCGCCGAAGCAGACATGCGCCTTGTAGGCAGGACGGCGGATTTCCCAGGGATAGCCATCCGATTTCCAGATGTCAGGCTCTTCCATCTGCTCGCCGTTGACAATCAGTTGCTTGAAGATGCCGTAGTCGTAGCGGAGCCCGTAGCCCTGGCAGGGCAGGTCCAAGGTGGCCGCTGAATCCAGAAAACAGGCGGCCAGCCGTCCCAGACCGCCGTTGCCGAGCCCGGCATCACGCTCGAGTTCCTGGATGGCGTCCCAGTCGAACTCACTGCCTTCGAGAGCCTGGCGGCAGGCCTGGTCGAGTTTCAGGTTGATGGCGTTGTTGCCTAGCAGGCGGCCAATCAGAAACTCGAGCGAAAGATAGTAAATGCGACGAACCTTGTTGTCACTGTAAGCGTTCTGGGTGTCCATCCAGTTTTTCGCCAGGGCGTCCCGGATAGTGTAGCAGAAGGACAGGTAGTGGTCCAGAGGCGTCCGCTTGGAGCCGCTGGCGGCCTGGGTATGGAGCATGTGCCAGTCGTATTCCTGCCGAATGGAGTCTGCCTTGTCCGGCAGGGGGGAATGATGATTTGAGTCGTTCAAAATAACCTCGCGTTCTGCTGAAAAAACTGTGGTCGGGAATGGTGCGGATAGGAAAAAGCCGTCAGCCTTGAATGAGGCTCTCGGCGGTGGCCAGGATGGCTTCCAGATGCTTTGTGCCCTTCATGCTCTCGCCGTAAATCTTCAGGAGATTTTCCGTGCCGGAAGGACGGATGGCGAACCAGCCGGACGCCGTCGTGACCTTCAGCCCGCCAATGGGCGCGTTGTTGCCGGGAGCATTGGTAAGGACGGAGAGAATCTTTTCGCCGGCGACTTCCTTGACTGGCAACTTGTCAGGCTGCAAAGCCGCCAGCGCGGCCTTCTGCTCCGCAGTGCAGGGATTGTCGCGCCGCTGGTAGCTGGAGACGCCGAATTTCTTCTCCAGGTCGGCGTAGTGCAAACCAGGATCCTTGCCGGTGACGGCGGTGATTTCCGCCGCCAGCAGGGACATGATGAGTCCGTCCTTGTCAGTGCTCCAGACGGAGCCGTCGCGCCGCAGGTAACTGGCGCCCGCGCTCTCTTCGCCGCCGAAGCCAAGAGTGCCGTTGGAAAGCCCGGGGACAAACCATTTGAAGCCCACAGGAACTTCGACGAGTTGGCGTTTCAGTTTGGCGGCAACCTTGTCAATCATCATACTGCTGACGACAGTCTTGCCGACAGCCGCCTTCTTGCTCCAGTTGCGACGGGTGCGGAACAGGTAGTCGATGGCGACGGCCAGGAAATGGTTGGGGTTCATGAGCCCGACGCTGGGGCAGACGATGCCGTGGCGGTCGAAATCCGGGTCGTTGCCGAAGGCGATGTCGTAGGAGTTCTTCAACTTGATGAGTCCGCCCATGGCGAACTTGGACGAGCAGTCCATGCGGATTTTGCCGTCATGGTCGAAGCGCATGAAGCGGAAGGTAGGGTCGGGCACACCGTTGAGCAACGTGAGGTCGAGACCGTATTTTTCGGCGATGGGAATCCAGTAGCTCCAGCCGGCGCCGCCCAGGGCATCGGCCCCGATGCGCAGGCCCGAAGCGGCGATGGCCTGCAAGTCCACGATTTGCTCCAGGTCGGCGATGTACTGCCGACGATAGTCGTAGTCGTGGATGTGCCCGCTTTCCCGGGCAGCGGCGGTTGTTACGACCTTGACGCCCTTGAGTTTCGCCTTGAGTAGGCGGTTGGCCTCGGTGGCAATCCATTTGGTAGCCGTGGTGTCGGCGGGGCCGCCGTTAGTGCCGTTGTACTTGAAGCCACCGTCTTGCGGCGGATTGTGGGAGGGGGTTATGACGATGCCGTCGGCCAGGTTTTTCTTGCGCTTCTGGTTGTAGGAGATGATGGCGTGGGAGATGACAGGCGTGGGAGTGTGCAGGCCGTCTGGGGCAATCATCGTCTCGATGCCGTTGGCGGCCAGGACCTGCAGCGCCGTCTGCTGGGCAGGCAGGGACAAGGCATGCGTATCCATGCCCAGGAACAACGGGCCAGAGATGCCCTGCTCCTGACGGTAGTTGCAGATGGCCTGGGTAATGGCCAGAATGTGATTCTCGTTGAAACTGATGCGTAGCGAGGAGCCACGATGGCCAGACGTGCCGAAGACGACTTCCTGACCTGCCTGCCGGACATCTGGCTTCTCCGTGTAGTAGCGGGAAATCAGTTCCGGGACATTCATCAGGGCTTCCTGAGGGATTTCTTTGCCGGCGTTTTCGTGCATGGTCAAATCTCCTAAGATAGTGAATTTTCTGTAATTATGTAAAATTTATAAGATAATGCCCAAACGAATAAAAATCAATTATCGGAACAGTACGCCAAAGACGTTTTGAGACGCGTAAGGCGCGCCATTGACGGTAGGGCGGTGAGACCCTTCGCCGCCTGCGGCCCTCTCCTCCCTAAAATCCCTGTTATCCCAGCCCTCGGCATGCCACGCCCTCCCTGTTATCCCTCTCATCCCTGCCATCCCTATCTCTCTCCTCCCTAAAATCCCTGTCATCCCAGCCCTCGGCATGCCACGCCCTCCCTGTTATCCCTCTCATCCCTGCCATCCCTATCTCTCTCCTCCCTAAAATCCCTGTTATCCCAGCCAAGAAGCGTTTTTCACGGGCACGAGCGGCGGCAAGACCCTTCGCCACCGTTCAAGCCATGCAAAAGGCACACGGAATAACACATCGCCCATCGCCCAAAAAACCGCCACAACCAACCTTTCTGCCAGTTGCTAGAGGTCGTTTTGCACATTATATTATATTTTCGGCAAGTTTCCCTCAACCTCATCAAAAGAAATAATATTCAGGAGCGACTACTATGCCGAAACGCACGGACATCCACAAGATAATGATTATTGGCTCGGGGCCGATTATCATTGGTCAGGCATGCGAATTTGACTATTCAGGCACCCAAGCCTGCAAGGCCCTGCGCAGTCTCGGCTACGAGATTGTGCTCGTCAATTCCAATCCGGCCACCATCATGACCGACCCCGAAACGGCGGACATCACCTACATCGAACCGCTGAACCGCCGCCGCATGGAGGAAATCATCGTCAAGGAACGTCCCGACGCCCTACTGCCCAATCTGGGCGGACAGTCGGCCCTGAACCTCGCCGCCGAACTGGCCGAGGCGGGAGTCCTGGAAAAATACGGCGTGCAGATTATCGGCGTCCAGATTGACGCCATCAAGCGCGGCGAAGACCGCGAGGCGTTCAAGGAGACGATGAACCGCCTGGGAATCGAAATGGCCCGCAGTGCAGTCGTCAACACGCTGGAAGACGCCGAGACCGTGGCCCGGGAAATCGGCTTCCCCGTCGTCGTCCGCCCCGCCTACACCATGGGCGGCACTGGCGGCGGCTTCTGCTACAACATCGAGGAACTGCGAACCATCGCGGCGCGCGGCCTTCAGGCCTCGCTCGTCCACCAGGTGCTCATCGAAGAATCTTTGCTGGGATGGGAGGAACTGGAACTGGAGGTCGTCAGGGACAACAAGGGGCAGATGATTACCGTCTGCTTCATCGAGAATGTTGACCCCGTGGGCGTGCACACCGGCGATTCCTTCTGCACGGCCCCCATGCTGACCATCAGCGAGGAACTCCAGCAACGCATGCAGAAGGATGCCTATTCCATCGTGGAGAGCATCGGCGTCATCGGCGGAACCAATGTGCAGTTCGCGCACAATCCCAAAACCGACCGCGTAGTCGTCATCGAGATCAATCCCCGCACTTCCCGCTCCTCCGCCCTGGCCTCCAAGGCAACGGGATTCCCCATCGCCTACGTCTCCGCCCTGCTAGCTTGCGGCCTGACGTTGGACGAAATGCCCTATTGGCGCGACGGCAGCCTCGAGAAATACACGCCCTCCGGCGACTACGTGGTCATCAAATTCGCCCGCTGGGCCTTCGAGAAATTCAAGGGCGTCGAGGACAAGTTGGGTACGCAGATGCGCGCCGTCGGCGAAGTCATGAGCATCGGCAAGACCTACAAGGAAGCCTTCCTGAAGGCCATCCGCTCGCTGGAGAACGGCAATCCCGGCCTGGGCTTCGTCAAGAATTTCCATGACCTGCCGTTGTCGGAACTGATGGAGCGCCTGAACCAGCCCAGCAGCCAGCGCCAGTTCCTGATGTACGAGGCCCTGCGCAAGGGAGCCAGCATCGACGAACTCCACCAGAAGACCTTCATCAAGCGCTGGTTCCTGGAGCAGATGAAGGAACTCGTGGATACGGAAAATGAAATTCTCAAATACCATGACCAGGTGCTGCCCGACGACCTGCTCCGCAAGGCGAAGAAGGACGGTTTCTCCGACCTGTACTTGTCGCGCCTGCTGAAGACCCCCGAGGCCGTCATCCGCAAGCAGCGGCAGTCGCTGGGACTGAACGAGGCCTGGGAGGCCGTGCCTGTCAGCGGCGTGGAGAACGCCTGCTACTATTTCTCCAGTTACAACCTGCCCGAAGACAAGACTGCCGCCACCGACAATGCCCGCAAGGTCATGGTCCTAGGCGGCGGCCCCATCCGAATCGGTCAGGGCATCGAATTTGACTACTGTTGCGTTCACGCCGCCAAGGCCCTGCGCGCCCTTGGTTACGAGACCATCATGGTCAACTGCAACCCCGAGACCGTCTCCACCGACTACGACACGTCCGACAAACTGTATTTCGAGCCACTGACGCTCGAGGACGTGCTGAGCATTTACGCCAAGGAAAAGCCGCTGGGCGTCATCGTCCAGTTCGGCGGGCAGACCCCCTTGAATCTGGCCGATTCCCTGGAGCGCAACGGCGTCAAGATCCTGGGAACCACTCCCGCCACCATCGACATGGCCGAAGACCGCGACCTCTTCCGCCACATGATGGAACGCCTGAACATCCCCATGCCGGAAAGCGGCATGGCGGGCAATCTGGACGAAGCCCTGGCCATTGCCGCCCGCATTGGCTATCCCGTGATGGTCCGTCCCTCCTTCGTGCTGGGCGGGCGCGGCATGGAAGTCGTGCGCGACGAGGACATGCTCCGCGAATACGTGGCCGCCGCCGTCGATGTGACGCCCGAACGCCCCATCCTCATCGACCGCTTCCTGGAAAACGCCACCGAGACGGAAGCCGACGCCATTGCCGACGGCCATGACGCCTACGTTCCCTCGGTCATGCAGCATATCGAGCAGGCCGGCATCCATTCCGGCGACTCCGCCTGCGTGATTCCCCCGACAACCCTGCCGAAAAAGCACATCGACACCATCCGCGAATACACGGCGCGCATCGCCAAGGAAATGCACGTCGTCGGCCTGATGAACATGCAGTACGCCATCTGCCAGGATGTCGTCTATGTGCTGGAAGCCAATCCCCGCGCCTCGCGAACCGTCCCCCTGGTCTCCAAGGTCTGCGGAATCCCCATGGCCCGCATCGCCACAGAGGTCATGATGGGCGCCAAACTCTCGGACATGAATTTGAAGGAGCGCCATTTCCCGCACTACGG
>Ga0310786_10003005_pt1 | contig 24999 bp, 24 predicted proteins | sample AusTroGonzalo_MG_FD_203881 | JGI IMG/M metagenome (GOLD analysis project Ga0310786, IMG submission 203881) | Bovine rumen microbial communities from tropical cattle in Woodstock, Queensland, Australia - Gonzalo_03 (v2) (version 2) | ecosystem: Host-associated > Mammals > Digestive system >...
TTATGTATTTCGATCTACCGGCTTTTGAAAAATATCTTGATACTTTTCTTGGGTCGAAGCGCCTCCCGGACAAACATATATTTAAACTTCAAACCATGCGCTTGCTTTGTGATTACTTTGGCCATCCCGAGCGCGCCTGTCCATGCTTCCACGTCGCTGGCTCTAAAGGCAAAGGTACCATCTCAAGCGACATCGCCGCCATTCTCCGCAGCCAAGGCTACACCACTGGCGTCTATGCTTCCCCGCACGCCTATCATTTTACCGAGCGGGTCAGTACCGGCGAAACGTCTTTCCCCCCAGAAATTTATGCCCAAGCTTTCACTGAGCTTCGCGCTGGCATCGATGAGCTTACCGCCACGCACGTCATCGACCGTCAAATTCTTACCTGGTTTGAAATCGTGACGTTATTTGCCATGTTGGTTTTTCGTCTTGCCAAGGTCGACTACGCGGTCTATGAAGTCGGCATGGGCGGCCGTCTTGATGCCACTAACATTATCACGCCAATCGCTATCGCAATGGGCCCCATCGAACTTGAACACACTAAATATCTCGGCGACACCCTCGCTAAAATTGCCACCGAAAAAGCCGGCATTTTCAAAGAGAAAGTCCCAATTTTCTCCGCCCCTCAGCCTCCAGCGGTCCAGGCGGTCTTCAAAAATCAAGCCACCAAAAACCATGCTGATTTACATTATATCACAAACATAAGCGATTACCAGGTTCTCGACGCCGAAATTGCTGTCGCAACTGTCCGCTCAGTTTTCCCTTCCCTAAATTCCACCAAAGCTCGCTCGGTGACGCTCAGCACTCACCTGCCCGGCCGTTATGAAATCATCAAAAACTGCCACGGTGTTCCCTATGTTCTCTTGGATGGCGCCCATACGCTAAATAGTGTTCGCGCTATTTTGCGCCGTATGCAGAAAGAACATATCCATGGCCATCTTATTTTTGCCTGCACCGCCAAAAATATTGAGCAGATCTCTCGCGAAATCATCGGTTCCCGTCTCTTCGACCAAATCTATCTCACTCGCCCCGGTATTAAAAATGCCGATGTCCCCCACCTAGAGACAGCCTTTCTTAGCGCATTATCTGGGGATGTGCTTTCTACCGGGGCTGTCACTCAGTCTACCCAGCTGGCATCTAGTAACATACACGCCTCTTCCGACTATATCGCCATCATCAAAGCCGCTCTGTCTGATGCCGCCGCTACCGGGACTCCGCTTATTGCTTTTGGCTCTTTTTATCTTCTCCCCGAAGTCAAGAAAATGTTATAATAAAACTATGAACCAAGCTTTATTTATGTGGATTAGCATCATTGTTATATCTGCGATTGGCACCCTAGCTCACTTTTTGTACGAAATTTCCCACCACAATAAAATCATTGGTTTATTTGCCGCCGTCAATGAATCCACCTGGGAACACATCAAAATCGCCATTACGCCCACCATTCTTTGGAGCCTCCTTGATGGCGCTTTCTTTGGTGCTGACGCCAATTATTTCCTCGCCAAAATCGCTAGCTTGCTTATTATCACTTTTGTTATTCCATTTGTTTTCTATTCTTATCGTCGTCTCGTTAAGAAATCCATCCTTCCTGTAGATATCAGCATTTTCTATCTCGCAATAATTTTAAGTCAGCTTGCATTCTACACCATTTTGGACCTTCCCGCTCAAGGGCATGCCGTCAATTATATTGCCACTGTTGCTAGCTTTGTTTTCTTTGGCGCCTATATGACTCTGACGCTTCTACCCCAGCACGCGCCAATTTTTAAAGATCCCCTGACTGGCAAATACGGTTTTCTCGCCCACTCTCATCGTCATCCCAAAAATACATCAAAGAAAAGCTAATCATGACAGAATATCAAATCAAGGTTAAACCCGGTTCATCTCAAGAAAAAATCCTCGCCACCGGCGAAAACGAACTCACAGTTTATCTTCGCGCTAAGCCTCACGACGGCGAAGCCAATGCCGCTCTCATCGCTACTTTATCTAAATATTTCAAAGTCCCCAAGACCTCCATCGAAGTTATTCGCGGCGCCCATTCTCGCATTAAAATTATTCGTTTATAAGGAGAAACTTTTATGCAAAACGAAATCGAAGCTCAATTTCTAGATATAGACAAAAACGAAATTCGCAGCAAACTTAAATCAATCGGTGCAAACTGCACTAAGCCAGAAATTAAAATGAAACGCGTCATCTTTGATGCTGGCCCACACCAGTTCATTCGTGTCCGCGATGAGGGCGACAAAATTGTTATGACCTATAAAAATGTCGAAAATGATAAAGATATTCTCGGCACCAAGGAAGTAAACATTGTCGTAGATGACTATGACAGGGCCGTCGAGCTTATGAAGGGCACTCATTTACCCATTAAAGCTCATCAAGAAACGCTCCGTGAAGTTTGGCGCTATAAGGATGTGGAATTTTGTATCGACACTTGGCCCTGGATTCCGAGCTTCCTTGAGATTGAAGGTCCAAGCGAAAAATCTGTTTGGGATACAGCTGCGAAACTCGGACTCAAAAAATCCGACGCCAAATTTGGTTCGGTCGATAGTACCTATCATCATTACTATGGCGTCGATTGCGACGTTGTAAATCTCAAGACGCCAATTATTACTTTTGAATGCGAACCGCCAGCGTGGGTCAACCGTGCCATTTTAACCAAAATCAACCCTACGCAATCTCAATAAAAAAACGGCCTCTGGAGCCGTGGCGGAAGCGAGAGGATTCGAACCTCCGAGACGGTCACCCGCCCACACGATTTCGAGTCGTGCGCCTTCAACCACTCGGCCACGCTTCCACTTATAATTCTATCATAAAAACGCATTAATTACCACACAAATCTCAAAAATATGTTATAATAGTACCGTCACCCTTGCGGTGATGCTCATTTAATTTCTAGGTGGATGTTTTACGCATCCACATTTGTGCCCGTAGCTCAGTTGGATAGAGCGTCAGCTTGCGGAGCTGAAGGTCACACGTTCGAATCGTGCCGGGCATACCAGTAAAGGAAAAATGAAAGCTCGCTTTCATTTTTTGTTTACTACGTATCGGCCGGCTAGATTTTTATCGTGCCGGGCATACCAGTAAAAAGAAGGCCCCCCAAGGGCCCATTTTTATATGCTATAATTTAACCATGAATGTCTTAGAATACGCGCGAGGCGTCGAGCGCCTTGTCGATCCACTCACGGTTGGTAAAACCCACTATATGCAAACTAAGCTTGCCAAGTTGCCAGTTTGTTTACAAAAGAAAATAGTCACCTCTGCCACCAAGAAGGCCGCCAAGATGCCTTTCGTCGTAGAGCCCTACTGCACTTTTCTCTTTTACGAAATCCCCGATCCGGCAAAAATCCAAAAATTCATGCCAACTGGCTTCATTCCCGCAAAATCCAAAATTTTTGATGTCGGTCCCGCCAAATATTACGGCATCGTTTCGATGTTCCGCATCCACACCAATGTATTTTGGGGTGCCCGCGCCGAGTTTTACCTAGTTGCCGAAAATCAAAACACCGGTCTCCTCTCTTGGATTATGATGGATTACATCAGCGATACTATCAGCTACGACGAAGTACACGGTTTGAAGTCTCCAGATTCAAAGTCTGCCGTCATGACCACCACTTGCGAGGGTGATTTTGTCTGCGAAATGAAAAGTCTAGATTCCAAAAAGAAAGTCGAATGTCTTATCAACTTAACTCGCGCCAAGATGAAGCCTCTAAATCAAAAACTCTGGATTGAAGGCAACACCTCGATTGCTTATGGCCGTCGCGCCGGCGAACCAGATGGCGATCTATTTTCGCTTACTTTCATGCCAGAAGAAATGTCCTCCGCTCTTGATATTCCACTCGGCGACATCAAGTTTGCCAGCGTGGCTACTGATACCACTGGTAAATTCGGCGCCGTCTTGGACCGCGCCGTTTCCTTCCCCTATGCCCAGCATATGTTATCTGATGCTCCCGGCGCTCATACTCACTATGGTTCGGAACAAGCTCTCCGTAAAGCCGCCGAGTCAATCAAATTCTCCACCCTGAAACCTTTCGGCGGAAGATAATGTGATATAATCGTTACATGAACTGGGACTTAGCCACCGACATTATCCTCTATGCAAGCTTTGCTATATTGGCCGTCTTCGCTATCCTCGGTCTCTGCCAATGGCTGAAGCGCAAATCTCTCAAGAAAGTTGACAAGCCACTTCTTGCAATGTTAGTCCCCCTAGCGCTCATGGCTGCCACTTACATTATTTTTGACAAGTTCCTCATCCTAAACACCCGTCCAGACGGCTCTGGTGAACCATCTTTCCCTTCCACTCACGCCATGGTTGTCGCCACAATTTTCGCCTGCGTTGCACTTATTCTGCCACGATATATCAAATCCAAATTCGCTATCATCTCCCTAGACTCTGCCATGCTCGCCCTCACTGTCATCACGGCTATCGGTCGCGTTTTTGCCGATAAGCATTGGCCGTCTGATGTCATTGCCGGCCTTATTTTTGCCACGATTTTTGCCACAATTTACTATTTAATCATCAGGAGGAAAACCCATGCCTAGCGTTTTTACCAAAATTATCAACGGCGAGATTCCTTGCTACAAAATCTATGAAGATGACAAAACCATCGCCTTTCTAGACATCCATCCAGAAACCAAAGGTCACACCCTAGTCATCCCCAAAAAAGAAGTTGACAAAATTTACGATCTTGACGACGAAGACTACGAAGCTTTGATGCGCACCGTCAAAAAGCTGTCAAAACATATGGAGAGGCAGCTTGGTGTTCGCACTCTCTGGAAAGTCGTCGGTACCGATGTCCCCCACGCCCATGTCCATCTTGAGCCATATGACCCCACTTGGTTTTATGGTCGTGAGGTAAAACTCACTTCAGAAGAGTTTGAGTCGGTTCGTACCCAGCTTGAGTATAGATAAGAAAGTGGTATAATATAAATATGAAATTTTCAAGTAGCTACGAGCCAAGTCAATTTGAACCCGATATTTATGCCGCCTGGGAATCCTCCGGCGTTTTTAACCCAAAAGTTCCGACCATTCCAGTCGACGCAAATAGCGACGGAGAGGACGACAGGGCTGATGCTAAGACCTTTAGCATCGTCATGCCACCCCCTAATGCCAACGGCAATCTTCATATCGGTCACGGCCTCACAGTCGCTCTTGAAGATTCCTTGACTCGCTATTATCGCTTGCGCGGTCGTAGCTCTTGGTACATTCCGGGTGCCGATCATGCTGGCTTCGAGACTTGGGTAGTTTACGAACGCGAGCTCGAAAAACAGGGTCACACGCGCTTTGAATTTGACCGCGATACTCTTTATGCTAGAGTTTGGGACTTCGTGGAGATGCAACGCGGCAACATGGAGCTTCAGCTTCGCGCCCTCGGCGCTTCTTGTGCCTGGCGCGACCTCACTTTTACTCTCGACGAAAACGTTATTGACCGCGTCTATACTACTTTTGAAAAAATGTGGAATGATGGCCTTATTTATCGTGGCGAAAAACTTGTCAACTTCTGCCCTAAACACCAAACTGCCTTTGCTGATATTGAAGTCGAACACAAAGACGAAAACGGCACCCTTTGGGATATTGCCTACGACGACATTATAGTTTCCACTACTCGCCCAGAAACTCTCTTCGGTGACTCCGCAGTTGCCGTTAATCCAAACGACGAGCGCTACAAAGATCTCATCGGTAAGACTGTTCACTTGCCCCTTACCGATCGCGAGATTCCTATTATTGCTGATGAGCATGCCGATATGACTTTTGGCACTGGAGCTGTCAAAATCACCCCCGCTCACGATTTCGACGATTTTGAAGTCGGCGAGCGTCACGACCTTCCGCGCATTCAGGTAATTGCTGAAGATGGCACCATGATAAATGTTCCCGATAAATATTTGGGCCTCACCGCCAAAGATTGTCGCAAGGAAGTCCTTAAAGATTTGAAAGACCAAGGTTACCTAAGAGGCGAGAAATCCATCACCCACTCTGTCGCTCACTGCTACAAATGTGGCACAGTTCTCGAGCCTACTCTAAAAGAGCAATGGTTCGTTGATGTTAAAAAGCTCGCCGCTGTCGCTATTGAGCACCTAAATCACAACGAAATCAAATTTTACCCCGCGAACAAACAAAAAGTCCTCATCAATTATCTCGAAAATCTCAAAGATTGGAACATTTCCCGTCAAATCCCTTGGGGCATCGCCATCCCAATGTTTAAAAAGGCCGATCCATCCAGCGCTATGCCAGACTGGATTTTTGATCGCCGCACCCATCTCAAGGAAATCGAAAAATCTGGAGTCAAATATGTCCGTGACGAGGATACTTTTGATACCTGGTTCTCTAGTAGTCACTGGCCCATCGTCTGTACCGACTGGTCCGAAGACCACCCGACCCCATATTATCCACTAAATGTCATGGAAACCGGCGCCGATATTCTTTTCGCCTGGGTTGCCCGCATGATCATGATGGGGCTTTATGTCACGGGTGAGGTGCCGTTCAAAGAGGTTTATCTTCACGGCCTCGTTCTTGATGCTCAGGGCAAGAAAATGAGTAAATCTAAAGGTAACGTTATTAATCCGATGGATCTCGTCGCTAAATATGGCTCCGACGCCTTCCGTCTCGGTATCTTGAGAGGTCGCTCCGCCGGTATGAATCAAGCTTTTTCTGAAAATAGCGTCGTTTCCGGTCGCAACCTCTGCAACAAACTCTGGAACATTTCCCGCCTCGTCCAAGGTATCGTAGACGAAGATGAAATGGTTGAAGAGTTTAAGGATAGTATTATCTTGAACTCTTATACTACTAATTCGATGGGCGAGGACTGGATTTGTCGCGAGCTAAACGACTGCCTCGAGCAAATTGAGCAAGACATGCAAAACTATCGCTTCGCCGAAGCCGTCGAGACTCTCTATTCCACCATTTGGGACAAATACGCCGACTGGTTTATCGAATCTCAGAAAATTTATCGCAACATCCCACTTTTGAAGCGCACTCTCGAAACCATCCTCATCGCCCTCCACCCCTTTGCGCCATTCGTCACCGAAGCCATTTGGCAAAATCTCAGCTGGACCGAGGGCTTCATTATCAACCAAAAATGGCCTTCAAAGCTCAAATTTGACCCGATAAGCGCTAGCAGATTCGAAAGCCTTATGGCTGTCGTCTCTGAAGTTAGAGGCACCTTACAGGCCCTTCCAGGCACCAATAATGCCAAAAAATACGGCCTCCTCTACGATAACGACAGTCTCGTCGAGGACAACTCGCTACTAGTTAAGACTCTTACCAGAGTACCAGAGATTAATCCTCTAAATGGTTCCCCACGCGGTCTTCGCATCGCCCTCGCCAGCCACGAGCTTTATCTCGACGTACCAGAAAAGGTTGTCAAAGACTACAAAGATTCCCTTACCGAAAAAATCCTCACCGTTGGCCGCGAGCTAGACGCTCTGAACGCTCGCATGCTGAATCCAAATTACGTCGCTAAAGCCCCAGAGCATCTCGTCAAAGAAACCCAGGGCCAAATCAAAGAAAAAGAAGCCCTCATCTCCCGCCTCAAAACCCAACTTTCTCTCATCTAAAATAGCCCCGGTCACGGGGCTATTTAAATTATTTCTTAAGAAGTTCCTTTAGGTGTTTATCTACCCGCATTATCATCCAACCAATCACCACGGCCGCCACAATCACCACCCCAGACGTAATTCCCGCCCCCACCATCGGCGCCAGCCACTCATTCGTGTCGTTTTGCACCATCACCGTTTCTCCCGGGAAGCCACCTCCGCCCATCGGGCCCCCACCCATTTCATCCATTAACTCTGGCATTTCCGGCCTCTCCTCACCCGACGTGTCGGTTGAATTTGTGTCATTGCTCTCGGCACTTTCACGATTTTTATTATTTTTGGCAATTAATTCTTCTTCCATATTTCTCCTTTATGGCTACATTATAAAATAAGAACCTTAAAACCATCTAAAAACTTGCCCAGTAGCTTTTTGATTCAAAAATCTTCTAACCTCTCCCGCTGTTAAAACCATAAATCTACAAATATGTTATAATCAACTCATGACATTTCAGGACGTTGAAGCCGCTCGTGAGCGCTATTACCAAAAAACCAAAAAAGGCTGGCAAATCATTGGTGGGATTATTCTGGTTATTCTGATTATTGCCATACTCATTCAAATTATTAATCCCAGCAGGATATTCCTTCCCTTTTTCATTTTCCCAGCCTTCTTCGTGCTTGTTTTTGGTATCATTATTATGACTTTTACCACCAGCAAGGACGCTCTTCTCTATCGTAAGGCCTACAAGGCTTATTTTGTCGAGCAAAATTTGAGAAACACTTTCACGAATCTCGCTTATGACCACACCAAAGGCCTCAGCCGCGAACTCATCCGCTCCACTGGCATGATCAACACTGGCGATCGTTACTCCTCCAACGACCTCACCGTCGCTAGCTACAAAGATGTCAAATTCCTTCAGGCCGACGCCCACATCGAAGAAGAATACACTGATTCTGACGGTGATACTCACTACAGCACAATTTTTAAAGGTCGCATCATGATTTACGAGTTTCCCAAAAAATTTAACTTCAAGCTTGAAATCATCGGCAAAGCTTTCCACGCTTACCATGTGCCGGGCAAATCCACCTCTGGTCGCAAAATGGCCAAAATCAACACCGAATCCACCGAGTTTAACCGTAGTTTCAGGATCTACGGTGAAGATGGTTTTGAGGCCTTCTACATCCTAGACCCAGCCTTTATCGTTAAAATTCAAGACATTGCCGAGCGCTATAAATACAACCTCCTCTTTGGTTTTCTCGAAAACAGGCTCATTATCGCCCTCAATGACGGCAAAGACTCTTTCGAGCCACCCAGGGCCAACAAGCCCATCGATGAGCGCGCCGAAATGGCCAGAGTCCATACCGACATCAAAGTCATCACCGATTTTGTCGACCAACTCTCCCTGGACCGCAAGCTTTTCAAATAATTACTTTTTATTATAGCGGTTTAAATCAAACATCGGTATCCCTTTATCCGCGTCAATAATCCCCTGTGCTTTTCTGAGCAACTTTTCTAGCGCCAATTCTGAATTAGCCGAGCCCACGTGTACTGTTTTCACTACTCTGTTTCCCTCTTTATAACACACCTGCACTCCGGTTGCCCCCGAGGTTGTCTTGAATTTCCTTATATATGCCATCAACGCCTCGCCACCTTGCGGTCGTATCTATCAACCACCTCCGTCACCATCAAATCTAGCGCCTTTTCTCTGGCCTTACCTTTTAGTAAATAATAATAAAGTTGCGGTTCAAATGCCTCTACCTCCATTATCACCGGACCTGTTTTTCGTTCTACCATGTCAATTCTTAGATATGAAGCTTCTCTGAATTCTGGCATTTCCGCTATCTTGTCAGCTAAATTTCGCGCCTCTTTTGCCAGAGTTTTCACTTTTTCCACCTTAAATTTTCCTTCTAGTACTCCAGGAAAACGCCGTACCACATTCATAATTTTTCCGCCAATCATTACTACGCCAAGCTCACCCGCACTAATTTCCGGCACAAACGGCTGCACCAAAAGTTCTCGTTCCTCATTGAGGCGCCTGAGTTTACTCCGCTTTTCCTCAAAATCACCTCTATTTTGCACGAGAAATGTATTTTCACCACCTCCCGAAATCGTCGGCTTTATTACAAATTTGCCCTCAGGCAGTTCAAAACTATCTATCTCGCCCATTTTGAGCACCCCAGTCCTCACTACCGGCACCCCCGCTCGTCTTAATATACGAAATTGCTCCGCTTTATCGTAATTTTTTCGGATTACAGGTATCGGATTCACCACCACCGCCCCATTTTCTTCTATCTTCGCCAGCCACTTTTCAAAATCACTGAGAAAATTCTGGTATCCCCACATTGAGCCTATCACTATGGCATCAAATTTTCCCCATTTTACGCTTCCGTCTTGCCAAGAGACAATTTTTGCGTCCAGATCTCGTTTTAAGAACTCCCCCCTTAGCAATAAATCATCATAGACTTTCCCCTTCCATCTATCACAGGACACAATCGCCACTCGGAGTACTCTGCCACGTTTTGCTATGCTAGCACACCTTATAGCCATCTCGTGAACGCTATTTGTCAGTCTCTTAATGTCTTTTTTTGTTCTTAGAACAATTCCCCTGCCTTTCACTTTAACCTCCGGATCGCTTTATCCATCATTAGCATATTCTTTACAATAGCCCTGCGGCTCACGCCAAACGAAATTCGCCCCACCATTTCGCCGGGGTTCGGCCAACAAATGTTTCCGCCCATCAAATACGTCACCCCGCCATTTATGAAGAAGTATTCTAGCAAATCTTGTTCGGTTTTTATCTCATTTCCCTCTGGCGTCAGCTTGCCTTTCAGTTCGGTAAAATCAAACACTGCAAAGAATCCCGATTCCGGCTCCGTGCCGCTCCGAATCTTCAGCCCCTTACATCCAGATAGCAGTATTTTCCGGTCTTCTACGTTTTTTACATATTTTTGCACGGTTCGCGTAATTTTTTTACGCAGAGGAGCATCTGTTATTTTATTTATGCCATAAACTAGAGCATATGTCAAATAATACCGAAACTCGTACTCTTTTATTAGCGCCTTCATATATCTTTTATGCTCTCTGTAGCGCCGATTAGAGCCATTAAACGCCCCCGCCACCGCCGACACTTGTAAGACCGGCATCGAATCCATTGTATCGTGGATTTTTTGCGCCAAGACCTCTGCCACTGCCGCTGGCGCTACCACCACGGCCGCCCGGAAACTCGCTAACCCGTACGCCTTAGAGAGCCCAAAAAGGCTAATCGTATTATTAAAATACTCTGGCAGACTAGCGAGCGGCACCGCGAGATCGCTTAAATCGTAAGTCAAATCTCGGTATACCAAATCATCCACCACAAAAACATCTCGCTTTTTACATACCTCTCCGATACTCCTCAAAATCTCCAAGTTTTTGTGATTAAGCACTTTTCCTGTCGGGTTGTGTGGGTTCAAATTCAAAAACGCCACCACCCGAGGTGCCCGCTCCCCTTTAGAAGTCTCTTCTGCTAGTTTTGCATTTAGCGCATCGATTTTGCGTGCCAAAAGTTCCGGATTCGGCTGCCAGCCGTCTTCCTCTCTTAGCTTTAGCAGTTCGGTGCGATAATTATCAAGCTCTGTCATTATCGCAAATAGCCCATAATTCGGCGCCGTCATCAAAATCACATCCCCCGGCTTCGCGACGGCGCTCATAATCATCGAGTAGGCGTGCGTGGTTGAACAGGTAAATACCACATTATTCACCCCAATCCCTCCATACCGTTCCCCATCCTCTAAGTCCATCGGATTCGGCTCGAACCCTTCACGTATCAGATAATCAACCACTTTTTGTTGAGCATAAAATCCACCCGCGCTTCTCGGGTACCAGTAAAGATTTTTACGCCGCAGCGTCCGTCTCGTCTCACGCATCGCCCCTGGGAAAGGTTTGTATTTCATCGGTGTTCCACTGTGGAAATTGTCATATTCAAACACTGCCTTGTGCTCCGGATTCCGCGCAAAAATATCACTCGTAAAGAAATTATAATCCGGTTCCATCTTGGCAATTGCCGCATTATAAGGTTCCCCGTCGGCTCGTGGAGGTAGATGGTTATTGTGCAAAAGATATTTCTCATGCTCCTCTACAAAAATCTTCAGAGCCCCATTTGCGCGGCCATAATCCTCTGTGCTCATCTTTAAATCTGGTCGCCCCAAGATTTTTTTCGCCATTAATTTCAGTTTATTTTTCAACATAAAAATCCTTACCCTAATTATAACACAAAGCAATTTTTCGCTGGCTAATTCCCCGCTGACCAGCTAGGCCATTTTTTGCACAGCTTTATCGCGACCTTTTCCACAAAAACCATAATCATTTTCCTGCCACTCCCCTGCTAACTAGCAACCAACTAGGCTAGCAACCGCACTTGACAAAGCATCCCGCTTGCGCTAAAATCAAATCAACCATTGCCGTCAGGCAACTGGGAGATGGTACCGCAGATTTGCGATTTATACACTTAGTATCTGCGGGGGACGGAGAATCAATCACTAGCAACCGACTACTCTATAGGCGGGTATTGTGGTTATGCAATAAAAAGCATAAGTAGTCAAGAAAACGCACGTGTTTATAAGCGGAGCGAAAGGTTTTGTGCTATAATCAAAGTTATGGAAATACCAATCACGCAGTCCGAGGTCTGGCAAAAGCTCGAAAATGATTTAAATGAGCAAAGTTTTTTTGAAAAGGCTGACGGTTATCAGTATCTCGCCATCTTGAAATCCACGCCGCTAGGGAATTATCTCTATCTGCCCTACGGTCCAGTCGCTAAAGACAGGGAATCATTCAAAAAATCCCTCCGCGCCATTAAAAGTCTTGCCGCCAAGACGAAAGCTATCTTTATTCGCATCGAGCCTAAAGACATTACTTTTGCCAAATTCCTACCCAAAAACAGCCAAAAATCCAAAGATTTAAGCCCCAAAGACACCTGGGTTCTCGATCTCACTCCTGCACAGTCCGCGCTCGTCGCTGGCTTTTCCCAGGGTACTCGCACCCGCTACAACACTTTCGCTAAAAAAGGCCTTGTTGTCGAAAAAACCACCGACCCCGACCGAATCACTCACCTCGTCAAACTCCAACAAGCCCTAGCTAAGCTTCGCGGCATTCATGCTTACGACCCGGCCTACCTAAAAACCGAGCTTTCTCAGCCCTTCGCTACCCTTTACCTAGTGAAATACCACAAGGCGAGCGACATCTCGCGCTCAGAGTCTAAAGGGGCAGGGAATTATCCAAAAGACGGCCAGATTCTCGCCGCCAGCCTCTTTTTCGATTATGCCGGCACCAGATACTATATGCAATCTGCCGCTGATACCGAATTTAAAAAACTCCCAGCCACCGTCGCCCTTCTTACTACAGCAATTTTTGACGCCAAAGAGCAGGGAATTAAACATTTCGATTTCTGGGGTATCGCCCCCGATGACGCCCCCGCCGATCATCCCTGGAAAGGTTTCACCGAATTTAAAAAATCTTTTGGCGGCGAGCCTCGTCACTATGCCGGTACTTATGACATCATCATGAACCCCATCCGTTATAAACTTTACCAGGCTATTCGCGCCTTCAACCGCTTCCTCCGCCATAGATAGCTACACATATTCACCCCAACCAAACATAACCACACGCATTTTCCGCTTGCGCTCCAAACTAGCTCATGATACAATGAAAATGTCTTACGTTATTCATAGAACCGCAATTTTAATAAACCGATTTACACCGATTGAAATCGGCACCGTGCGTGCATGATTTGCTGTCGGTGTGACTAGCGGTTATGTGAATGGCGTAAGACACCTGCACGGTGTCGATTTTTATATCCAGCACCCGCATTAAACATTAAGCGAGGCAATCATGAGGTCCATACATATTAGTAATCATCAATCAGCATCAAATAATAAATCTTCCGGAGCTATTCTTTTTAAGCATAGGACCAAGCCGAAGAATAGTTCCGGAAGATTTATTATCTTATCAATTATACCATTACTACCACTGTTCCTACTGTCCATATTATTAAACTTATCAACATCCCTAGGTGGTGATGCTTATGCTACTACCACCACCCTCACCGTAGACAATAGTGACACTGTCCTAGAACTCACTCTCCCAAGTTCTGTCACTCTAGACCTAGCCCCTAGTAGCAACAATGACTACATCTCTTTTGGCACAGTAGATTTAGGTATTGGTGCTGGCACCAATAACCCATTAGGATATACACTATCTATGACTAGCACCAACCCATCCATTGCTCGTACCGCCAGCATTACTGATGGTGATAGCAATACTATCGCCCCCACCATAGAACCAATGCTTACTACTGGAAGTAGTACTGGTTATACTGCAGAGCAGTTCGCTTCTAATAGTACTAACGCCTATACATTAAATAGGTGGGGTTACAAGCTATCCACAAACACCAACTATATGCCCATGACCACAGACACTATAGAACTAGCTTCTACATCCCAAGCTTCTAATGCCACTTTCGTTACTAATCCATCCACCAATACTATTATTGGCACAGATCTCACCCTAAACTTTGCTGCAAAGGTAGACGGGAATATGCCGGCAGGGACTTACCGCACCACCATAAGTTTTACGCTGGTCGCCAAAGTTCCACGCCCGGATCCGGTGACCTATACGGCTAGCGATTTTATGGCCATATATAATGCTGTGGCAACGAATGAAACTTTAAACCTGAGTTCAGACGTCATAATCACTTGCAGCGGTGGCAACCTAAATTTCAACAGATCCGACCTGCTAATAGACGGCAACGGTTATATCGTCACTTTTAGCGAAGGATGCAATGTGAACGTCGGTGCTGGCAGGTACCAAAATCTCACCTTGTCATCTGCACAAGGTGTTAACACCAGTATTAACAGCGGTGAATTTCGCAATTCTACGATTTCTTTTGGGCAATTCGCAGTTGTATACGGTGGTACCTATAATAATGTTATCTTCACCACGTCGAGCACCGAGATCCCACCACAGTGGTCATCCACATCCATTTGGTATACCCTATCGCCCGTGCCTACAAACTCAACCAATTTTTATGGTGGCACATTTGATTCTATCACATTTAATGCAAAGGTCGGGGCCAACTGCTATGGTGGCGACATGGATCGCAACTATGTTTCCGAATATGCCAACTTAATAACTGATAGTGGTTATGAAGTATCAGAATATCAAACCAATGCCGGCGTTACTAGGTACAAAATTGGTGCAATAGAAAATCCCAAAGAGGTCGACGAAGAACCTATCCCTTGGTGGCAGTAGTAGCAGTGGTTCCGATACTTTCAACAATTAGGTGCTACGCAACCCGCATTGCATACGACTCCCCAAACACTTATGCTATAATATCCTCATGACTCGCCACTCCACCTGGAAAATCATCGCCCGCCATACTTTCACCCTTTTCAACCTCGTGAACTTGATTTTGGCGCTCATGATCATCTCTGTCGGTAGTTACAAAAACATGCTCTTTGTTTTCATTGCCATCGCAAACACCCTCATCGGCATTATTAACGACCTCCGCGCCAAGAAAATCGTCGACAAACTTCGCATTCTCGCCACAAAAGACCCCATTATCGAACGCGGCGGTCGCACTTACCAGGTCAAACCAGACCAAGTTAAAAAAGACGACATCCTCGTTCTCTCCCTCGGCGATCAAGTCTTGTATGACAGTGTAATACAAGACGGAGCCATAGAGGTTAACGAAGCCTTTATCACCGGCGAGCAAGACAATATTGAAAAACACCCCGGCGACCAGCTCGTCTCTGGCTCTTTCGTAGTTTCCGGCACTGCTAGAGCCACTATCAAAAATATTGGCGCCGATAATTTTGTCACCAAGCTCCAGACCGAGGCTACCTCTATCAAGACTGCCGACAGCAAACTTTTTAAACTCATGAACAACATCGTCAAATACATTAGCTACGCCCTCATCCCAGTCGGCGCTCTGCTTCTCTGGGCGCGCCTCAACGCCGAAGCCAGCACCACCGATGCCGTCACCAGCACTGTCGCCGCTCTTATCAACATGATACCTGAGGGGCTTATTCTCCTCACTAGTAGTGTCCTCGCCCTCGCCACCATCCGCCTTAGTCGCCGCAAAGTCCTCGTCCAGGATCTCTATGCCATCGAAACCCTCGCCCGCGTCGACACCTTTGCTCTCGACAAGACCGGTACCCTCACCACTGGCAAAATGACCGTGAAGGACCTTCTTCTCCCCGACGGCTCGCCCGCAAATCTCAAACACCCCACCACCCCAGCCGAAAAATCTCTCCTGGCGGCTCTAGCAGCCATCCTAAGCCATCAAACCTCCGAAAACGCAACCACCAGCGCCTTAAGGCAATCGCTTCTAAAAACCGCCAAAAAACACGCCTCAGCGCATTTTCCCGAAATCACTGACGTCATTTCCTTCAGCTCCGACCGCAAATACTCCGGCATCAAGACTGGAAACTCCGCCTATCTAATGGGCGCCATCGAATTTCTCACCGACGACAAGTCGCTCATCAAACAAGTCAAAGAGGCATCTAATGGCTATCGGACGCTCGCATTGGTAGAGCAGATAAAAGTCAGTCAGCTACTTGGCATCATTCGTCTCGAAGACGAAATTCGCCCCACTGCTTCCGCCATCGTCAACTACTTTTACGATAACAACATCTCCGTCAAAATCATCTCCGGCGACGATCTTACTTCTGTCACTTCCATTGCCAAGCGAGTAGGCGTCAAAGACCTCCGCGGCATCGACCTTTCCTCTCTTAAAACCAAAAATTACCCTAAGCTCGTTCAGGATTACGCTATTTTTACGCGTGTCACCCCAGCCGAGAAAAAAGATCTCATCAAAGCCCTCAAAAAACAGGGAAATACTGTTGCCATGACCGGCGACGGCGTCAACGACATCCTTGCCATGAAAGAGGCCGACGTTTCTATCGCCATCGGTAACGGCTCCGATGCCGCTCGTCGCGTTGCCAAATTCGTTCTCCTCGACTCCGGCTTCGAAGCCGTGCCAAGCATCATCGACGAAGGCCGCCAATCCATCAACAATCTCGAACGTTCCACCTCTCTCTTTCTCGCTAAGACCGTCTATGCCTCCCTCCTTGCCGTCCTCTTTGTCTTCCTTCCTCTCAGCTACCCATTTACCCCCATCGAAATGTCGCTTCTCAATTTCGCCTGCATCGGGTTTCCAGGCCTTATCCTCGCTTTGGAGCATAACACTACCCGCATTAAAAACAAATTCATCTCCAACATCAAACATTACTCTGTCCCCACAGGTATCACTGTCGCTATGTCTATGGTTATACTTTCCATCATCGCCGATACCGCTAATCTCGAACGCACCCAGCTTACCACTCTTTCCGCCATCATCACTTTTGTCATCAACCTAGTACTTATTTATCAAATCAGCAAGCCACTCAATCTCTTCCGCGCCGCCCTCATCGCCGTCGTTATTGCCATCGTTGTCGCCGCCTTTCTCACCCCGTTTGCTCGTGAATTTTTCGAATTTGCTCTCCCGCTTTAGTTTATACTAGACAAAATCACTAAAATATGCTATAATAGAGACATAGAGGGTCCGGAGTCAATCTCTTATTCCCTCTATTTGCCGGCGGGCTTACGCAGGAGGTGTACTATGTACACAAAGAACCTTACAGTTAGAGAGTTGTTCCAAACTTTCGAGACCACCCGTATCGGCGAGTTCCTCGTCGAAGGTCTGCGCCGCGAAAATGACGGTCTCGCCATTTCCGCTCTCGAAGAGCTGAACCGGCGTGGCGCTTCTGAACCCATCTGGCACGGCCTCAAGACCGCTTCCGATGAAGACCTCATCCGAGGTGACAGTACTTTCGCCACTGCGCTAATCAACGCGCTGAAGAATCTGAACCGCGCGACCTGCCCGGCCTTGCGTCGTTACGTCAAGCGAATCAGCGAGAATGGCTACATTCCACTCAGACAGTTCATGGTAAACGACGAAGTCCAAGTACTCTTGGACGATCTCAGGTTAGAACAGAGCGAAGGCCCTCAGGGCAGCTCCGGATCCTAATCATCCGCCTCTCTATTCCCCCATCCCCCGCCCCGGCACCCGCCGGGGCATTTTTAACTCTCCACCGACACTCTCGGATAAATATTAAGTTTGTACGGATCCGTTGGCTTCACCCCGCTCATAATCTCATAATAGCAAGCCGCTGCCACCATCGCCCCATTGTCGCCAGACAACGACGGTGCAGGGAAGAAAGCACGCTGCCCCAAATGAAGCATAAATATCTTCTTCAGCTCGCTATTTGCACTTACCCCACCAGCCACCACTATCGACTTCGTCTCCGGATGTTGTTCAAGCGCCATCTCTAGTTTCTCGCACAAAATCTCCACTGCCGTCTTCTGAAACGACGCCGCAAAATCCGCCACTTGCCCTGGCGTCAGCAAATCTTTCAATTTATACGAAGGATACGAAATTGGCACCCCCACTTCTTTTTGCACTGCTCGTAGCACCGCAGTTTTCAGCCCTGAAAATGAAAAATCTAGTCCTTCCACTTTCGGATGCGGCAGCGGGTACCTATCGGCATCTCCAGTTTTGGCTACTTCGGCTATGCTCGGCCCTCCCGGATACGGCAGCCCCAGTATCTTCGCCACCTTATCAAAACATTCTCCCACCGCATCATCATGTGTCGTGCCAATAATTTCAAATTGATTATGCCCGCGCATATACAAAATCTGCGTATGCCCCCCAGACACCACTAGCGCCAGCAGCGGAAATTGTGGGCTATTTTGGTCGCCACTAGTCAGCCAATTTGCATACACGTGCGATTTTAAATGGTGTACCGCATACAATGGTTTATCATACAAAATTGCCAGCGTTCTCGCCGTCAAAGTCCCAATCAGAAGCGAACCGAGAAGCCCCGGCGCGTGCGTCACGGCAATTGCATCTATATCGTCCCATGTACATCTAGCATCGGCGAGCGCCTTATCTATCACTGGCAATATCGCCTCCAGATGACTCCTGGCTGCCACCTCTGGTATCACTCCGCCATATTCCGCAAAAATATCAATTTGAGAAACTACTACGTTCGACAAAATCTCCGCGCCGTCTCGCACTACCGCGGCTGCTGTCTCATCGCAACTTGTCTCAATCCCAAGAATCAACATATTTTAATTATACCATAAATTCATCACCAGGAGCATCATTATAGATAAAATATATCACCCAACGAATAATTATTCGTGATGGTATTTGCCTCCTCGGCCAATTTCCTGTGCTCGGTAAATCTGCTCCGCTACCATTACCCGAGCTAGAGCGTGCGGGAACACTAATTTCGAAAAACTCCATACGAAATCCGCTTTCTCCCGCACGGAATCATCAAATCCATATGCTCCACCAATCAAAATCACTACCTCTTTTCCATCTACAAAAGCGCGTGACAATAACTCTGAATATTCGCCCGATGATATATTTTTCCCGCGCTCATCGCAACAAATCACATATTGCGAGACCTTGTCAAACGGCCACCCCTCTAGCCATTTTGTTAGCCGCTCTTCTTCCATAAAATTCCACGACACTTCATATGGCTTGCGTAGCCTCTTCTCATACTCAAGACACGCCTCCGCCCACCACTCGCTATTTTTCTTGCCCCCAGCAATTATCTTAATCATATGACTATTATACCACTATTCCCACCCCTAGAAAAATTTCAAACAATATGTTAGAATCTCATACAGAGACTACCACCTCAATTTTGTACATTGAAAGGAGAATCAGTATGCGTAAAAACATGGATGCACACGAAGAGTCGGTCTCGACGGAATCAACCACTCAGGAAGAAGCCACCCCAATCAAAAAGTGGGGCAGCGACGAACACGACACGAACGTTCATTCCGTTCTGCAGCCCCATGTGGGCCGTGGCGAATACGATCCTAAGCACCATCATTATCGCACCAACGGTGGCTGATGCCACAGCCTTCATTTCCTCCTTAAGCGCCCCTTCGGGGGCGCATTTCTATATCAAAAAACGCCAGTTATCGGCGTAGACTTCTCTGGCTGGACCGGCAGGATTCGAACCTGCGAATGCTGGGACCAAAACCCAGTGCCTTACCGCTTGGCGACGGTCCAATACCACCAATTTTACCACAAAATCTCCCCGCCGTAAACCCTCACAACTAGCCCCCCATACCTCTTGTGCTTTCCTAAAAAGTGTGCTATAATTAAAATATGCCTGCAAGAAAATCAACAAGAAAACACAAGACCTCCACGAGAAAACGCTCTCGCAAGGAAGCCCCCGTCGAGCACGAGCTTCCCGGTGGCTTTTGGCGACAAATTATCGCTATTCTCATGATTGCTCTTGCTGTCTTTTTCGTTATCACTTGGTTCGGCCACGGCGGTACCGTCCTCAATACTGTTCATCAGTTTTTCCTGAGCGGCCTCGGTCTTTCTACTTATTTTATCCCAGCACTTCTCGTCTATCTCGCCGTCAAAATCTTCCGTAGCGAAAATAACCGCGTCGCCATCCCAGTCTATTTCGCCAGCCTCCTCATGCTACTTTGGATTTCCGGTGTCGCTGCCATCTGGCAAAACGGTGGCATCGTTGGCAAATGGCTCAACGATCTCATGCTCAAGGCTCTCGACCAAGGCTTTGTCATTTGTATATATATAGTACTCATTTTCATCACCACGGCCTTTATCTTGCAGCTTTCCCCGGTCACTTTCTTTAAGGGCACCAAAAATCTCGTCAAGCCGAACAAAAAACTTGCTCAGCCCACCGACAAAGACGACAAACTCGGTCAAATTGAAATCAAAGTCAATTCCGGGCTTGCTCCCACCGAGCCGACACCAAAATCTAGAGGCCTCTTTGCTCGCAAAGCTCCCAAGATTAATCTTCCAGCCAAGCCCGAGGCTTCCGCTCCAAAGCTTCCAGAAAAACAAGAAGAAAAGGCCCTCACTGCCGTTTCTGACCCTGATTGGAAAATGCCTACCACCGCGCTTCTTAGCAAAAAGCAAGTTCCACAAGATCCCGGCAATGTCAAACAAAATGCCTATATTATTCAAAAGACCTTCGCCGAGTTTGGCATTGAAGTTGAAATGGAGGATGCCAATGTCGGCCCTCGCGTCACTCAGTACACTCTTCGTGCCCCTGGCGGCATCAACCTTGCCAAGATTTCCGCTCGCGACAAAGAGCTTGCCTACAATCTTAGTGCCAAGACCGTCCGTATCGAAGCTCCGATTCCTGGCACTCAGCTCATCGGTGTCGAAGTTCCGAACGTTCGCCCTGCCTCAGTTTCTTTGCGCGGCATTATCGAAAGTGAAGAATGGAAGAGCAACCACGACCCGCTCACCTTTGCTGTTGGTAAGGACATCTCTGGCAAACCCGTCGTAGCTGACCTTGCTAGTATGCCACACCTTCTTATCGCTGGTACTACCGGTTCTGGTAAGTCTGTCATGACCAATACCCTCATTATGTCACTCCTCTACCGTAATGCCCCCTCTGATATGCGTCTTATTATCGTCGACCCCAAGCAAGTCGAGATGGTCGCCTATAATGACATCCCACATCTGCTCACCCCAGTCATTACGGACACCAGCAAGGCTCTCTCAGCTATGAAATGGGCTGTCGGCGAAATGGACCGCCGCTATTCACTAATGGCCGAAGAAAAAGTCAAAAAAATCAGTGAATATAATAAGAAAATGGAGCAAAAAGCTGCTTCTGCCGACTCTGCCGCCGCTGACGGTGACGAAAATACCGGTAAAATGCCCTATATTGTCATCATTATCGACGAAATGTCCGACCTCATGATGCAGGCGTCCAAAGAACTCGAACCGCTCATCGTCCGTATTGCTCAGCTCGGCCGTGCTGCCGGTATGCACCTCGTCCTCGCCACTCAGAAACCAATCGTCAAGGTCATTACGGGTCTCATCAAAGGCAACATTCCATCTCGTATCGCCTTCCGTGTTCTCACTTCTATGGAGTCTCGCATTATTCTCGACATCTCTGGCGCCGAGAAGCTCCTCGGTCAGGGCGATATGCTTCTCTCTACTGAGAAGACCTTGAACGGTCCCGAACGTATCCAGGGTGCCTGGTCGCCAGACGAAGATATTGAAAAAGTTGCGGACTTTCTCCGCGCCCAGCGTCCACCACAGTACAATAATGAAGTCATCGCTCAGGCCGTCGCTATTCGTGGCATGGGCCCAGATATGGGCGGTGCCATTGGCGATCTTGGCCGCCGCTTCGATCCGAACGACCCAGTCGTCAGGAAAGCCGTTGAGATTTCTCTAAATAAAGGCAAATTCTCCACCGCTATGCTCCAAACTTATCTTGGCAAGGGCCACGGCTTTGTCTCGGGTCTCGCTATCTGGTTTGAAGAAATCGGCGTCATTGGCCCCCAAAACGGCAACAAACCCCGCGACCTCCTCATCACTTCTATGGAAGAATTTGACAACCTCGCCAACATTGGCTAGTCAAAGTGTGTTATAATGGTTACATAAATATCAAGAAGGGGCGAGGGAACGGCCTGTTGACCCCCTACCAACCTGACAATTCAAGGTGGTAATTCCGACCAGAAAGGAAAGATATGTCTATTACGACTCCGGAGCGTGCCTCCGCCAACCAATATCAATTTTATCGTACTGCCGAGAGCGTTTCTCCGGGCCATCCAGATAAACTCTGCGACCAAATCAGCGACGCCATTCTTGATGCTTATCTAGCCAAAGATCCCGACGCTCGTGTTGCCGCTGAGACTTGTGGTGGTCACGGCGTTGTTTTTGTTACTGGCGAAATTACCAGCACTGCCGACGGCGTTGACATCGAGAAAATCGTCAAACGTATTGCCGGCGATGATATCGAGGTCCACACTAAAATCGTCAAACAATCCCCAGAAATCGCCAATGGTGTCGACACTGGTGGTGCCGGCGACCAGGGCATTATGATTGGCTATGCCACCGATGAAACTGATGAGCTACTCCCACGCGAAGTTGTCCTTTCGCGCAAACTTAACGAATTTATTTATGCTAAGCATCCATACGATGGCAAAACTCAGGTCACCATCGCTCCAGACGGCACCATCGACTCCATCGTCGCCAGTTTTCAAAATGTTAGCAGCGACGAATTAAAAACATTAGTCGAAGAGTTCATCAAAAACCACCACCTAGAAGGAAAACTTGAGCTTCACTTAAATCCAGCCGGTGACTGGCACCAGGGCGGTTTCGACGCCGATACCGGTCTCACTGGCCGTAAACTCATTGTCGACAACTACGGTCCTCGCATTGCCATCGGCGGCGGTTGCTACTCCGGCAAAGACGCTACTAAGGTCGACCGCTCTGCCGCCTATATGGCCCGCAAAATTGCCGTTGACTACCTGAAGGCCAGAAATGCGCACGAGGTTCTAGTTCGCCTCGCCTATGCCATTGGCAAGGCCGAACCACTCGAACAAACCGTCATCATCGATGGCCAGCCAGAGGTAATCGAGGGCTATGATCTCACCCCGCGCGGCATTATTAAATTCCTAGATTTGAAGCGCCCAATCTACGAAGCCACCGCTCGCTACGGTCACTACGGCCACGATTTCCCCTGGGACAAGTAAATATAATAAAACCCTCTTGCACCACGACCTTTTTGCTGCTATACTTGAAGTGCAATCTATTAGTTTTACGAAACGTTTTTTAATTTGGAAATCATCAAACAGTAAAAAAGGCATCATTTGGGCCTTAGCTGTTTGATACGTTTCGTATTAATACTAATGGATTGCACCCAAGTGGTGCCTTTTTAGTATGGCACCTCCACTAACACATTAAGCGAGGCAATCATGAGGTCCATACATATTATTAGTCATCAATCAGCATCAAATAATAAATCTTCCGGAGCTATTCTTTGCAAGCATAGGACCAAGCCTAAGAATAGTTCCGGAAGATTTATTATATTATCAATTATATCATTGTTACTATTGTTCTTATTCTCTATATTGTTAAGCTTCCCAGCATTCTTCAATAACACTGCCCATGCAGACAGTAGTGTATCCTTCACCGTAGACAACAGTGACACAGTATTAGAACTCACTCTCCCAAGTTCTGTCACTCTAGACCTAGTACCAAGTAGTACTAATAACTATGTCTCCTTTGGTACCAAAAGGCTCAAAATTGGTGTTGGTACCAATAACCCAGCAGGCTATACCCTGTCTATGACTGCCGACAGTTCCAATCTCACTCGTACTAGTAGTATTACAGACGGCAATAGTAATATCATTACTCCTACTATCTCCCCATTATCCACTACTGGCAGTCCTACTGGATACAATGCTTCAGACTATGAAAGCTCTACCTATAATACTTACACCATGAATACCTGGGGCTACAAATTATCTACCGCTACTAACTATATGCCTATGACTACAGACACTATAGAACTAGCTTCTACATCCCAAGCTTCTAATGCCACTAGTACCACTGGCAATAATAATGGTGATGTAGCACTGGATTTTGCTGCAAAGGTAGATGGAAGTATGCCGGCAGGGACTTACCGCACCACCATAAGTTTTACCTTAGTAGCAAATGTAGCTAGTAGTCTCAACTGTGACGTAGACCTTACTGGGTGTACGTTTTATTTTGATGAGACAATCGAATGGTATGGCAATGCCACCTTTAATGTGAATTATTCAACAATCTGTGACAATGAAGAATACAATGAAGATGACGGTACAAGCCTTATCTTTGACAGTGCTGCCTTTGAGGGTCCGAGACGTACGTTCATATTCAGTTGGCTCAGGATAAACACGAGCAATTATAATTATTTTGGCGGGGGCATCTATCAATCCAACGGAGTTATTTATGAAGGCACAGATTCAGATACCATGAGCGACACGCGCAATTTTGGACCCACATACATTAAGGCCATCACCATCACCGGCGGCACCGACGCTACTAACCCAGACCTTATCACCTGGTTTTATAATAATGCCACTCTCGCAGAGTAGGGCGATAATTACTGGCCATGAATAGCAGCAGAACCATATAAAACGCTATTGACTATTGTATTACAATGTAATACAATAGTCTCATGAATACTGTTGCTACTACTAAAACCACATCAAATTTAATCCAAGTTCGCGTTCCTGCCGATTTAAAGGAGCGTACGGCGCGACTTTTTGAAAGTCTCGGCACTACCACGTCTGATGTCATTCGTATGATGCTAGTGCGCGCTGACGAGACGCACAGCATCCCTTTTCCAGTTCGTACTGGTGGCTATCCTATCACTGCTAACGAGCGCGTCGAGGAAGTCGCCGCCACTTTTGCACTCGAAGATATGCCTCTCAGCGAGCAGGACATCAAGGAACTTCAAGACATAGAACTCGCCAAGACATCCACCGAGGAACTCCGCCAAAAAACCCTAGCAGAACTTAAAAAGAAATATGGAGCCTAGATTATGCAAGATCCATATTGCTACCCAGACACCAATGTCATTCGTAACAAACTTAACATCCGCGATTTTGACGCT
>Ga0310786_10003006_pt1 | contig 24989 bp, 20 predicted proteins | sample AusTroGonzalo_MG_FD_203881 | JGI IMG/M metagenome (GOLD analysis project Ga0310786, IMG submission 203881) | Bovine rumen microbial communities from tropical cattle in Woodstock, Queensland, Australia - Gonzalo_03 (v2) (version 2) | ecosystem: Host-associated > Mammals > Digestive system >...
CTCTCTGCCGTATCAAACTTATTATCAGGACGTAATGATGTAATCGTTGTATCATCAGTTTCATGTATCTATGGTATGGGCAGTCCTGTAGCGTTGCAGGAGAATGTCATCGAGTTGCAAGTTGGACAAAAGCTGAGCCGCAATGCACTGTTAAGGAAATTAGTGCAGTCGCTCTATGTAAGGAACGACTTGGACTTGCATCGCGGCAACTTCCGTGTGAAGGGCGACACCGTCGACATTGCGATGGCCTATTCGGAGATAGTACTGCGCATCACTTTCTGGGACGACGAGATCGATTCCATCGAGGAAATGGACGCAGAATCGTTCATCCGCATCGCCTCGTTCCAAGATTACCGTCTCTACCCCGCCAACCTTTTCATGACCTCCCAGGAACGGACGAATATCGCTATCCACGACATCCAAGACGACCTTGTGAAGCAGATTGCCTTCTTCGAGGAGCAGGGCGACGGCATCAAGGCCCAGCGTATTAAGGAACGTGTGGAGTATGATATGGAGATGATCAAGGAGTTGGGCCATTGCTCGGGAATTGAGAACTACAGCCGCTACTTCGACGGCCGTATGGCGGGCGAACGCCCCTATTGTCTTCTCGACTTCTTCCCTGATGATTATCTCCTTTTCATCGATGAAAGTCATGTTTCTGTGCCACAGATTAACGGTATGTACGGCGGTGATTACAGCCGTAAGCAGAACCTGGTGGAATACGGATTCCGTCTGCCTGCAGCTTTCGACAACCGTCCGTTGCGCTTCGAGGAGTTCCAACAGGAGGTGCATCAAGTGATCTATGTGAGTGCGACGCCTGCCGACTTCGAGTTGCAGGAGGCCGAGGGCATCGTCGTAGAACAGGTGATCCGTCCGACGGGACTCTTAGATCCCGAGATCGAAGTGCGTCCCAGTGAGAACCAGATTGACGACTTGATGAACGAGATACAGATCTGTAAGGATCGCAACGAGCGTGTGCTCGTAACGACGCTGACCAAGCGCACTGCTGAGGAAATGGCCGAGTACCTGCTGAAACACGGTGTGCAGACGAACTATATCCACAGCGAGGTAAAGACTTTGGAGCGCGTACAGATCCTGAACGACCTCCGCCTCGGCAACTACGATGTGCTGGTAGGCGTGAATCTTCTGCGCGAGGGTCTCGATCTGCCGGAAGTGTCGCTCGTGGCTATCCTCGATGCCGACAAAGAGGGATTCCTTCGTAGTCACCGCAGTCTGACGCAGACGGCCGGCCGTGCAGCACGAAACGTCAACGGTAAGGTGATTATGTATGCCGACACCATCACCGCCTCGATGCAACTGACTATCGACGAGACGTTGCGCCGCCGCGAGAAACAAATCTGTTACAACGAGGAGCACGGCATCACACCGAAGCAGATTGTCAAGAATATCAGTCAGATGGCCCTGCAGAAGGAGAACCGTGCCGACACGAGAGAACTCAGACGCGAATACGGTCTGCCTGCCGAAGGTACGAGGATGGCTGCCGATCCGATCGTAGCCCGCATGACACGCCCGCAACTGGAGAAGAGCATCGCCGAGACCACCCGTCTGATGAAGGAGGCCGCCAAGGATCTCGACTTCTTGCAGGCCGCACAATACCGCGACGAAATCCTCCGCCTGCAAAAGGAACTGGAACTTAAGTAAAGATGAAAGAGTGAAAAGGTAAAAAAGTGAAAAAAGAAGGATACAAAACGTTAAAAGTATTTGATGCAACTATGATTTCACCTTTTCCCCTTTTCACCTTTTCACTTTTATTTGTACCTTTGCAAACAGAAACAATAATATAGGTAAAGATGAAGCAGTTTTTAATCGTCCTCATGATGCTGATGCCTATACTGGCAACAGCTCAGGACAACACCTGGGAACGTATTGAAGTGGAAGAGCAGCCGAAGGATAATCCTGACGCTAAGTATTTGGCACCCAATGCCGTACCTGAGATTGATGGAAAGGTGGTCTTCCAGACGACCCTCTATGCCGAGGGTAAATCGGCCGATGAAATCTATGATATTCTCCTTGAACAGGTCACGAAGATGACCAAGGAGCCAAATCAGTTCGATATCAGTCAGGTGGCCATCCAAGACCGTGAGCGACATGAGATCGGTGCTACGTTCCGCGAGTGGCTGGTGTTTAAGGACCAGACCTTCTCACTCGACCGCACACAGATGAATTACCAGTTGCACGTTGTCACCCGCGACGGTCAGGCCGACGTCTCCATGCTACGCATCAACTACGACTACGAGATGGAGCGCAAGCCACAGCACTACACCGCCGAGAAATGGATCACCGACAAATATGCTGTCAACAAGAAGCACACAAAACTCTACCCCATCTCAGCCAAGTTTCGTCGTAAGACCATCGACCGTAAAGATTTTATCTTCAATAAGTTCAATACACTTATTAGCAGCAAGTAATGAACAAGGACAAGATACGCTTTTGGCTGAATGTCATCTTTATGATCGGAGCCATTGTGGGGGTAATCCTATACCTCCAGAAGAATGAGCAGACCCACATGACTGGCCTTTACATCATTCTTTGTTCTATGGTCGTGAAGATTGCGGAGTCATCGCTAAGAATGCTCAAATAATTTAATTAGGAATCTACAATTAAGAGAGAAGTGAGATATCTATCGATGAAATCGAAATGTAGGGTGATAGTGCTGCTGTTCACCCTTTTACCATTCCACTTTTTCTCCTTTACTTACGCTCAGGACACTTATAACCAGATCGACGAATACGGCAACGTCACCCAACGCAACGACAACTTTAACAAGCATAACAACGACACCACCCGTAATCAGGAGATCCCAAAGGGTTTCTACACCTGGACCGTCGACCGTCTTTTCGGCGATATCACGCCTGCAGAGCCCGACACCGTGCCTCACCTATTCATGAACACTACGTTCAACAACGGCATGTATGGCGAATACAACCACACGGGCAGCAACTACACCCCCCGTCTGAGCCGCATCTTCATCAACCGTCCTGACGCCGACTACTTCACCTTCACCCAGCCCTACGGATTCGTGGAGAAACAACCCGATGAGTTTCTCTTCATGAACACCCTCTCGCCCTACACGACAATCCTCTATGACAACTGCGGCGACAAGACCAGCGGCGAGGACCATGTCGATGCAAAGTTCGCCATTAACGCTAACAAGCGCCTGAACTTCGGCTTCGACCTCGAATATGCCTATGCCCGAGGTTACTACCAGAATCAGAACCAGTCTCACTTCAATGCCACGCTCTTCAGCTCGTACACCGGCGACAAATACAGCCTACATGCCCTCTTCAAGACCAGCCACCAAAAGGTAGAAGAGAACGGCGGCATCACCGACGACAACTATATCATCCACCCTGAGAGCCAGGCACAGTCCTACTCTGAAAACGAGATCCCGACGATCCTGTCGGATGCTTGGAACCGCAACGACCATCAGCATCTCTTCCTCACCCACCGATATAATGTTGGCTTCTACCGCAAAGTCAAGATGACTGACGAAGAGATCAAGGCCCGACAGTTTGCCGAAGCCTCGAAGAAAGACAAGGAGAAGCGTGAGGCCCTGGAGAAGGACGGAGAAGCACCCGACATGCGCAAAGAACTAGAAAAGCGTCCCAGCGGTCGTCCCGACAATGCCCGTATCATGGGTGCTGAGCCGAAGGCGATGCTCGACTCCATCGCAGCCCAGACCGTCGACACGACTCGTATCAAGATCGAAGACCAAGCTACCCTCGACAGTCTCATGCGGGCTCAGGCTATTCAAGACTCCATCGACGCTACGATGAAAGACGAGTTCGTGCCTGTCACCAGTTTCATTCACACCGTCGAATGGAACAACTACGACCATATCTACCAGTCGTATGTCACGCCCGATGGTTACTACAAGGACACCTACTATAAGCAAGGTCTCAAGTATGGCAACGACTCAATCTACGACCAGACGAAGCACATGCAGATCAAGAACACCTTTGCCATCGGTCTGCTCGAAGGCTTCAACAAATACATGAAGGCCGGACTCAAGATCTTCCTTTCCTCCGACTATTGTACTTACACCCAACCCGACACTCTCGCCACCAACACCGTGTATGAGAATAAGCACACGGAGCATGATTTCAGTGTGGGCGCCCGTATCAGCAAGACACAAGGCCGTACGCTGCACTTCAACGCCGGACTGGAAACCTACTTCGCTGGAGATAACTCCGGACAGCTATTCGCCGACTTCGACACAGACCTCAACTTCGCACTCTTCGGCGACACCGTGCAGTTGGCGGCATCGGCCTATTTCCACAGGTTCACCCCAGCCCTGTTTCAGACTAACTATCACTCCAAGCACCTGTGGTGGGACATCGAAGACCCGAAGATGGAGACGCGCACCCACATCGAGGGCGATTTCTCCTATCAGAAGACCAACACCCGTCTGCGCCTGGCCATCGACGAGATGCAGAACCACGGCTATTACGGCATGAGCTACGACGCCACCACAACCGACCGCACTAAAATGACAGCGGGCTTCTATCAGCACAGCGGCAACATCAGTGTGCTTACCGCCCAGCTGCACCATAACTTCCGTCTCGGTCCTCTGAACTGGGAGAATGTCATCACCTATCAGAACTCCAGCAATCAGGATGTGCTGCCACTGCCTACGTGGAACATCTTCTCGAACCTCTACCTGAAGTTCAAGATTGCCAAGGTGCTCGGTGTGGAGCTCGGTGCCGACGCCATCTGGTTCAGCAAATACTATGCACCCGACTATTGCCCGGCCCTCAGTCAGTTTGCCGTGCAACAGAATGCCAACAGCCGTGTGGAACTCGGCGGCTATCCGTTCATCGACGTCTATGCAAATATGGTGCTGAAAAAGGTGCGTTTCTTCGTAATGATGAGTCACGTCAACTCAGAGAGCGGAAACCGTATGCAGTTCCTTGCACCGCACTATCCCGTCAACAACTCCGTCATCCACTTCGGTGTGTCGTGGGTGTTCTATAATTAAGGAGTTAGAAGGAGTCAGGCCAATAGCAGGCCGATGGCCACGCAGAGGCCGTAAATGAAGATATTCCTGGCCGTTTCACCGAGACATAGGTTCAACGCCTTTCCCTGATAGATTTTCTTGATACGCAGATACGTGAACACGTGGAGCACGAAATACAGCAGCGGGAACACCGTTGCCAGCAGATGACCGTGCATCCAGAACGTACCACCTAAGATCATCGCTCCGACGCCCACGCCAAGATACAACTGCAGTCCCGCTTCCGGACCCAGTCTGACGATGATCGTCTTCTTATTCGCCAGCCGGTCGTTATCCCTGTCGCGGTAGTTATTGATGATCAGCAGCGCATCTATCACCAGTCCGCAGGCCAGGGAAGCCAGAATCACCTCCCACGTGACGGTATGCAATTGGACATAATACGTGCAGCCAACTGGCACCAGTCCGAAGAACACAAGCACTAGCAGATCACCCAGTCCGCGATACGAGAAGAACGTCGTATAGAGGAATGCGAACACCACACTGGCCACACCCACGATGATCATCTCCATGCCGCCGTACCATGCCAGTGGCAGTCCGATGACACAGGCCACACACGTGGTCAGCGCGATTGCTTTCTTCATCGCGTCGAGCGTCACCCATCCCTGGGCACAGGCGCGTCGCGGTCCAAGTCGTGTCTCGGCATCGTCAGAGCCGTTCACGAAGTCGAAGAAGTCGTTGATGAAGTTCGCGTCGATCTGCATCGTAAACGAGAAGAGCAGACAGAGCAATGCAGCCATCCAGTTGAATACATCACCCTCATACAGTCGTGCGTCGACATAGGCGAGTGCCGCACCGATCATCACAGGCACAGCGGCTCCTGACAGTGTTTTCGGACGTGCTGCCAACAGCCACGCCTTCAGCGAATTAGTCTTGATTCTTGCTTCTTCCATCATTTTTTGCGCTAATTATTTGCAAAAGTACGGAGAAATTAGTAAATTTGCAAACATAAATCAACTTTTTATGATACAAAACGTTCCAAGCCTTGATTTGGTAGAGTTCGTCGAGACGAAGATCCTGCCTCAGTACGCCGCTTTCGATGCAGCCCACAACATGGAGCACGTCACCCGTGTCATCCGCCATTCGATGGAACTCGTCAAGGTGACGGGAGCCGACATCAACATGGCCTATGTCATCGCAGCCTATCACGATCTCGGCATGTCGGGCCCCCGCGCCGTCCATCATATCACTGGCGGTAAGATACTCGCCACCGACGCCCGACTGAAGAAGTGGTTCTCTGCCGAACAACTGAAGGTGATGCGCGAGGCCGTTGAAGACCACCGTGCATCAGCCTCCCACTCGCCACGGAGCATCTACGGAAAGATAGTTGCCGAGGCCGACCGCGACATCGACAAGGACATCGTCATCCGCCGCACCATCCAGTACGGTCTTGTAAACTATCCGCAGCTCGACTACGAGGGTCAGTGGAAGCGCTTCAAGGAACACATGGACAACAAATACTCTAAAGACGGTTATATCCGTTTGTGGATAACCAACTCACCCAACGCCAAACGCCTAAACGAACTCCGTAACCTCATCGCCCAGCCCGCCGAACTCAGAAAGGAGTTCGACCGCATCTACGCCGAGATTACCTGAGGTACATGTAATAAATGTACGCGAGGACAGCGATGAGCACCAGCGTCACCACCGTTCTCACCATGCACGACACCACCCGTTTGATAATCAGAAACGCAATGATGATTGCTGCCAGCATCGCAGCATAATAACCTATATTTCCCATTATTTGAATAGTTTTTTGAAGTTAGTAGGAACGGGCGTCTCAAACTCCATTGGCTCGCCCGTCACCGGATGATGGAAGCAGAGCAGCCAGGCATGCAGGCAGAGCCTTCCCAACGGGTCGTCGCCGTTGCCGTACTTCGGGTCGCCGCAGACGGGATGGCCCATGTCGGCCGAGTGGACGCGGATCTGGTTCTTGCGACCCGTCTCCAGCTTGAACTCCACCAGCGAGTGCTCCGTCGTACGGTCCCACACATGCCAGTGGGTCACCGCATACTTGCCGCCGTTGTCCACGGGCGACGAATAGGTCACGTAGGCCTTGTTATCCTTCAGCCAGTTGGCCACCGTCCCCTCGTCCTCCACGATCTCACCCGAGCAGACGGCCACATAACGGCGGTCGTACACGATCTGATGCCAGTTGTGCTCCAGCACCTGTTCCGTGTCCATATCCTTGGCATACACCATCAGTCCGCTGGTGTCGCGGTCCAGACGGTGCACCACATGAGCACGGCATTTCTGTCCCGACTTCTTGAAATAGTCGTCGAGCACCGACTTCACATTCAGCGAGGAGTGCCCTGCGGCCATCGACAGGATGCCCGGCTCTTTCTCGATCACGATCAGCCACTTGTCCTCATACACGATCTTCACGTAACGGCTCTTGAAACCCCGCTGATTACGTTTGGTCTTACTCACGGCCACCTTCATCCCAGGCTTGAGCACGAAGTCGAACTGGCTCACAGTCTTACCGTTCACCTTGATGCCACGCCCCTGAAGCGTAGCCTTGACTTTCGACTTTGACTGGGGCACATTCTCTATCAGCCACTCCAGCAGCGGCTTCTCCTCCTGGACCACGTAATGCTCGTAGTCGCCCTCACGATTATCACCAGAATTATATCTCATATCGGCTGCAAAATTAATAAAAAAACCACAGATTACGCAGATTACACAGACTAATTTCCCTATTTTTATGTACAAGGCTTATAAAATCTGTGAATTCTGCGTAATCTGCGGCTCTCTTTATTCTGCGAAATCAGTATCTTTTTAGTAGAACTTAAAGTATCTTCTTGCGTTGTTGTACGAGATATCCTCGACCATGCGAGAGAGGATCTCCATGTCGGCAGGCAGCAAGCCCTTTTCCACGTCATTGCCGAGGAGGTTGCAGAGGATGCGACGGAAATACTCGTGGCGCGGATAAGAGAGGAACGAACGGCTGTCGGTAAGCATACCCACGAAGCGACTCAGCAGACCCAGCACCGAGAGGGCGTTCATCTGACGGATCATACCGTCCATCTGGTCGTTGAACCACCAGCCGGAGCCGAACTGGATCTTACCGGGCTCACCACCCTGGAAGTTGCCGAGCATCGTGGCGATCATCTCGTTGGCGCAGGGGTTCAAGGTATATAATATGGTACGTGTGAGCTTACCCTTCGAGTTGAGGTTGTTGAGGAACTTCGACATGGCCTTGGCCGTGTTGAACTCGCCGATAGAGTCGAAACCAGTGTCAGGACCGAGCTGGTTGAACATCGCCGTGTTGTTGTCGCGGATGGCACCGTAGTGGAACTGCTGTGTCCAATCTGCGTCGGCGTCCATCTCAGCCATCACGGTAAGGAAGCAGTTCTTGAACTGTCGCACCTCGATGGCGGAGAGTGTCTGACCGCGCAAGGCCTTCTCGAAGATAGTCTCGATCTGAGAGTCGGTATAGTCCTCGTCGTAGAACTCCTCGATGCCGTGGTCAGAGAGTTTACAGCCGTTAGCGGCGAAGAAGTCATGACGCTTCTGGAGGGCATCGATCATATCGGCGAAACGCCGGATCTCCGTGCCGCTCACCTTCGACAATTGCTCCACATACTTCGGGAATTCGACCTTCTCGATGTTCATCGCCTTGTCGGGGCGCCAGGCGGGAATCATGACGGGATCGTCTGTTGCCTTGTGCTTGGCATACTCGATGTGGTTGTGCAGGTCGTCTATCGGGTCGTCGGTGGTGCAGACGCACTCAACGTTGTAGTGCTTCATCAGTCCACGGGCACTGAACTCGGGTTTCTTCAGTTTCTCGTTACACTCTTCGAAGATCTCGCGGGCGGTCTTCGGAGAGAGCTGCTTCTCGATGCCAAAGGCAGTCTTCAGCTCCAGGTGTGTCCAGTGGTAGAGTGGATTGCGGAAGGTATAGGGCACCGTCTCAGCCCATTTCTCGAACTTCTCCCAGTCTGAGGTGTCCTTGCCAGTGCAATACTTCTCGTCGACACCGTTCGTACGCATGGCACGCCACTTATAGTGGTCGCCGCCCAGCCACAGTTCGGTGATCGACTTGAAACGGTGATCGTTGGCTACCATCTCGGGATTCAGGTGACAGTGGTAGTCGATAATGGGCATCTTGGCCGCATGATTGTGATACAGATCCTGGGCTAACGGGGTGTCCAGAACGAAGTTATCATCATTAAACTGCTTCATAAGTTTTGTGAGTTATTAAGTTTGTAAGTTATAATATTCTGCTTCTGATTCTAAATTTTCCGCAAAGTTACTCATTATTTCACAAAAAAGCACTATCTTTGCACAAAATAACCACGTAAACGTTTGTTTTAAACAATGCGCAGTAAGGTTCTTCTCATCTACACCGGCGGTACCATCGGCATGAACCGCAACCCGCAGACAGGTGCCCTCGAGCCCTTCGACTTCGAGCACCTTCTGGTGAATGTGCCCGAACTCAAGCAGTTTGACACAGAGATAGAGTCCTTCCAGTTCTCGCCGCCCATCGACTCGAGCGATATGACGCCGGCCCTATGGACCGACATCTCCCACTGCATTGCCGACCACTACGACCAGTACGATGGCTTCGTCGTGCTCCACGGCACCGACACGATGGCATACACCGCCTCTGCCCTCTCTTACATGTTAGAGAACCTTACCAAACCTGTCATCTTCACCGGCTCGCAACTGCCTATAGGACAGTTACGTACCGACGGCAAGGAGAACCTCATCACCGCCGTCGAGATTGCTGCGGCGAAGGACGAAGAGGGCCATGCCTTGGTGCCAGAAGTGGGTATCTACTTCGGAGGCCATCTGCTGCGCGGCAACCGCACCACGAAACAAAGTGCCGAGGAGTTCAACGCTTTCGAGTCGTTCAATTTCCCTCACCTCGTCGATGCAGGCGTGAACATCACCTATCACCGCGAGCGCATCTTGAAGCCGGACTGGCAGAAGCCGATGACGCCCCACTTCCGCCTCGACAACAACGTGATCATCTTCTCCCTCTTCCCTGGCATCCGCGAAGACCTCATCCGTCATATCATCCACACGCCGAACCTGAAAGCCATCGTCATGCGGACCTTCGGCTCCGGCAATGCCCCACAGAGCCCGTGGCTGTTGAAGGCGCTGAAGGAGGGAACAAAGAACGGCAAAGTGATCGTCAACATCAGCCAGTGTTTGCAGGGCGCCGTCGAGATGTCCCGCTACGACTGCGGCTATCACCTGCAGGAGGCGGGTGTCATCAGTGGTCGCGACATGACTGTCGAGAGTGCCGTCACCAAGCTGATGTTCCTCCAGTCGCACTATCCTGACGCCCCAGACACCGTCCAAACCCTCATGAGCCAGTCGCTCCGAGGCGAGATGGGGTAACGATTCGTTACTCCATCGATTGATAAATCCTCTTCCACTTTTTTCGGGATATGCCTTCTACGAGTTGTACCAGGCATTGGCACTATTGGTTCCAATGCTTGGCACCGCTGGTTCCAGGCTTTGGAACTGTTGGTTCCAAGCATTGGAACCAACGGTTTCATATATTGGAACAAAAATTGAAACTACAGGTTTTAAGCAGTATGAAACCGCATTCATAACGAAAAGATAGCAGATGGTGGCAGATAAAAATAATCATCTGCCACCCCGGAAACCTCAATATACAAAGGTGTTTCCAAAGAAAGGTGGCAGATGGAAGAGGATTTATAAAAAAAATATTACTTCTTCTTGTTGAAGCTGAATTTGATGCTGCCGCCGAAGTCGCCGACGCGGTCATCACAGAAGGACAACATAAGGAACTGCTGGTCACCAGACTTCACACCATAGCTGCGGATGCCGTCGGCGGTGATCTGCTCTGGCGTCAGGTCCTTGCCGCTGAAGGTATGCTGGAAGGTGCAGCCCTTGGCGGCGAGCACGTCGAGCATATTCTTGTGGACAGCGGCAAAGCTCTCCTCTGTCAACTGGTGGTCGATGTACCACGCCATATCGACGGCGGGTCCCATCATACTGTTGCTGAGGACGACGGAACGGATGCCAGGGATGCCGGCAAAGTCTTCAGCCTTGAGGTTCAGGGCCTCGATGGCACCTTCTGCCTTGGGAGCGTTGTTCATCTTGCTGAGCGACACGACGAAGTTATACTCGACAAACGACTCTGCATCGTCGCCCTCGCCACGCGTCACAATCTCATAAGCGGGATTGGGGTTCTCCTCATAGTACTCGAATTCCATGTTCTTGTTGAAGTCGAATCCGATGCGGAGACGTGTATCCTTACCCTCCTCGGGCTGATAGAGGAAGATGTCATAGTCCCAGCTGCTCTGGTCAACCTTCTCCTGCTGCCACTGGGCGATGCGGAAGCCCTTGTCCTTGAGGGTCTTCACCCAGGCCTGCACCTCCTCACGGGTCACACCCTTGTAGAAGACCTGATAGAGGTAGGAGTCTTCCTCGGCGCGGAAGTCGGTGAAGACGATCTTACCCTTCGTGGGGAACTCGGGGATGCTGTAATTGTCATAGACGGCTGCGGGCCACTTGCCTTCGGCGAGGCCGCTGGCGCTCTCTGAGGATTCACTACTGGAGCTGCTGGAGCTCTTTCCGCCGCAGGCTGCAAGCATGAGCGCGGCGATGCACACTAAAGATAATGTCAGTTTCTTCATAAATGGTTGGTTTTTAAGTAAGATTTATAAAATTGATAGCTTCAATTCTTTACCAAGCGGACTTCGTAGATCTCGCCGATCTGCTTGCGGGGCTTGGCGACGAACTTCACACGGACCTGCGTCTTGTCTTTCAGCAGTTCGGCAGGCACGGGATAGGTCTCGTACTTGAACTCGGAGATACGGTACTTGCCCGTATTGTTCACCTCCTTCACCAGCACATCGTCGACGAAGATGTCAAACTCGTGGGTCTTCCACTCACCTACGCCCCAGTATTTCAGTCGAAGCGAGAGGACGGTCTGTCCGCCCGTCTGCATCAGGTAACTGAAATAATGACCATCGCGGGCATCACGGTAGAAGACATCGTTGGAATTACCCACCTGCGACTGGTCGGTTTCCATCTTATGGTCTGTCTCGGGCTGTTGTTCTCCGGGCTGCACCTTGTCGACGGTACGAGCCTCTAATTCCTGACGCTCTTGTTCGGCCTTAGCCAAGCCGTCGAGATAACCTTTGTAACTATCCTCCGACAAAGCGAGCCAGTATATCATGTAACGGGCATCGTGAATCTCAAAGAACGGTTGTATCTCGTTGTGGATGCCATTTTCCATCTTTGTGGTAAGAGTGAAGTGGAGTGGCTTGCCGTCAATAGGCAGCAACTGGTTGGCGATGTCGTCTATACTATTATTAATAAGGATAGGAGCCTCGTTGATGGGCAGTTTCTTACCGCTGGCATACTGTCCGAAGCGACTGTCATCGGCAACGAGGTGAGCCAGGTCTTCCGTACCCGTCTTCATGCCGAGCAGGATCGGTCCGTGCATCAGGGCGATATACTGCGGCACGTTGGGCAGGTTCTTGATGCTGTTGTACATCGGGAAAGTGATGTCCACCACGTCGCCCTTCTTCCACTGACGACTAATGGCAACGTATGAAGAAGGCCCCGTGACGATGCTGACAGGCTTGCCATTCACCTTTACCTGGAATGTTTCTGGCTTCACCCAACCGGGATAGCGCACCTGCAAGGTAAACTGTCCCTTGCCCTGAGCAATGGTAATCTTGCTGGTCTCGCTATAAGGAAAAACTGTTTCCTGACGAAGCACAACGGCTTTCTCCTTCCAGTTCAGTTCGGAGGCCACAAAGAGGTTCACAAACAAATTATCCTCCTTCTTGGTATACACGAACTGTCCGTATTTTCCGTGATTCTCCATACCTGTACCCACGCAGCACCACATCGCCTCATTTGGAGCCGAGTAGTTACGATAGTGACGGGGTCTGGCTGGGGTGAAATAGACATAGCCCCCATGTGTCGGATGCTGTGAGGAGAGGATGTGGTTGAAGGTAGCCAATTCGTAGTAGTCGGCATAGCGGGCCTCGGGATTCCTGCGGTGCATATCCTCGGTGAGCTTCAGCATGTTGTTGGTGTTGCAGGTCTCAGGGCCGTCGATGTCGTTGATGAAATCCGTGCAGGCTTCCTTGCTGGGGAAGTGCTCGCGACGGGAGTTTCCGCCGAAGGCAAGAGAACGTTCACCCGTGACGATATCCCAGAAGAAATCGGCAGCGCGGTGATACACCTCGTCGCCGGAGAGTTCAGAGATTCGTTCGAAACCCACTACCTTCGGCACTTGAGTATTGGCATGCATATTGTCGAGGTTGTCCTGACGCTGCGACATCGGTGTGAGCAACCTACGGTGCGAGAAGCGTTTTGCCACATCAAGGTACTTCTTATCTTTTGTGATAGCATAGGCATCGGCCAACACCTCGTTCATACCACCGTGTTCGTTGCCGAGCATGCGCTCCATCTGCTCGTCGCTGAGACCAGCCGTCAGATCGATAGCCCAGTCGCAGAAACCAAGGAAGAGTGTCTTCGCCTGTTCATTGCCGCAATACACCCATGCATCTCGCAGGCCCGCATACATCTTATGCAAGTTATAGAACGGTGCCCACGAGCCGAAATAGACGCCGAAGTCCCCCTTCTTGAACGTGCTCCAAATCCGTTCGCTGTTAGGCATACCGCCCACGTAGCCCCTTCCCCACTCTGGGTGGTTCTTGTTGTTGGCGTCAGCACAAGCCTGTAACTCACTGATCATATATTCCATACGCCGACGGCACTCCGCATTGCCAGCAGCTGCAGCATTAATAGCCATCGCCGTAAGGTAGTGACCTCCCACGTGTCCGTCCAGTCCATCCCAGTTGGGATAGGTTTTTGCCTTCGGTGTCAGACCCGCCTCCTTGAGATACGGAGCAAGCAGGCGATCACAATCGTACTGTAACAGTGTCTGGATATTCAGGTCGCGCGCCTTCTTCAACGGGCCGTCGAGAAGTGTGATATCCCCAATGGGAAACTCATCGGCATAGAGCCGGTCCTGTGCCTCGATGCTCCCCACACTCAGGAGCAATATCATCGTGAAAGATAATCTTCCAACGAACATAGTCGTTCTTTTCATGATTCTATTTTTGTCCCGCAGAATAGATTTCTGCGGGACATAATTATTTCTTCTTAAAAATTGGCTTCGCCCATTTATCGCTTGATAAACTCTACGCGGCGGTTCTTGGCGCGGCCAGCATCGGTGGAGTTGTCGGCAACGGGTTCGTGAGAGCCCTTACCCACGGGACGGAGGTTGAAGGGGTCGCAACCGAGACCTTCGAGAGCCTTGACCACGGCCTCAGCACGCTGCTGAGAGAGCGGGTCGTTGATAGCGTCAGAGCCCTGGTTGTCGGTATGTCCCTGCACCTCGAAACGGGCACCGGGGTTCTTCTTCATATAGTCAGCGACCTTCTGGATCTCAGCCATCGACTCGGGCTTCAGTGTAGCCTTGCCGGTCTCGAAGAGAATATTGTTGGTCACGAACTTACCCGTCTCGGCAATGGCCTTCTCAATGGCGGTCATGCTCTGCTCATTGCGCTCATAGAGTGCTACCCCACCCTTGGCCAGGCGGATATTGGTGATATAATCCACATGATCCTCCCAGAATTCTGTTTCGACAGAGAACCAGTCCATAGCCGTGGCATTGGGAATATTGATGATGCGCTTACCATTGACATAAACCTTCAAGGCACGCTTGTTAAACGACAGGGCGAAATGGTTCCAGTCGTTCAGTTCCATGATGTCCTCCAAAGACGCGTTTCCATGGACATTATCATCACTATTCGGCCTTTGGATGGACCAAGTCATTCTGTCCTGACTGAACCAAATGCTACTGTTATGACGGTCGTTCTCTGAATTCAGATACAGATTGTAGGCCGTGTTGGTGTCTTCCTTGCCTGTGGCGAAGAAATCGAACTCCAAGGTATAGAATTCGGGCAGGTACTTCTTGTTACCGTCCTTAATGAGCGGCATGATTTCCGTATTAGAGCCATGCTCAAACTTGATAGCCATCTTGCCGTTCATCCTAGCAACCTCGGCATTATTCTCGATGAGATCCCACTTCGACGGGAACTCACCCAACTGCTCACCTTGAAGGTTATCCTCGAAGATGACGACAGTGCCAGGCACGAAGTCGCTCTTCACTTCCTCGCCTCGTGCAGTCTTCTTCTTGGCAGCAGGGGCTTCGTCATCAGCCTCCTCATCGTCGGCATCGTTCTTCTTGGATTTCTTGGACTTCTTGCCGTCGAGGGCATCGTCCATTGCATCGTTGACCTCATCACTCACTTTGCGTTCAGCCTTCATGGTGACGGCACTCTCGGCAGCATTGACAGCTCGATCCTTCAAACGCTTGAGGAAGCCCTGGGCATCGGCAGACACGGCAAAAGCTACTGCCATCAATAACATTAAAACAATTCTTTTCATTGTGTTATGTCTTAGGTTGGTTTAAAAACAATAAACCCTGACGCCGGGAAGACGTCAGGGATTTTAACATAATTAGAGCTTGACCAGGATACCGAGGGTCGGAATCAAACGACCAGCATCGCTGACAATCTGATACTTGGCATCGAGGAAAATCTTCCACTTGTCATTCACGGGCAGTTCAGCACCAGCACCAATGTTGAAACCAGCCTTGGCGTGACTCATGAAACCGAAGTTGTTCTCACTGAATCCCACAAATGCCAGACCAGCCAATGGATAGACGTTAATGGCGTCGGTGGCAGGAATGACATACTCCAGGTTGATGTTGATGTCGGACATAGACCATCCCTCATGCTTGAAGAAGTGGTCCACCTGAGCGTCGGCACGGAAATTGTTGAAGATCTCGTACTGACCCTTCACACCGATACCGAAGTTCTTGTAGTCAGAACCCAAACCGTAGCTGATGCCACCACCAACAAACATGTCACCCTTTTCAGCAAACATGGCTGTAGAGAACAGCATCATGCAAGCAATCATCATTAACTTTTTCATCTTTCTTTCTGTTTAATTGGTTAAATTAAGTTGAATTTGTCAATATATCGGCTGCAAAGATAAACATTTATTTATAAATGTAGCATCTTTTTGGTAAAAAATTACCATTAAGCCTAAAAAATCAATCATTACTCAACAGAATCTGCAGGATACGGTCGGCAGTACGTCCATCCCAACGGTCGGGCAAACCACAATGTTTCCACGAGCCACTGACCATCTTTGCGACCGCTTCACGCAGTCGGTCAGCATTCTCGCCCACCAATACATTAGAACCGATGGTGACAGTCTCCTGATGCTCAGTATAGTCATTAAGCGTGATACAGGGAATACCGTTGAAGGTGGCTTCCTCAGCCACATTGCCTGAGTCGGTAATCACACCCTTGGCGTGGGCTGTGAGCCAGCCGAACTCCAAATAACTGAGAGAATTGAGAGTTGAGAGTTGAGAATTGAGAGTTATGATTTCATTGGAGGCAGATGTGATGCGAGAAACGACATCAGAAGCATCGTTACGAAGGGGTGCGATGATGGGCGTACCGTTGGCAGCCTCCACCATGGCAGAGAGCATCTTGCGGAGGTTGTCCTCGTCGGCGAGGAGCGCCTTGCGATTGAGAGTGAAGACGAGATAGGAGCCTTCCTCGAGGTCGGGCAACACGACAGGACGACGCAGGCGGTCATGGTTGAAGCGCAGCGTGTCCATCAGGATATTACCCACCATATAAGTCTGCGACTGCTCCGACTGTTCGCGGGTGGCGACACCTGTGCTGCGGACACCGGCGGTGAAGAGATAGTCGGAGAGGGCATCGATGACCAGACGGTTGATCTCCTTCGGCATGTTGATATTAAAGGATCGCGTGCCGGCGACGAGGTGAGCCAGGCGGATGCCACGCTTCTTCGTCACGATGGCAGCAGCCATCGTAGAGGCCAGATCATCGACCACAATCACCACATCGACGGGATGAACGTTGAGAAACTGATCGAACTGGGCCATCACCTGACTGGTGATCTCGTTCAGACTCGTGCTGACCACACCGAGGTAGTACTGCGGCGGAGCAATCTGAAGGTCGTCGAAGAGCGACGGCTCGAGTGTAGGATCGTCGGCACTGCTGGCATAGACCAGCAGACAGGACACCCCGGGTCGCTGGCTAATGGCCCGCACTAAGGGAGAAACCTTGATGAAGTTCGGTCGGGCACCGGCAAGAATACAGATGTTCTTTGTCATATTTCCTTGTTTTTTGTGCAAAGATAAGGAATATTCCTCAATAATTTGGATAATTTAAAGTTAAAAATGTTAGTTTGCATGGTAAAATCAATTATTTGTTGTATCTTTGCACCAAGAAATACGGGTCGTGCCGCATAGATCGGGATACTCTACATTAATTAATTCATTGGGACTGTTTCCCTTGCCAATGGCGGGCCACAGTTATCCTTCGGGAGAGCAGCAATGCCGGTGGATTACAACAGCAGGGAGCACCCTTATCGTGTGAAACAGGAGTTTTCACCAAATCATCGGCACGTACCCGGTTTTTTCATTAATTGATAATTGATAATTATGTTTTCTGGAATCATTGAGGAGTTTGCTACAGTTGTAGCGATTGAGAAGGATCGCGAGAATATCGACTTTACCCTTACCTGTTCGTTTGTCGGTGAACTGAAGATCGACCAGAGCGTCGCTCATAACGGCGTCTGTCTAACTGTTGTCGCCATCAATGACAACGAGTATGTGGTGACTGCGATGAAAGAGACCCTCGACCGTACGAACCTCGGACTTCTGAAGGTGGGTGACAAGGTGAACGTAGAACGGTCGATGTTGATGAACGGTCGTCTCGACGGCCATATCGTTCAGGGACATGTGGACGAGACGGCAAAATGTATTGCGAAGGAAGATGCCGGTGGCAGTACCTATTTCACGTTTGAGTATCCAGAGAACCGTGAGATGGCAAAGAAAGGCTATTTCACCGTCGACAAGGGCTCGGTGACGGTGAACGGTGTCTCCCTCACCGTCTGTAACCCCACAGCAAACACCTTCCAAGTGGCTATCATCCCCTATACGTTCGAACACACCAATTTCTGCGATATCCAAGTCGGGACAATCGTCAATCTCGAATTCGATATCCTTGGGAAATATATCGCGAGGTTACAGCAGTTATAACAACAATTCCTGTGGAGCAGAGATGAAAGTCTTTGCTCCATGTTGTATCAGGAAGTCACGGTCGCGGAATCCCCACAACACACTGATACAAGGAAGTCCGGCATTACGGGCAGTCTCTATATCCACATCGCTGTCACCCACGTAGACAGCAGAATGCTTATCTACCCCCAATTCACGCAACGAAGCATACACAATATCGGGTGCAGGTTTCTTGCGGATGCCTTCGGCTTCGTTCTCGCCGATGGCCACCTCGATGGTATCGGGGAAGAAATGACGGCAGAGTTCCTGGGTGGCAGCCATCATTTTATTGCTAACGACAGCCAGACGACAGTCTTTTGCCTTCAGGGCGGCTAATGTCTCGGGGATACCGTCGTATGGTCGGGTGGTATCGAGAGAATGTTGCATATAGTATTCACGGAAAGTCGCAAAGGTGGCCTCAAAGTTAGGATTCTCTGTACCTGAGGGAACAGATCGTTCTATCAGCTTCCGCACACCGTTACCCACAAAACGTCGCACATCTTCGATAGAGTGTTCTGGCATCCCATGCGTCCTGAGCGCATAGTTCACTGATGCCGCCAGATCACCTAAGGTATCGAGCAACGTGCCGTCGAGGTCAAAAATATACGTATTATAGATAATCATCTGTAAACTGTAAACCGTAAATTACCTTTTGCTGCGTGTAATCATCGTATGCAGTTTGTTGTTGTATTTGCTGGCGGCAATGAGATCCTCGAGATTCAGGTGCATACGGTACTTCCAACGGTTATAGGGATCGCTGGGCACGTTGATGCGTTCCTCGCGAAGATGCTTCGAACGGAGTTCGGTATCCATCGCCAACCAGTCCTGCAGCGAGAGAATGCAGAGCATCGACGGACAGTAGAGATGACGGGCGATAATCTCTTCGGCCAGATGGGCCGGCAGATGCTCAGGCGCCCTACCCTGTTTCTGGAGCATCGATACATAATAGCGCTGCGTTCGTTCCGGGCTCTCCTCCCACCAAAGCCGCAGGGGCGACATATCATGGGTGGAGATGGTGGCGACGCTACGGTATGGATTGCCGTCAAGGTGGGTGAACTCGAAGCCACTCTGCTTGGGCAGTGACTGTATCTCGAGGGTGAGGATGCGGAGGGCGTCGAGGACCGGCTGCACACAGTCGGGCAGCATGCCAAGGTCTTCGGCACAGCAGAGCATACGGGTGTTGCCGAACACCTCAGAGAGGCGTCGCATGGCGGTATGACCCCAGAACATATTGTGACGCTGGTAATAGTAATTGTTGTACAATCGCATATAGGCATCCTTCTCCTCAGAGGTAAGAGCATCGTAAACGGGTTCCTGCCAGGCACCGATACGAGGATGGTACATCTCCGGCTGACGGGGATCCTCGATAAACAGCACGTTGCTCACCAGACGATAGAGACCGTCGCGGATCCACAGACTGTTCTCATCGCCCTTGCCCTCGAAAGCCTGACGGATCTTCTGTTGGGTGTCGTACTCGGCCTTCAGGTCGAAGATACCGTAACTGCGGGGGATGAGGAAATGATCTTTCACGTAGCCGACGTGGAGTCCGAAGAGTCGTTGCAGCACACGGTCGTTGATGAAAGGCCGCGTGAAGAGATCCTTACGGAACGAGAGTCCGAAGTATTCTATCTCACCCGGCGTCATAGGCAGCGCTGGCGAGAAATGGCCCAGCAATCCGAAGAGAGCCTCCTGAGGGATCTCCCATATACGGAAAAAGCCCAGTACGTGGTCGATGCGGATGGCGTCGAAGTATTGCTCCATCCAACGCAAGCGCTTCCTAAACCAAAAGATAATGGTGGAAGGTTCCTCCCAATTATAAGTGGGGAATCCCCAGTTCTGACCATTGGGAGAGAAATTGTCCGGCGGTGCACCTGTGGAGCAGTCGAGACAGAAGAACTCCGGATGAATAGCAGTCTCCACACTCTCACGATTGACACCGATAGGTACATCACCCTTCAGCGACACCCCATGCTGACGGGCATAGTCGGCAGCAGCTTTCAGCTGGAGGTGGAGGTGGTATTGGAGGTAATATACTATGTTTACAGTTGACGGTTGACAGTTGACAGATGATTTGCTGGCAAGCCACTCGGCATAAGGGACGAGCCAGTCGCGGTTTTCCTCAAACCACTGCTTGAACTCTTTTGTGTCAAGTGTCTGATTACCACGTTCTTCGAAGACGTTATGGACATACTCCAATTTTACACTCTGTACAGCTTCGTAGTCGGTATAACTAAGGGCATTCAATTCCCGCTGCCGACGTAGGAAGACCGTCATACGCTTCTTATCCCGAAGCGGTCCGAGGGCGTTCAGATCGAGATACTGCGGATGCAGGGCGAAAGCTGAGACGATGTTATAAGGATAAGAGTCGCTCCACGAACGAGAAACGGTGGTATCATTGACAGGTAGGATCTGGATAATCTTCATGCCTGTAGCCACCGCCCAGTCTACCAGCAGACGGATATCACCAAAATCCCCTACTCCACAGGAATGACTGCTGCGAAGCGAGAACACAGGCACAGCCACTCCGGCAACCCGCCAGGTATCCTCCCTGACACGCAGACTCTCGCCGTAGACCACCAACACAGTGCCGTCCGGAACAGCCGTCTGTTCCGGAGGGAGCATACCCTCTACGGTGCGGTTGTCGCCCTCCTCCCATGCCACAAGCGTATGGGTGACATCGTCGACAATCACATATTTGAACTCCAGGGGAAAAAGGATAGCATCGACATTGACAGAGAGCAGCCAGTCAGAGAGTCCGATGGGTTCCATTCGGAGATAACGGGCAGGACTCCAGCTGCCCAGAGCCGGATGACTGCCGAGGATAGCTACGGACTGGCCCTTCTTCAGTTGTGGTGCAGAGACGCGGAAGATAATGGTCTTGCGGTATAGCGGCACCCGCTGGATCTGAAGACGTTCGTCGGAAAGAACGCCCGTCGTCACCTGAAAAGCCTTGCTATAGAGGTGATACTGCAGAGGCACATCCCGCCAGAGGTCGGGCATAATATAGTTCTTCGTGGCATCGAAATAATAAGTACGGGGCACACCGGTCCACTCCCGTCTCAATTCAACACCATCGGCATCGGCTACATAATAATAATAGGTAATGGTCTCGACAGGATGCTGACGCGATTCGACGGCCGAGGTTTCCAATTCCCAGCGCCAGCCGTCATCGGTCATCATAGGCAGACGACGCACTTTCTCCGTGCCGTCCTTACTCTTATAGGTGACAGCCACGAAGAGGTTCTCGCCCCATTGAGTCCCGTATTGTATGGTAAACTTTAGCTTCATAAATCACGATTTTAGTGCAAAGATACAAAATAATTGATAATTGACAATTGATAATTGATAATTATTTTGTAATTTTGCAGCAATTTTAATCATGAGGGTTATGGATACCATCAAGAAGAAGTACTATATCATACCTATCATCATCTGTCTGATTGCAGTGGCAGGGGTGGTAGTCTACTATCTGACGGGAAGTCTTTCGCGGTCAGAGCAGTGTGAGTATGTCTATATCGACGACAACGACAATCTGGACTCCATAGCAGTAAAACTCGCACCGATAGCCGATGAGCACAGCCTGCTCAGCTTCAAGGTCATATCAAGACATTCAGGTTACGACAAGCATATCAGGACTGGCAGATATGCCATCCTTCCGGGAGAAGGTATATTCAGCGTGTTACGCAAACTGAAGAACGGCCATCAGGAACCCGTCAGACTGACTATTCCCGAGAGCAAGACTACAGACCGCCTGGCCGGTGCACTCTCAAGGAAACTGATGATGGACAGTCTGTCACTCTCGATTTTGTTGAAGGATTCCTCATTTTGCGCTGCACAGGGCTACGATACAGCCACCATCGTCAGCATGTTTGTGCCCGACACCTACGAGGTGTATTGGAATATCACCATCGAGAGTCTCATGAACCGACTGAAAAAGGAACACGACAAGTTCTGGAACCAGAACCGGCAGGAGAAGGCCGCAGCCATTGGACTGAGTCCGGAGGAGGTGTGTACGCTGGCCAGCATCATCGACGAGGAGACATCGAACAACCCCGAGAAACCGATGATCGCCCGTATGTATATCAACCGTCTGGAGAAAGGTATGCCGCTGCAGGCCGATCCAACGGTGAAGTTCGCCCTCAAGGACTTTGCACTGAAGCGCATCTACCACAATATGCTGAATACCGACAGTCCCTATAACACCTATCGGTATGCAGGTCTGCCTCCGGGTCCTATCAAGGTAGCCTCAGTGGCTGGTATCGATGCCGTATTGAACGCTCCCGCACACAGCTATCTCTATATGTGTGCCAAGGAGGACTTCTCGGGAACGCATAACTTCGCCTCCACCTATTCGGAGCACCTGAAGAATGCTGCCCGATATTCAAAGGCACTCAATGAGAGAGGAATCAAATAGAATTAAGAATTGAGATTTAAGAATTAAGAGAAACAAACAACGATAATATGGAAGAGAATGTTTTAAAAGAGACAGAGGAGAGGAAGTCGGTGAGTTTCATCGAGCAGATGGTGATCGACGACCTGGCAGAAGGCAAGAACGGCGGCAGGATGCAGACACGATTCCCGCCGGAGCCTAATGGTTATCTGCATATCGGACATGCCAAGGCCATCGCCATCGACTTCGGACTGGCCAAGAAATACGGTGGTGAGTGTAACCTCCGCTTCGACGACACGAACCCCCAGAAGGAGGATACCGAATATATCGAGAGCATCGAGCACGATATCAAGTGGCTGGGATTCCAGTGGGCTAATGTCTACTATGCCAGTGACTATTTCCAGGAACTTTGGGACTTTGCCGTGTGGCTCATCAAGAAAGGACGGGCCTATGTAGACGAGCAGAGTGCCGAGGTGATTGCCAAGCAGAAGGGTACGACCACCAGTCCTGGTACAAATAGTCCTTTCCGAGACCGTCCCGTGGAGGAGAACCTGAAGCTGTTTGAATTCATGAACAGCGGCAAGTGCGAGCCCGGAACCCTGGTGCTCCGTGCAAAGATCGACATGGCCCATCCGAACATGCTGTTCCGTGATCCGCTGATCTATCGTGTGTTGAATATCCCCCACATCCGTACCGGCAACAAGTGGAACGCCTACCCGATGTATGACTTCACCCACGGCCAGAGCGACTATCTGGAGGGCGTCACCCACTCGTGGTGTACGCTGGAATTCGTGGAGCACCGTCCCCTGTACGATCTCTTCGTGGAATGGATGCGTGAGTGGGCAGCTGATTGTGGTGCCAATGCGGAGAACGGCAGCAGACTTGCAACCCTGTTCTCCTCTCTTGCCACTTATCAAGGCCCAAGACAGACGGAGTTCAACAAACTGAACCTGAACTACATCCTTCTGTCGAAGCGTAACCTAAAGGCATTGGTTGATGACGGAATCGTGAGCGGCTGGGACGATCCCCGTATGCCGACTATCTGTGGATTCCGTCGCAGAGGTTACTCCCCAGAGAGTATCGTGAAGTTTATCGACAAGATCGGTTACACGAAGATTGATGCCCTGAACGACATGGCACTCCTGGAGAGTGTGGTGCGTGACGATCTGAACAGTCGTGCCATCCGTGTGTCGGCAGTGCTCGATCCCGTGAAGGTGGTCATCACCAACTATCCCGAAGGACAGACAGAGACACTCACCGCTATCAATAATCCAGAGAACGAGGCCGATGGAAGCCATGAGGTAGAGTTTGGACGAGAGATATGGATTGAGCGCAGCGACTTCCAGGAAGAGGCTGAGAAGAAGTTTATGCGTTTGGCTCCCGGTAAGGAGGTGCGCCTGAAGAATGCCTATATCATCAAGTGCGACGAGGAGCATCCATGCGATAAGGATGCTGATGGTCGTGTCACGACCATATACTGTACATATGATCCTGAGACCCGCAGTGGTCAGCCTGGCGCAGACCGTAAGATCAAGGGCAAGACCCTGCATTGGGTGAGTTGTCATAATGCCAAGAAGGCTGAGGTACGTCTCTACGACCGTCTTTGGAAGGTGGAGAATCCTCGTGACGAACTGGCACGATTACAGAATGAAGGTCTTTCCTATGCCGAAGCCAGAGCACAGATGATGAATCCCGACAACCTACAGGTGCTTACGGACTGCTTCATCGAGCCCTTCGCAGCCACGATGAAGCCACTGAGTCATCTGCAGTTCCAGCGTATCGGCTACTTCACCCCCGATCCAGACTCTACGGCAGAGCTTCCTGTCTTCAACAAGACGGTGGGACTCAAGGACACCTGGAAGAAGAACTAAGCAGAACAGATGGAGTCAGAAGATCTCGCATACTTTGAAAGCGAAGAGTTCCAGACGATCCTAAACCAATATGAGGAGTCGGTGGAATCGGGGCATCCTACCTATATAGATGCCGACGATCTGGCCGATATTGCCGACTATTACCAGTATAACGGTTTCGCCGACAAAGCCGGAGAAGCCATCAACCTGGCTTTGGAGTATAACCCTGAAGCTGTTGGTCCGCTGCTCTATAAGGCCAGAGAGGCCATCATGGCCAATGATTTCCAGACAGCAGAAGACTATGCTAACAGGATTGAAGCCGTAGACAGTATGGAGGCACTGTTCCTGAGAGGCGAGATGATGGTCTGTCAGGGAAAGGCAGAAGAGGCTGACGCCTATTTCATCGAGAAGATGAAGGACGTCATGAAGGATGAACTGATGGACTACGTGTACGACGTAGCTAACATTTTCTCCGACTACGACCTGCACGACAAGGCTTTTGAATGGATTGCCCGATCACAGGGCGATGACTCCGACAGCTTCAAGGAACTCATGGCACGTACGCTCTTCGGTCTTGGCAAGTATCAGGACAGCGAACGTATC
>Ga0310786_10003008_pt1 | contig 24978 bp, 24 predicted proteins | sample AusTroGonzalo_MG_FD_203881 | JGI IMG/M metagenome (GOLD analysis project Ga0310786, IMG submission 203881) | Bovine rumen microbial communities from tropical cattle in Woodstock, Queensland, Australia - Gonzalo_03 (v2) (version 2) | ecosystem: Host-associated > Mammals > Digestive system >...
GTTTTCGCCGCTTAGGAAATATCGTGCAAGCCGAATGCAATCAAGCTTGCTTGAATTGCTAAGGCGAAGCCGATGTTCATAGAATAAAACGTGAGTGATTTTTAGTGGAAATGAAGTGCAGACGGTGAACTTTGCATAAACTTGGCTGCACCTCAGCAATTCAAGCAAGCTTGATTGCATTCGGTTTGCACAAGTTTTCTTTGGTTCGTTTCTTTCGTTTCATGACGAAAGAAATGAACAAGTAACTTTAAAAATTAAAAATTATTTAAAAGTTAGGAAGATATAAAGATTTTGTTGTACCTTTGTTCCCAAATGAGCAAAAGTCTGTACATTATCTGTGGATGCAACGGAGCAGGTAAGACTACCGCCTCCTACACGGTACTTCCCGAAATCCTTGACTGTAAGGAGTTCGTGAACGCAGACGAAATTGCACGCGGACTATCGCCCTTCAATCCCGAAAGCACCGCCATAGAGGCGGGAAAACTAATGCTCAGACGCATTGAAGAGCTGCTTGCCAAAGAAGAAACCTTCTCCATAGAAACTACCCTCGCCCCCCGTAGTTACATCCAATTAGTACATAGAGCACAAGCCAAAGGATACAGCATCAAGCTGGTATTCTTCTGGCTCAGTTCCCCCGAGCTGGCCATACAGCGCGTGGCGGAGCGGGTGCAGAATGGCGGTCACAACGTTTCTACAGCCGTCATCCGGCGCAGGTATGTCTCTGGAGTGAAGAATCTTTTCAATATGTATATGAACGAGGTGGACTACTGGACGATCTTCGACAATAGCGTGAACCCTCGTTGCGAGATAGCAAACGGCGGCAAGAACATTGCCACCACCATTAAAGTTGAACCATTATTTAATCAGATAAAAGACTATGTCGGATAAAGAAATCATGGAATTCTCAGAGAAACTGAGATTCGGCTTGGAATTGGCTGAGAAGCGTATGTTGCAAGAAAAGGCTTTACACAACCAGAACGTAGTGGTCTGCAAAGACGGAAGTACCATCCAGTACATCCCTGCCAGGCAAGTGATTGCTGAGAATGAAATCTTCCAACGTTGACAAATCGATACTTTTTGTAAAAATTCCGAGCTTTTTGCTTGGAATTGAGAAAAAAGTATTACATTTGCATCCGAAAGTACATGAAATGTAAAGATGAAGCAGTTTACTTATACATATTACTCCTATTATTACTTTTACTTTAGCCAAGAAGTAGAGCGGGAGTTTGTATGTGCCGAGTGACAGCGACGCTTAAGAACCGAAGAGAATGAATGTTAAACCAGAAATCCCGCTCACCTGACCGATGAGCGGGGTTTCTCTTTTATAAAAACTTATATGAAGAAGATAGCAATACAAGGAGGCATAGGCTCTTTTCACGATGTGGCAGCCCACCGCTACTTCCCCGAAGAGGAAGTGGAACTGCTGTGCTGCTCTACCTTCGAGCAGGTGTTTGATGCCATCAAGGACGACGCGGGGGTGATAGGGCTTTGCGCCATCGAGAACACCATTGCGGGCAGTCTGCTCCACAACTACGAACTACTGAAGCAAAGCGGTGTACAGATAGTGGGCGAACATAAACTGCGTATCTCACACAGCCTGGTCTGCCTGCCGGAAGACGACTGGGACGACCTGACGGAAGTGAACTCCCACCCCATTGCCCTGATGCAGTGCCGCGATTTTCTGAACCGGCATCCCCAGCTGAAACTGGTTGAGACTGAAGATACGGCGCTGAGTGCGATGGTGATCAAACGCGACAGCCTCCACGGACGGGCTGCCATCTGCTCCAAGGCTGCGGGCGAATACTACGGCATGAAGGTGTTGCAAGAGGGCATTGAGACCAACAAGCACAACTTCACCCGCTTCTTGGTGGTGGCCGACCCCTGGAAGGCCGACGAGCTGAAACAGCAAGGCCATCTCAACAAGGCCAGCGTGGTGTTCACCCTACCCCATCACGAAGGCAGCCTCTCGCAGGTGCTGAGCATCCTGTCGTTCTACCAGATCAACCTCACCAAGATTCAGTCGCTCCCCATCATCGGTCGCGAATGGGAGTACCAGTTCTACGTGGATGTGGAGTTCAATAATATATTAAGGTATAAACAGAGCATCAGCGCCATCACGCCGCTGACCAAGGAACTTACAATATTAGGAGAATATGAAGCAGGAAAATCAACCCTCTAAGATACAGCCGGCCGACAGGCTGAGCAGTGTGAGCGAGTATTACTTCTCGCGCAAGTTGAAAGAAGTGGCACAGATGAATGCCCAAGGGCTGGACGTGATCAGCTTGGGCATAGGAAGCCCCGACATGCCCCCATCGGACAAGGCAATAAACCGCCTGTGTGAAGAGGCCAAAAACCCTGGCGGACACGGTTACATGCCCTATGTAGGCATCCCCGAGCTGCGCAAGGCCTTTGCCGACTGGTACAGGAAATGGTACAACGTTGAGCTGGACCCCCAAGGCGAAATCCAGCCCCTGATAGGCTCCAAGGAAGGCATACTGCATGTGACGCTGGCCTTTGTGAACCCAGGCGAGCAGGTGCTGGTGCCCAACCCGGGCTATCCTACCTACACCTCGCTGAGCAAGATACTGGGGGCAGAGGTGATCTACTACGACCTGAAGGAGGAAAACGGCTGGATGCCCGACTTCGACCAATTGGAACAGATGGACATGAGCCGTGTGAAACTGATGTGGACCAACTATCCACACATGCCTACCGGCACCAACGCCACGCCCGAACTGTACGAGCGCTTGGTGAAGTTGGCCAAGGAGAAGGACATCGTGATCGTGAACGACAATCCGTACAGCTTTATCCTGAACAACCGTCCGCTGAGCATCCTCAGTGTGCCCGGTGCCAAGGACTGCTGCATAGAGTTCAACAGTATGAGCAAGGCGCACAACATGCCCGGCTGGCGTATCGGTATGCTGGCCTCGAACAAGGATTTCATCAGTTGGGTGCTGAAGGTGAAGAGCAACATCGACAGCGGTATGTTCCGCGCCATGCAGTTGGCCGCCGCCACTGCCTTGGAGGCCGAAGCCGACTGGTACGAGGGCAACAACGCCAACTACCGCCGCCGCCGTGCTTTGGCCGGTGAAATCATGAAAGCCTTGGGCTGCACCTACGACGAGAAGCAGGTGGGCATGTTCCTCTGGGGCCGCATCCCCGACAGCTATGCCGATGTGGAGGACCTTACGGAGCGTGTGCTGAACGAAGCGCGTGTGTTCATCACCCCTGGCTTCATCTTTGGCAGCAACGGCAAACGATACATCCGTATCTCGCTGTGCTGCAAGGATGAGCGACTGCAAGAAGCGCTTACGAGAGTTAATAAATTGTTTAATGTTTAAAATGATATAAAGGATGGAACTTGATTTAAACCCCATGAAGTTGCAAGGAGTGAGCGAAGAGCGACCATTAGTGATAGCCGGCCCTTGCAGCGCAGAGACAGAAGAACAAGTGATGGCAACAGCCACAGCATTGGCCAAGAACGGCATCAAGATATTCCGTGCAGGCATCTGGAAGCCACGCACCAAGCCAGGAGGCTTCGAGGGCGTGGGTGAGCCTGGACTGGAATGGATGAAACGTGTGAAACAGGAGACGGGCATGTATGTATCTACCGAAGTGGCCAACACCCACCATGTGGAAGCTGCCCTGAAGGCTGGCATCGACATACTGTGGATAGGTGCCCGTACATCGGCAAATCCCTTTGCCATGCAGGAAATAGCCGATGCACTGAAAGGGACAGATATCCCCGTGCTGGTGAAGAATCCCGTGAACCCCGACCTGGAACTTTGGATTGGAGCCATGGAGCGTCTGAACAATGCAGGCATCACCCGACTGGCTGCCATTCACCGTGGCTTCACCAGCAATGAGAAGAAAATCTATCGCAACCTGCCGCTGTGGCACATCCCTATCGAGTTGCGCCGCCGCATCCCTACCCTGCCCATCATCTGCGACCCCAGCCACATGGGAGGCAAACGTGAACTGGTAGCTCCGCTGTGCCAGCAGGCCATGGACTTGGGTTTCGACGGTCTGATGGTGGAAAGCCATTGCACCCCCGACAAGGCTTGGAGCGATGCTTCGCAGCAGGTGACTCCCGACATTCTGGACTACATCCTCAACCTGCTGGTGATACGTCAGGAGACCTACACCACCGAGAGTCTGTCGGAACTGCGCAAGCAGATCGACGAGTGCGACGACAACATCATCCAAGTACTGGCCAAGCGTATGCGTGTGGCTCGTGAGATAGGAACCTACAAGAAGGAGCATGGAATGACCATTGTACAGACAGGCCGCTACAACGAAATTTTGGAGAAGCGCGGTTCACAGGGTACGCTCTGTGGACTGGGCAGCGACTTTGTACGTGCTGTGTTTGAGGCCATTCACAGCGAGAGTGTTCGTCAGCAGTTGGAAATACTTAATAAATAAATTATGAGAATCTTGATTCTTGGTGCCGGAAAGATGGGCACCTTCCTGGCCGATGTGCTGAGTTTCCAGCACGAAGTGGCCGTATTTGACACCAATGCACAAGCCCTACGCTTCATCTACCATACGTATCGCTATACGTCGGTAGATGAAATCAAGGCATTTGCACCAGAGTTGGTCATCAATGCCGTGACGCTGAACCATACACTGGATGCCTTCGAGACGGTGATTCCAGCCTTACCCAAAGACTGCATCCTGAGTGACATCACGAGTGTGAAGACAGGTATGAAGGAGTTTTACGAGCAGAGCGGCTTCCGCTATGTGAGCAGCCATCCGATGTTTGGGCCTACTTTCGCCAACCTGAGCAACCTGAGCAACGAGAGTGCCATCATCATCAAGGAGGGTGATCACTTAGGACGCATCTTCTTCAAGGACCTGTACCAGCAACTCAACCTGCGCATCTTTGAATACACCTTCGAAGAGCACGACGAGACGGTGGCGTACTCGCTCTCCATCCCGTTTGTATCCACGTTTGTTTTCTCTGCCGTGATGAAGCACCAAGATGCCCCAGGTACCACCTTCAAGAAGCACTTGGCCATAGCCCACGGTGTGCTCAACGAGGATGACTACCTGTTGCAGGAAATCTTGTTCAACCCTCGCACACAGCATCAGGTGGAGAACATCCGCCGAGAGCTCAAGGAATTGCTTGAAATCATTGAGCAGAAGGACGAAGCTGGCATGAAGGGGTATTTGGAGAAAATCAGGAAGAACGTTTTATAGAATAGAGAATTGAGAATTGATAATTCTCAATTCTCTATTCCAAACTCAAATCCTTCTTGCTGCGGACCTAAACGCGGGTCATTCACATGCTGAAGCCATTCGGAAATAGTTAAAGAGGCAGTACCGTTCAGACGATTGCCATAGATATAGAACTGCCCCAAGTTAGGAATCTGGGCAAAGGAATCGGGAATGCCTCCATCTAAGTTGTTCTCCTGAAGCTGCATGCCCCACAGGCTGCTCAGGCCCAGTTCCTCAGGTATCTTGCCGGAGAGTTGGTTGTGGTTCAGACATAGGATATGGAGGTTCTTCAGCTTGCCTAAGCTGGCAGGGATAGTACCTTCTATACTATTGAAGTGGATGGCCAAGCCCTCCAGGTTCACCAGATTGCCCAAGCTTTCTGGAAGACTGCCTTTCAACCCTTTATTGCCTCCTATACAAATATCGCGAAGACTGGTAAGCTGTCCTATACTCTCTGGCAGGTAGCCGTTGAGGTTGTTTTCGTTCAGTCCGATGTGATACAGTTCATTGGTCTGCTCGTCCATGATCAAGCCGAACCAATCGTTCAACGGTTTGTCAGAGCCCCAGTTATCGTTGTGCCGCCAACTATCGCCCCCTGTAGCTTGGTAAAGTTCCATCAGGATGGGACGGATGTCCCCCTCTGCACTTTGTCGAACCACCACCTTGTGGCTCAGGCCATTGCGGGTGATTAAAATCTCACCTTTGCGGGCTTTCCCAGTTTCATTGGGTTTGATATCAAATATCAGTTGGGGAAGATAAACCCAACTGCCTGCATACGAGTTGATGGACTTGATCCACGACTGGGCATCGTCGGAAATCTGGATGTCATTGTAATAGCAGTCGCCCAGCACCTGTACATACACCCTGACCGGACTGGCCGTCAAGTCTAATGCCAACGGCCCTATCACCTCATTGCGGGCAGATTGCGACACCTCAATGGTGAAGAAGCCCAAATCGCCTCCCACTTTTATTGAGGCATGTCGCCAATGATCGTCATCAGTAATGCTACGTTCATCGACATTGATGGTCAAGGTATGCTGCCCCGCCTCACCATTCATGGGTGAAACCTGCACCCAACTTGGAACATTGGTCACCTTCCAAGGGCCGGTAGCCGTGAAAGTGAGCTGGCTACTGCCACCCTCACGTGAAAAGACAGGCTTGGTTTCTGCCTCTTCACGGGCATAAGCCTTGGTACCTTCCGCATAGGCAGGATCATCAACACTCACGGGGTCATTGTCACTGCTGCAACCTACCCACACCAGTGAGGTGAACATCATTAGAAATAGGGCTCTCGTTTTCATAGTAACTTGTATTATCGGTGTAAATATACTAACTTTTTACCTATAAAATCGAAAAAAGCGAAAATCTTGCATCGGAATCGCAACTTTTTTTTTATTTTTGTGCGCTTATGATAGACCAACCCATCATAGACCAAATTCTGGACACTGCTCAAATCGTGGAAGTGGTATCCGATTTTGTCACGCTGAAGAAGCGTGGTGTGAACTATGTGGGCCTTTGTCCGTTTCACGAAGATAAGACTCCCTCCATGTATGTATCACCTGCCAAAGGCATCTTCAAGTGTTTCGCCTGCGGCAAGGCCGGCAATGCCGCAGGCTTTGTCATGGAACACGAACAGATGTCGTGGCCGGATGCGTTGCGCTACTTAGCCAAGAAATACGGCATTGAAATCAAGGAAAAGGAGTTGACAGACGAGGAACGGAAGAGCCAGTCGGAGCGTGAGAGTCTGTTTGTGGTCAACCAGTTTGCACGCGACTGGTTTCAACAGCAGTTGAAACAGAGCGAAGAAGGACGCAGTGTGGGACTGGCTTACCTGCGCAACCGTGGTTTTCGTGACGACATCATTGAAAAGTTCCAACTGGGCTACTCGCCCGAGAAACGCGAAAGCCTGGCCACGGAAGCCGTGAAGAAAGGCTACAAAGGTGAGAACCTGGTCAAGACCGGCCTTTGCTACGAAACAGAAGACCACCGGCTTCGCGACCGCTTCTGGGGCCGTGTCATTTTCCCCTTCCATACTCTGAGCGGCAAGGTGGTGGCCTTTGGCGGACGTGTGCTGAGCCGCGAGACCAAAGGCGTGGCACAGAAATATGTCAATTCACCGGAAAGCGACATCTTCATTAAGGGGAACAACCTCTATGGACTCTACTTCGCCAAGCAGGCCATCATGAAGAAAGACCGCTGCTACTTGGTGGAGGGTTACACCGACGTGATTTCCATGCATCAATGCGGCTTGGAGAATGTGGTAGCTTCCAGCGGCACAGCGCTCACGGAAGCACAAATCAGACTAATCCATCGCTTCACCAACAACATAACGTTGCTCTACGACGGGGACGAGGCAGGTATTCATGCTGCTCTGCGTGGCACAGACATGCTCCTGGCTGAGGGCATCAACGTGAAGGTGTGCCTTTTGCCCGACGGGGATGATCCCGACTCCTTCGCCCGCAAGCACAATGCAACGGAATACCAGGCATTTATCGAGCAAAACGAGACCGACTTCATTCGCTTCAAGACTCACCTGCTGATGAAGGATGCACAAAACGATCCTATCAAACGAGCTGAGCTGATAGGCGGACTGATGGAAAGCATCAGCGTGATTCCTGAAGCCATCGTGCGCGACATCTACATCAAGGAATGTGCCGAGATGCTGCACATGGACGACAAGATACTGGTGAGCGATGTGGCTAAGCGCAGGCAGAAACATGCTGAGGATGAAGCCAAACGCAAGGAACGGGAGAAGAACAGACAACACGCCACCCAGCAAGAAGGTCAGGTTACAGACGTCCCCACTCCCACTACGTCCGAACTGCAGCCAGACGACTCTGTGCCCCCACCCCCTCCTGAGGAACTGGTTCCTGCCGGAGGAGAGGAAATAGTAACGACTCCTTTTTCTTCGAAAGAAGCTCAGGAGTTTGAACTTTACGAGCGCATGATCATGCAGGTGTTGGTGCGCTTTGGAGAGCGTACTTTCTTGGAGAAGGACGAGGAAACAGGAGAAGCGACACCTGTGCGCGTGATAGACTATGTGTTGCGAGGACTGCAAGAGGATGACTTGAGTTTCCATCATCCTATTTATCAGCGCATGTTGATGGAAGTGAAGAAGCACCAGAACGACCCGGCCTTCCAGTCCGAACATTTCTTCCTGCATCACGCCGACCCCCAAATCAGCCGAATGGCAGCGAACCTGGTGAGCCAACGCTACCAGCTCAGCAAGTACCACTCAAAGTATCAGACCGTGAAACAAGACGAAGACCGTCTGGAGGAATTGGTGCCTATCTTGATGTTGAACTTCCAGTATTCAGTCATCACCTCCGTATTGAAGCAACTGATGCGCCAGCTGCAGGATGCCGCCAACGACGAAGCAACATGCAACCGTATCATGGAACGATACAGCCAACTGCGTGAAATACAAAGTTTAATGGCTAAAAAGCTGGGCGACCGTGTGGTGCTCAGTCTTTAAATGCTGGTATCCGCTCTACGAATCAAATCCATAAACTCAGCCCTAGTCTTGGCCTGGTTGAAAGCACCCGTGAAATCGGAAGTGGTAGTAATGGCGTTCTGCTTCTCTACCCCACGCATCTGCATGCACATGTGCTTGGCCTCTAACACCACCATTACGCCCATGGGGTGAAGGGCATTCTGGATACACTCCTTGATCTGGGTAGTCATGCGCTCCTGCACTTGCAGGCGGTGAGAGAAAATGTCCACCACGCGGGCTATCTTGCTCAGTCCGGTGATGTACTCATTAGGGATATAGGCCACATGAGCCTTGCCGTAGAAAGGAAGCATGTGATGTTCACAAAGCGAGAAGAAATCAATATCCTTCACAATCACCATCTGCTTGTAGTCCTCACGAAAACGAGCAGACTCCAGCACCTCACTGGGATTCATCTCATAGCCCTTGGTAAGCATAAGCATGGCCTTGGCCACACGCTCGGGTGTCTTTACCAAACCTTCACGATATCTGTTCTCGCCCAAGAGGGTGATGATTCTGCCATAGTGCTCTTTCAACTCCTCCAATGCAGGAGAATTCACTTCTTCCTTCAGTAACATGTTTTATTCTATAGGTAATACAATCTGGTCTTTTACAATAGAGACTTCCTTGAAGCCGCCCTCTTTCTTGATGATTCTCATCACGGCATCGGCCTCCTCAATGGTACGAAAATCGCCTACCCTGCACAGCCAACGAGGTGGATTGAAAGTGGAGTACACGGTAAGGTCAGGAAATTTGTTCTTTACTTCAGCTGCAATCTTGCTGGCCTCGTTCTTAGAGGCACGTGTATTGGAACCCACGTACACCTGTACACGATAGCCCGGTTTTTTGAGCGTGGTCTTCTCTGCTGTGGTACTGTGCAGACGTTTGGCATTGGCCAGGTCGTTCGACAGCAAGGCTGCCACATCGTCAGCCATGTGTAAAGTCACCGTACCCTGTCCAGGAACATCACGTTGTAATTGTTCCAGAATGTTTTGCGCAGAAGCGGTCACTGCCCATTGTGCCATCAGCACTGCCACTATCAAAATAAGTCTTTTCATACCATTTTCTTTTATTATGAACCATGAATTATGAACCATGAGCACCTTAAGGCTTACCTCATAATCCATAATCCATAATTCATAATTCATAATTATTTTGTCTCTTATTTCCAAGCATCAATAATGCCCTTGAAATCAGCGCACTTCAGAGAAGCACCACCAATCAGGCCACCATCGATATCAGGCTTTGCAAACAGCTCAGGAGCGTTGCTGGCCTTGCAGCTACCACCATAGAGGATAGAGGTATTCTCGGCTACTTCGGCACCATACTTCTCAGCCACACAACCACGGATGTAGGCATGAATTTCCTCAGCCTGCTCAGCAGTAGCTGTCTTGCCTGTACCGATGGCCCAGATAGGCTCGTAGGCAATCACGATCTTGGCAAAGTCCTCAGCGCTCAGGTTGAATACACTGCCTTCCAACTCGGCCTTCACAACCTCATTCTGCTTGTTGGCCTCACGCTCTGCCAGGCTCTCACCAATGCAGAAGATCACTTTCAGACCATTAGCCAGTGCCAACAACACTTTCTCCTTCAGAATCTCAGGAGTCTCCTTATAATACTCACGACGCTCTGAGTGACCCAAGATCACATACTGAGCACCTGTGCTCTTTACCATCTTGGCAGATACCTCACCGGTGTAGGCACCCTTCTCCTTGTCAGCGCAGTTCTCAGCACCCATACCAATCACGCTACCCTCCAAGACATTGGCCACAGAAGCCAAGTGAATGAAAGGAGTGCAGATAACCACATCACAGTTAGGTTTATTGGCCTTCAACGCATCTTTCAGTTCGGTTGCCAAAGCAACACCTTCCTGCAGGTCCAGATTCATTTTCCAGTTACCTGCTACAATTTTCTTTCTCATTTCTTGTTTTCTTATTTTATGGTTAATAATTAATTTAAAGTTAATCTTTCTCTGCTTCATCTTTCCTCTTACGGAATGTCCAGTCTTGCAATGCAATCAACAGAAGAGGCAAGAGGAAGATACCCGCAAGCATTCCCAAACGCTTTGTCTTATCTATCTCGGCCTGCTGTCCGATTTCAATCTTGTCGAGCGCATCCGTAAGCATGAACTCGTCAGGAATTTCGGTGTGTGGCCACTTGTTCAAAATCGTTCCCTGCTTCAAAAGCAGCAAACCTGGATTAGAGCGCACCACCGTCTTGAGCATGACATCATCGCCTATGAGGAATGGATATTCAGCACCTGTTCGTTCACGCCATTCTTCAATCTCGTCCTCGGGAGAGGAAGTAAGTGCATAGAACGCATAGCCGTGCTCCACACTATAGTCATAGACCTCATTCACTAGATCTGTGTCGCTATCGTTGGCTTCTTCCACACGATGTACTACCAACAAAAACGTATAGCCTTCATTCGCCAACAATTCTTCCGTCACCTCCTCGCTCATCTCAGTGTTGAGCAGCGTGAAATCATTGATAGGAGGCTCATATCCTTTCTGCAGCAAAACAATCTCCTGTTCCACAAAGGTCCACGTACTATCGGGCAAGTTGTCGAGCCCAAACTTCTGTTGTTTTCTGTCTTTCTCATATACAAAACGGGTATCAAACACACTCCGTTTTGCCCCTTCGGGTATTGCCATGGCTTCAGGGATATTCACTCCCACTTTATAGGGTCGGAAATCGATGAGCGGCAAGTAATACAAACAATACATCGCCACACCCATGATAAATATCACTGCCCAAAGCGAGACCATCCAATCTTTGGTAGGAGCAAAGAACTTATACAGCCCTTCTCTATCCAGATTGACCACTACTGCAGCCATCAACAACACCACATTCTTGCCAAAGGTCTGCCAGTTGGTCAGTACCAACGCATCGCCAAAACAGCCGCAATCAGAGATAGGGTTGGTCAATGCCAAGTAGAATGTGAGCGGAGTCATCACAATCAGCATGACCAATGCCAGAAACGACGATAATTTGCGTCGCACCCGAAGCAACAGCATCACACCCACAGTAAACTCCAACATGCACAGCGCTACAGAAAGCATCAATGGCAAGAAAGAAGGTACTAAGGAAGTCAAATCAAAAGCTTCTATATAGTCGGTAATCTTGTAGCAAGTACCCAAAGGGTCTATCGCCTTGACAAAACCGGAGAAGATGAACACCCCTCCCAAAAGCAAGGCGCACACTTTCAGCACTACCTTCCAGGCCAGACTATCCTTATACCCCTTCGTTTTCAAGTTGCAACTTTATTAAGCCAAAGACCGAATAGTTGATCATATCCATAAAATTGGCATCTACACCTTCAGACACCAGTGTCTGACCAGCCAGACTCTCAATCTGCTTGGTGCGGTAGATCTTCATCAGGATGATATCCGTGAACGAGCTCACCCGCATACTGCGCCAAGCCTCATCGTAATCATGATTCTTGGCAAACATCAGTTCCATGGTTTTCTTGGCATATTTGTCATAAAGCTCCAAAGCCCGCTCATTAGTGATATCTGCTTTCTCGGCATAACCCAATTCCAACTGAATCAGTCCGATGATGCCATAATTCACCACACCGATAAACTCAGGCACAATGCCCTCGTTTACCAAAGCCACGCCCTTGATTTCAATGCTACGGATGCGATTAGCTTTGATAAATATCTGGTCAGTGACGGAAGAGGGACGCATTATACGCCATGCAGGACCATAATCGTGCAGTTTCTTCTCAAACAATTCACGACATCCTGCTATCACCATTTCATATTGTTTTCTTGTATCTTTCATTATTCATACCATAAAAGCCTCCCTTACACAGTTGTCCGGGAGGCTTGTGAATTATTAAGTAAGCATCTTACTCAAGAGCAACGTATCATCTGTCCAGGACGCAACACTGACTTGCGTGTCAGGTTATTGAGCTTGCAAAGCTGGTCGATGGTAGTACCATTCTTGGCAGCGATACGCGAGAGGCTGTCGCCACTCTTCACCTTATAATAAGTAGCTTCGACCTCTTCAGAAGTGTCTGCAACAGCTGTAGCCGTAGCACCTGAAGCCGATTTCTTGGCTGCCCGTTCTATCGTCTTTGTACGATAGAATGTATAGGTATCAGCTACAATATCTTGTTTTTCGAAATCGAACAGCAGTGCCGGATTGATGGCTACGCCCAAGAAACGTGTCTCAAAGTGCAAATGAGAACCTGTGGAACGACCCGTGTTACCACCCAAGCCAATAACATCGCCTGCACGTACCAACTGGTCGGTATCTACCAACTGCTTGCTCAAATGGCCATAAACTGTTTCCAGACCATTATCATGACGTATCACGATGTACTTGCCATAGCCACGGCGACCCTGATTCTGAACCACACGTACCTTCCCGTCAAAAGCGGCACGGATGGTATCACCTACCTGCACTTTAATATCCAAACCAGAATGAGTGCGGCGACGGCGTGGACGATAGCCAAACACATCGGTTATGCGGGTATTGGGGGTGGGCATACAGAAACCTGTCAAGTCAATTTCATAGGTATCAGGAACTTTTGCATTAGAATAGCTAACATAATTATTGGTCCATTCCGGATAAATGTCAAAAGCAGGGAACTCGCTTTGTTCCATACGAATCTGCTTCTGCAGAGCCAGAGAATCAAGACTTTTTAGCTTTCTGTCAATAGGCGCCTGTTCGGCAATCAAGTCCTGCGCATACGTCTGTAAGCTACATACTGCCAAAGCACCCGCTAAAAGTATTTTACAAATATGTCTCATTCGCATCATTTTACTGCATTCTTTGATATAAAGAATCGGTCAAAGTTAGTGATTTTCTTTTGAAAAACCTGCATTTCTTTAACTTTTTTTCATTTTACAGCTTCTTTACATAACAACACTTATCCGCAAACCCAATAAGAATAATGCATTTACACAAAAACATGTTATATAACATATAATTGTAGCTTCCGTTTATTTTTAACAGAGTTTCAACTTATAGCAGACCAGTTGACATTGGTTTTGCGCAAAGTTTTCAGTTGTTTCCACAGAACTTGGTTTTCAGGCAAATCGGCCTTGGGATCACGATCCACAATGCCTCTCGCCACTTCACGCACCAACTGGAGCAGTTGTCCATCGTGTGCCAAGTCAGCAATTCTCAGGTCAAAAGCAATGCCGCTCTGCTGTGTTCCCTCCAAATCACCAGGACCACGCAATTTGAGATCGGCTTCAGCAATTTCGAAACCATCGCCTGTGCGCACCATGATTTCAATGCGCTTACGAGTTTCTTCAGAGAGTTTGTATGTAGTAACAAGTACGCAATACGATTGTTCGGCTCCTCTTCCCACACGCCCTCGGAGTTGGTGGAGTTGTGACAGTCCGAAACGTTCGGCATTCTCTATTATCATCACGGAAGCATTGGGCACATTCACACCTACCTCAATCACAGTGGTCGCCACCAAAATCTTCGCCTTGCCACTGACAAACTGCTGCATTTGCGTCTCTTTTTCAGCTGCCTTCATCTTGCCGTGTATCTTTACCACCATATAGTCGGGGAATGCCTGGCAGATGCGCTCAAATCCTTCCTCCAAGTTCTGCAAGTCCATTTTTTCGCTCTCCTGAATAAGCGGAAAGACCACATACGCTTGATGCCCCATAGCCACTTGCTTACGGATGAACTGATACAACGCCTCCCTTCGGTTCTCAAACTGATGGATAGTAGCTATAGGCTTACGGCCAGGGGGTAATTCATCAATCAAAGATACGTCAAGATCACCATAGAGCGTCATCGCCAAGGTTCGAGGAATGGGTGTGGCTGTCATTACCAATACATGGGGAGGCTGTACGCTCTTCCCCCACAGACGGGCACGCTGGGCCACCCCGAAGCGATGCTGTTCGTCGATAATGGCCAGTCCCAAAGAGTGGAAATTCACCGTTTCTTCAATCACAGCATGAGTGCCGATAAGAATCTGGACATCACCACTTTCCAAGCCTGCCAAAATCTTTTCACGCTTCTTGCCTTTTACAGAGCCAGTGAGCAATTCCACACGTACAGGCATATCCTTAAGGAATGTCCGTAAGGTCTCCAAGTGCTGCCCTGCAAGAATCTCGGTTGGAGCCATCATGCACGACTGGAATCCGTTGTCTATGGCCAATAACATGCACATCAGTGCCACCAATGTCTTACCACTTCCCACATCCCCTTGCAACAAACGGTTCATCTGACGACCAGAACCTAAATCGTGACGAATTTCTCGTATCACCCGTTTTTGCGCCTCGGTAAGCTGGAAAGGCAGATAATTATTATAAAAGGTGTTGAAAGCATCACCTACTTTAGAAAAAATATAACCACGATATTTATGAAGGCGGTCACTGGCATAGCGCAGGATGTTCAGCTGCACATAAAACAACTCCTCGAATTTCAGACGGTATTCGGCCTGACGAAGCAAGTCTACATTGTCTGGGAAATGTATATTGATCAAAGAATCCGTAAGAGAAAGAAGATGATAATCAGCCACCAACTGAGGCGTCAAGGTTTCAGGCAAAGGTTCAGTAATCAACTTGCAGGCTGCTGCCACCAATTTACTAAGAGCATGGGAGCTAAGCCCACTGTTCTTCATGCGTTCAGTCGTATTATAATAAGGCTGCAGTCCCAAATTATTGGTCATATCATTGGTAGCCACATCAATGTCTGGATGGGCAATGTTTACACGACCATTAAAAGCGGTAGGCTTTCCAAAAATCAGGTAAGGCTGATGAACCTTGTAGCGTCCAAGTAGGTACTTGATACCTTGAAACCATACCAGATCCACCACTCCAGTACCATCGCTGAAATGAGCCACCAGACGTCGTGCCCTACCTTCACCCACGGCCTCAAAACTCAAGATTTCCCCTTTCAGTTGGATATAGGGCATGGTGGCATCAACCTCACTCACCTGATAGATATGACTACGGTCGATATGCTTGTAGGGGAAATAGTAGAGCAAATCATGAACGGTATAGATACCCAACTCCTTCTCAAGCAAGGTAGCACGTTGCGGACCTACACCTGGTAAATATTTGATGTCACGGGTTGTTAAGTCGTACATTTCAGTATCGTTTCTGCTACACGAAGGTCAAAGGGAGAAGTGAGCTTGATATTCTCACAATTTCCTTCAGTCAAGAAGATTGGATGACCCAAAGCCTCGACCACAGAGGCATCGTCTGTAAAGGCTGGAAGATAGGGTTGCATATATGCACGCTTGAGCAAAGATGCCTCAAATACTTGAGGCGTCTGTACCAAACGATATTGACTGCGCTCTACAGCTACACTCTCTATTTCGGAAGTCATCTTACGCATGGATTCTACCAAGGGCATCACAGGTACAGCCGCTCCAACCTCATCGGCCAGTCGGAAACAGCGGTCGATTGTATCATGGTTCACGAATGGCCGAACTCCGTCATGCACAGCTACCAGAGCCTTTTCCTCTTGCACAGCTCCCAATCCTTCCAATACAGAGTGGAAACGGGTTTCCCCACCGCCTACCATCTTGTGGGGGATAGTGAAATGATACTCACCGCAGAGCTGCGTCCAGTAGTCATGCTGGGAAAAAGGCAGCACAACGATGAGTTCCATTTCCGAGGAATAATCATAAAAGACCTCGATAGTACGCATCAAGACAGGTTTCCCACCTATAGGAAGGAACTGCTTAGGCACATCACTTCCCATGCGTGTACCCTTACCTCCAGCCACAATGATTGCGTAGAGTCTCATCGGACAATTATTTGAAAAGCATTCCTGCCGCTACCTCGTCTGCCTTCTCTTTACCTACAAGAAGTGCAGCTACCTTCAGCGCAAATTCCATAGCCGCAGCAGGGCCCTTGCCGGTTATCACATTGCCGTCTTGCTGAGCCATGGCACCTGTCACTATAGCACCCTCCAGCTGAACCTCAAAGCCTGGGTAGCATGTAGCTTTCTTACCCTTGAGCAAGCCCAACTGTCCCAGTACGAAAGGTGCAGCACAGATAGCAGCATAGGGTTTACCCTCGGCAGCAAAGGCCTTGAGTTGTTTCGCCAGTTCGTCACAAGCGGCCAAGTTGGCTGCGCCTGGCATACCGCCAGGCAAGAGCAACAGGTCGGCCTCGCAGAAATCCACATTATCAATCGTCTTGTCTGCCAGCATAGAGATGTTGTGAGCACCACGCACAATTTCATCTTCTGTGATTGATACCATCACTACATTCACACCTGCCCTGCGTAACACATCCACAGAGGTTAAGGCTTCAATCTCTTCGAAACCATCTGCAAAAAAAATGTAAGCTGTTTTCATATTCCTTAGTTATTTTAATCTAAAATAATACGTTATCGTTCCGGTTTGGTTATTATTACTTTCAATCTCATTGAAGGTGGCCTTTCTGGCTGCTTCCAAGGCTGCACGTTGCAAAGCAGAACTCATATTATTCGTATTTCGACTATTTATATCTGCTGCAATAACCTTTCCTGCTGGATTCACTGTGATATCCACCACCACACGACCTTCTTCCTGCACATTGTAGGTAGGGCGGGGCAAACCTCCCTGTCCCAACGAGCGGCCACCTAAGCTGAATGATCCATAGCCTCCTACGCCCTCAGTAGCCCCTGAATCACTGTTGCCATCGGGACTTCCCTGCAATCCTTCGCCCTGCGTATTGCCGCGACTGCCCATCTGAGTACCCCTGCCAAAAGCACCAGATACCCGACTGCGAGCAGCGGCCTGTGCCTGACGTTGTTGCTCAGCTACAGCTTCCTCGGCGGCCTTGCGTTCAGCTTCGGCACGAGCCTCAGCAGCCTTACGCTCAACCTCGGCTTTTTCCTGAGTGGTAGGCTGCTTGGGGGTAGTCACGGCAGGCTTGGGCGTTTCGGTCTTGGGTTTGGTCTCCTGCTTCTTGGGAGCGACTACCACCGTCTCCTCTTCCTCCTGAGTCAGCAAGTCCTGCTCAGAAGGCATTTCAGGAGTATGAGGCAAGTCGGCCTCGGCCGTCAGTGCTTCTTGTGGCAATATGTCCACATCCACTAACATGGGGTCAGCAAAGCCAAAGGCATCGGGTGTATCGCCCAGCATCACTGGCATACCATCTTCCTCTTCTATCTTTGGCAGTGCGAAACTCACTAAGAAAAGCATCAGCAGCACCAGCGCATGAACGGCCAAAGCTCCCAACCAACCAGCTATTTTACCTTGTTTCTTTTTGTCCATAGTTTATCTTTCGGGTTGTCTCGTCGCCAACACCATCTTAAAGTGATTCTCATTGGCAATATTCAATACTCGAACAATCTCCCTGTAAGGCACCGATTCATCGGCATAGAGCGCTACGTACATCTCAGGCTCACGCCCAGCACACTCCTGCAAGAACAGTGTAAGTTCATCAAACGTGAGCGACTGCTCCCTATCGTTGCCAAAGGCAGCATACAGGTTCAACTCTTTATCTATAATAACGCGCGTGAGCGGCTTAGCTGATGTCTGCTGCTTTCCCTGAGGCAACAGCACCTTAATGGCATTAGGCGACACCATGGTACTGGTAATCATGAAGAATATCAGAAGCAGGAAGATGACGTCTGTCATAGACGACATGCTGAACGACGGGTTTATCTTGTTTCTTCGTTTAAGCATATCACTTCTCCGGTTCGTTAAGTAAATCCATGAATGCCATGGTCTTGGCCTCCATCTTGTTAACTATTCCATCTACCAGTGTCACCAAATAATTATAGGCAAACATGGCGATAATACCTACTACCAAGCCACCCACTGTGGTAATCATAGCCTCGTAGATACCGCCCGAGAGTAAAGTAATGTCAATGTTGTTGCCAGCATTGGACATTTCAAAAAAGGCACGCACCATACCTGTCACCGTCCCTAAGAAACCTATCATCGGAGCACCTCCGGCAATAGTTGCCATCACGTTGAGCCCCTTCTCCAGCTTGGCCACTTCCAAGTTGCCTGCATTCTCAATTGCAGCCTGCACATCGTTCACAGGTCGGTCTATGCGGTTGATACCTCGCTCTATCATGCGGGCAGCAGGGGTATCGGTCTTCTGACAGTAGTTGATGGCCGACTTCACATTGCCTTCCTTGATGAAATCCTTTATCTTAAACATGAATTCGGGGTCTTCCTTATCAGCCCGCTTTAAAGTGTAGATACGCTCGAAAAGAATGTAGAACACGATGACCGACAGCAGTGCCAGCACTAACATGATCCACCCGCCTTTCACGGCCATATCCCACAAATTCATTGTCTCTGCGGCTTTGCCCATCTCACTCAGTGCAGGCATAGCCTCTACCAAACTTTCAGCCTGCTGAACAGCCTGCTGTAAGAAAAAAATCAGTAAGTTCATCTATTTACAATCGTTTTGTATTACTAATTACAAAGGTAGTCTTTTTTTTCCATACTGCCAAATCTTGGAAGTCAATCCTTATGAAAGGGCAGCTGAAGAACAATTTTTCACCCTGCAAAGCTATAAAAATAGTTTGTACAGAGTATTTAATAAAATAAAAATAGTATCTTCGCAATGTCAAATTATACTAACGGATATGAAATTTGCCATAATCGGGAATATTTACCAAGGGAAAAAGAGCAGCACAGCCGAAAAATTGCTGCAGTTGCTGAAACGACAGGGTGCCCAAATTTTCATCGATAGCGAATACTATCGCTTCCTCACGGAAAAGCAGCACCTTCACCTACCTTCCATGCAACTATTTGAAAGCAATGACTTCGCGGCCGACATGGTAATAAGTCTGGGAGGCGACGGCACTTTCCTCAAGGCAGCCAGTCGCGCAGCAAGCAAGAGCATCCCCGTACTTGGCATCAATACAGGCCGTTTAGGTTTCCTGGCAGATGTTCAGGCCGACGAGATGGAAGACATGATAGACGAGATTTATAACAACCACTACAAGATAGAGGAACGAGCCATGCTACAACTTCAGAGCAACGACGAACGCCTTAACCGCGAGCCTTACGCTCTCAACGAAATTGCCCTACTCAAACATGACAGCTCCTCCATGATTACCATACGTGCGTCTGTAAACGGCAAGCATCTTAACACCTACCAAGCAGACGGTCTGATAGTGGCAACGCCCACAGGCTCCACAGCCTACTCACTGAGCGTAGGCGGCCCCATTATCGTGCCCCATAGCCACACCATGACGCTCACGCCCGTTGCTCCACACAGCCTTACTTGCCGCCCTATTGTCATCTGTGACGAATGGGAAGTGTCTTTGGATGTGGAGAGCCGCAGCCACAACTTCCTGGTTTCCATCGATGGCCGCAGCTTCTCGTGCTGTGAAAGCACCCGTTTGCGTATCACTAAGGCTGATTTTAAGCTCCGCATGGTGAAACGTTTCAACCATGAGTTTTTTGATACCCTCAAAGCCAAGATGATGTGGGGAGCCGACAGCCGCTAATCTTTCTTTTTCACTTCTTTCCATCGCAGGTAACACACGGCCAGCACTATAGCTAATACAGCACCTGAGACAAGGCTCGGAATAAGTGGCAGACTAAAGCCTTCAGGTGCAGCCAGAATGTAACTAGTGACAACAACCGTCATGAACACTGCAGGCACGAATGCCACCCAGTGCATGCGGTGCGACCTACGGAGCCACACGGCAGCTGTCCAAAGGAAACAGGTAGCAAGCGTCTGATTGGTCCAAGCGAAATAGCGCCACAGCACATCAAAATCCACGAATACCAAAGCACCAGAGATGGTAAAGAGAGGTAACGCCAGAAACAGACGGTTAACAATCTTCTTCTGGTTCAAATGTAGAAAATCCGCTACTATGAGGCGAGCAGAACGGAAAGCTGTGTCACCACTCGTAATGGGAGCAGCCACCACACCAAGCACAGCCAACAGAGCTCCAATGCGACCCATCCAAGTTTGACATATCATATTCACAATCAATGAGGGATTGTTGCTACCACCTGATGACATCAACGTGGAGAGCGAGGCATAGGCATTGACTTCTGTTTCCTGGGATGTAGTCACAGAAGCAAACTTGATGGCTGCGGCAGCCCAAATCAGGGCCACAATGCCTTCGGTGATCATTGCCCCATAGAACACCAAACGACCTTTACGCTCATTCTGAAGACAGCGCGACATTAGTGGCGATTGTGTAGCATGGAAACCGCTGATGGCCCCACAGGCTATAGTGATGCAGAGGAAAGGGAAGATGGGTAACCCCTTAGGATGATGGCTCGCAAATGGGGCGTCAGTAATCTCGGGCAACCAACCGCTTCGAGTCATAATACCGAAACCCACACCTACCGCCATGATAAGCAAAGCAGCACCAAACAGCGGATAAAGGCGACCTATCAGTGTGTCAATAGGCAAGAGGGTTGCCAGCACACAATATAAAAACACCAAAAACAGGAAAATGGTCTTCCAATCGGCCACGTCAAATCCTAAGGCACCGTCTGTCATCGTGGCAAGTAGTCCCGCAGATGTTGTTACGAACACCGTACCCACCAACACCAACAACACGATGGATAATACACGCATAGCCTGACGAGCTACAGTACCAAGTTCGTCGCCTACCATCTCCGGCAGCGATGCACCATCCTTGCGCAGTGAAATCATGCCGCACATATAATCATGAACAGCACCCATGAAGATGCAGCCAAATACTATCCAAAGGTAGGCGGCAGGGCCAAAGAGTACGCCCATGATGGCACCAAAGATAGGGCCTGTCCCAGCAATATTAAGGAATTGGATAAGGTATACACGCCATGTGGGCATAGGAATAAAGTCCACATCGTCACGCAGACGATAGGAAGGTGTCTCCCGATAGGGTTCAACGCCAAATACACGCTCTACAAGAGCTCCATAAAGAAAATAACCCAACACCAAAGCTATAAAGGCAATAATAAAAGATGCCATAAATTAAAAAAGATTATCCTTGTTGTCTATTCATTCTTTTTATTGATACACACAGCATAAAAATACCAGCTGTTTAAATAATCTGCAAATATATTACTTTTCTTTGAGAATGCGAAGAATTAAGGAAAAAGAATCTAGACATTATACTCGTATTTTACTCATTTTATTACCTTTCATCGTGCCATTTGAAAGATGATGAAAAAATAATTGCCACAAAGGTTGGGCATATCAACAAACTTTCTTATTTTTGCAGAATAGAAAGAAATTTAGTTCAACCTATAAATGATTTGTGATATTATGAAATTCTTAACTGATGAGAAATTAGTGATTGTTGGTGCCGGTGGTATGATTGGCTCTAACATGGTTCAGAGTGTACTGATGCTGGGTCTGACCCCAAACATCTGTCTGTATGATATCTATGAGCCAGGTGTTCATGGAGTTTACGATGAAATGTGCCACTGTGCTTTCCCATGCGCAAACCTCTCTTATACAGTAGATGCAGCAGAGGCTTTCACTGGTGCTAAGTACATTATTTCTTCAGGTGGCGCTCCTCGTAAGGAGGGTATGACCCGCGAAGACTTGCTGAAGGGCAACTGCCAGATCGCAGCCGACTTCGGTGAGAACATCCAGAAATACTGCCCCGATGTGAAGCACGTGGTGGTGATTTTCAACCCTGCTGACGTAACTGCTTTGACAGCCCTGATTCACTCAGGCTTGAAGCCAAACCAACTCACTTCACTGGCAGCACTTGATAGCACCCGTCTACAGCAGCAGCTAGCCCTAGAATTCGGTGTAAAGCAGGACAAAGTGACCAATGCTTACACATACGGCGGCCATGGCGAGCAGATGGCAGTGTTTGCCAGCAAGGCACTCATCGACGGCAAACCTCTGAGCGAACTTCCTCTCTCCGCAGAGCGTTGGGCAGAAATCAAGCACATGACCACTCAGGGTGGAAGCAACATCATTAAGTTGCGTGGCCGTTCATCCTTCCAAAGCCCTGCTTATCAGGCAGTGAAGATGATTGAGGGTGCCATGGGCGGCGAACCTTTCACCTGGCCTGCAGGTTGCTACGTGAATGCTTACGGCTTTAAGAACGTGATGATGGCTATGCCTACCATTATCGACAAGGACGGCGTTCACTTTACCGAGCCTCAGGGTACAGAAGAGGAAATGGCTGCTCTCCAGGCTTCTTACGAGCATCTGCAGAAGATGCGTGACGAGATTATAAGCCTGGGCATCATCCCTCCAGTGGAAGAATGGGACAAAGAAAACCCTAACCTCTAAAACTTTTTCAGTTTAAGAGCTTTAAGAAAAGAGGGGGGGGTGTCAAGACAGACTTTGACACACCCTCTCTTTTATATCCCCACTGCCACCCTATTCCCTTGAATATTATACTTCCAAATTAAAATTAACATATTAAAAGACAGCTTTCTTGGTGGTATGGTCAGGAATGTGTAACTTTGTCGACGAAAATAATAAAGACAAAGACTCATGAAGAAAAATATCATCTTTACTATCATAGCCGTATTGCTGTTAGCAGCACTGGGTGTTGCTGTATATCTGCTCATGGACGAGAAGCAGGCCAATACCGAACTACGAGAGGAATTCCGATTAGAGAAAGAAGACTTGGAAGGGGAATACACCAATTTTGCCCGCCAATACGACGAACTGAAGTTAGTGGTATCGAACGACTCACTGGCTCAACTCCTGGAACAGGAGCAACTGAAGACACAACGCCTGCTCGAAGAACTGCGTACCGTGAAGAGCACAAACGCCACTGAAATCCGCCGACTGAAGAACGAATTGACCACCCTACGCAAAGTGATGGTGAGCTACATAAACCAGATAGACTCACTGAATCGCATCAATGCAAAACAGCAGGAAGTGATAGCCCAGGTGACGGAAAAATACGAAGTGGCATCCCGACAAATAAGCACCCTAACAGAAGAGCGCAACACCCTGACGGAGCAAGTGACACTGGCTTCGCAACTGGATGCAACGAACATTCGCGTCACTCCTCTCAACAAACGTGGTAAAGAAGCCAAGCGCACCAAGGACGTGACGCAGCTGCAGGTGAGCTTCAGTGTAGCCAAGAACATCACCGCCAAGACGGGCGATCGCATACTCTATGTGCGCATACTCAAGCCTGACAACGATGTGCTGACCAAGAATGCCGCCGATACTTTCACTTATGAAAACCGCGAACTGTCCTATTCCATGAAGAAGTATATAGAATATACGGGCGAGGAACAGACGGTGAGTCTTTACTGGGATGTGGAGGAATACCTTTACGCTGGCAACTACCGCGCTGACATCTTTGCCGAAGGCAACCTTATCGGCTCCACTACTTTCAGCTTGAATTAAAACAATTCCTCCCCTGAGTGAGGGAAGAGAATTATATGTTATTTATTCATTTTCACTACTTGCGTGGGAGGCAAGTTCATGTTGCGACGATCTACCTGGCGCACCACAGCAGCGGCAAACTGAAGAAAAGCCTGACCCGTGAGGGTATTGGAATCGAGAGCTACAGGCTCACCAGTATCGCCACTTTCGCAAATGCTCTGAACCAACGGAATCTGACCCAGCAAAGGCACTTGCATCTCCTCAGCCAACTTCTTCACGCCATCACGTCCGAAAATATAGTACTTGTTATCAGGAAGTTCGGCAGGTGTAAACCACGACATATTCTCCACCAAGCCGAGGATAGGAACATTGACCTGCTCATTCTGGAACATATTGATGCCCTTTCGTGCATCAGCCAAGGCTACCTGTTGGGGCGTACTCACCACAATGGCACCCGTGAGAGCGATGTTCTGCACCGTGGTAAGATGAATATCGCTGGTGCCGGGAGGGAGGTCGATAAGGAAATAGTCGAGATCGCCCCACGCAGCATCGCCAAGCAACTGCTTCAGCGCATTGCTGGCCATACCTCCACGCCACAGCGTAGCGTGGTCGGGATCGACAAAGAAACCAATGGACAAAAGCTTGATGCCATATTTCTCAATGGGAACTATCAGGTCGCGTCCGTCGATGCGTTCTGCATAGGGACGAGCATCTTCCACATGGAACATCTTAGGCATGGAGGGTCCGAAGATATCGGCATCCAAGAGTCCCACCCTAAAACCCAATTTGTTGAGGGCGATGCCCAGATTGGCAGCCACGGTGCTCTTACCTACCCCACCCTTGCCGCTGGAAACAGCTATGATATTCTTCACCCCTGGCAACATCTTGCCCGCCTCGGGGCGAGGAGCCTGACGGCTCTCCGTCTTTATCTCCACTTGCACATCCGGAGAGACATAGGTGTGGATGGCTGTCTCGGTAGCTTTCACCACGGAACGCATAAATGGATCGGTAGATTTTTCAAAAATCAAAGAGAAGGAAACTGACATGCCGTCGATGCGCAGGTTATCT
>Ga0310786_10003009_pt1 | contig 24972 bp, 14 predicted proteins | sample AusTroGonzalo_MG_FD_203881 | JGI IMG/M metagenome (GOLD analysis project Ga0310786, IMG submission 203881) | Bovine rumen microbial communities from tropical cattle in Woodstock, Queensland, Australia - Gonzalo_03 (v2) (version 2) | ecosystem: Host-associated > Mammals > Digestive system >...
TCTGCGTCATCTCGAACACGCCGATGTAGTACGGCTGCGTCAGCGTCACTTGATATTCCCCGCCCATCATGAACGTCCCCGGCTCGATCCGCCGCAAAACCAGCTTCGTCGTCTTGTACTCGTCCGTGTTGAATCCGCCTTCCGGCTCCTCGGGGAGATAGCTCACCGGATAGCTGTCAGCATTGTTTCCCGATGAAATATCCACAACCAGATACTGTGCCGTGGTTGTCAGCGCTACTGGAGTTTTCCCCGCTGCCAGACGTGCCACTTCTTCCGCCGAAAGCGCACGGTTCCAAACCGCCACGTCATCCATTACGCCCTGGAAGTATTCATCGCCGCCGGGAGGGTCGAAGCCGATGCAAAGCGGCTCCGTGTTCTGGAGCAAACCGCCGGGAGAAGAGCGCGTGCCTATCCGGGTCCCGTTCAAATACGCGGTCAACGTGGTCCCGTCGTCCGTCACCGCGACATGGCTCCATTCCCCCAGTTCGGGAAGGTCCGAGACGGTGAATGCGGGCACCCGGTCCGTGAACAGGAATTTCGGGGAAGGCATGGACCCGATTTGGAGGCAGTATTGCCGTGTCTGCCAGCCCTTGCAGAGAACGCTCACCCAAACATCGTTGGTGATGGTTCCGTCGCCGGGATACCAAGATTCGGGTTTGATCCAGGCGGCAATCGTCGCGGTCCGGTCGATGCCGTGCAACGAGCTGCTGTTGGAGACTTGGACGTAGGACGCTCCGGCAAAACGGTATGCTCCATCCGCGTTTCCGTTCCGGTCCGCCGCCAATGTTGCCCCGTTCACCGTCCCGTCGTTCCCGTTCCCGCTCGCGTCGTTCGCATCCCCGTCGAACGGCCAGTAGGCCACGAGGCCGTCGGACAAATCGTCGGACGGCGCGACGGGTTCGTCTTCGTCGTCGCCCTCCGGCACTCCTCCCGAATAAAGCTCGCGGATTTCTTCCCCGGTCAGCGCACGGTTCCAGACGGCTACGTCATCCATGTCGCCCTGGAAGTATTCGAGTCCGCCGGGGCGGTCCAAGCCGATGTACAGCGCCTCCGTCGTCTGGACGAAACCGCCCCGCGACGCGGACGTGCCGATCGGTTCTCCGTTCAGATACGCCTTCAGTTCGGTTCCATCGTCCGTCACCGCAACATGGCTCCACTCGCCGAGACCGGGAAGCGCGGAAACCATCAAATCGGGGGCACTTTCCGTGAAGACGATTTTCGGCGCCGGAAGGGAACCGATCTGGAGGCAGAACTGCCGGGTGCGGTAGCCCTTGCAAAGAACACTCAACCAAATGTCCCGGGTGATGTAGCCGTCGCCAGGATACCACGCATCGGGTTTGATCCAGGCGGCAATCGTCACGGTCCGATTGATATTGTACAACGAGCTGCTGTTTTCGACTTGGACGTGGGAGGCGCCGTCGAAGTGGTACGCCCCGTTTTCGTTCCCGTCCCGGCCTGCCGTCGGAGTCACCCCGTTCACCGTTCCGTCGTTCCCGTGTCCGCTTGCATCCTTCGCATCGCCGTCGAACGGCCAGTACCCCACAAGTCCGAGGGACAAATGGGATGGGGCCACGGGTTCAACCGGTCTCTCCCCCTCATGCAACCGTGCCACTTCCTTTGCCGTCAAGGCACGGTTCCAGACCGCCACGTCGTCGAGAGCTCCGATGAGGCATTCCAAATCCCCGTGCGGGTCCGCGCCGACAATCAGCGCATCGCCGTTGACTGCCAACGCGCGGGAATTGGCGTACCGACCCACTGCGTTCCCGTTGACGTACGCAGTGGCAATTCCCTCTTCGTCGAACGTGACGGCGACGTGCGTCCACACACCCTGTTCGGGGAAGGTCCCAAAGGATGCGTGTTGGTAACGACCGATTTCCGTGTTGGCCGAAGAAGATTCGGTCAAATTGAAATTGAGACCGAACTGCCGCTCCGACGTGCCTTTTGAAAGAATCGGAACCCAATTGCCCAGCTCGGTGATGAAGGGCTCGTCGTATTTCACCCATGCCGCAATGGAAAACGCATCCGTCACGTTGCGGAGCGACGCGCTGTCCGCGACCGTGATGGTATCGTCCACTCCGTCGAAATGGTACGCCCCGTTCGCCTTGCCGTCCCGCCCCGCAACCAAGGTCGCGCCGTTCACCGTTCCATGGTTCCCGTTTCCGCTCGCGTCCTTTGCATTCCCGTCGAAGGGCCAGTAGGCCACCAACCCGTCGGACAAATCGGACGGCTCCACGGGTGCCACCGGCTTTTCCCCCGTGCAAAGGAGGATTATTTCCTCCTCCGTCAAGGCGCGGTTCCAGACGATTACGTCATCGAGCGCGCCGTAAAGTTGTTCCAAGTCCCCGTGCGGGTCGGCACCGATGACCAACTCCTCGTTGTTGACCGTCAAGACGGGCGAACTGACGTACCGCCCCACCGCCGTCCCGTTGACGTAGGCCGTGGCAAAGCCCTCTTCATCGAAGGTGACAGCCACGTGCGTCCACACGCCCTGTTCGGGGAACGTCCGGAACGACGCATGCTGGAACAGTCCGATTTCCGTGTTGGCCGTCGAGCGAGTGGTCAAATTGAAATTGAGGCCGAACTGCCGTCCTTCCGTGCCTTTGGAAAGGATGCTCACCCACGAATCCACGATGGTGCAGGGTTTGTCGTATTTCACCCATGCCGCGACGGAAAACGCGTTCGTCACGCCGCGGAGCGATGCGCTGTCCGCCACCGTGATGGTGTCGTTCCCGTCGAAGTGGTACGCCCCGTCTGCCTTGCCGTCCCGCCCCGCAACCAAGGTCGCGCCGTTCACCGTTCCATGGTTCCCGTTTCCGCTCGCGTCGTCCGCGTTTCCGTCGAACGGCCACCAGGCGACCAGTCCGTCGAGCAGATCGGCGGGCAGGAGGGGGGTAGGGGCCACCGGCTCGGACAGCACAGCGTCGAGGGAGACGGTCACCTGGCTTGCGTGGAAGTCCGGGTAGTCCGCTCCGAGATTCCACGAGAGGCGGTGCCGGCCGGCTGCCACGGTGGCACTGCGCGCGCCGTCGCCCGCAAGCGTGGTTGCGACGAGGGCGGTTCCATGGTCGCGGTCGTAGCCGGAAAGGGAGACCTTGGCGACGGTACCGGAGGGAGCGGTTTCGAGCACGTAATCGACATCCACCCACCCGTTCCACGGCCAGCGCGCGTGCGCTTCCAGTTTCGTGACGACCGCGGTTTCCTCGATGGGGGCGATGAGAAGGATCGTCAGCGACCCGGTCACCGTCCTCCCGCCGTCGGTGAAGCTCGCGGCAACGGTGGCCGTCCGGTCTTCCCCGAGTTTCCCCACCGAAAGCATTCCGTCCGCTCCGATGACGGCGGAATTGCCGCCGTCCGCAAGGCTCCAGACGGGCGAAACGGTCTGGACGGCGCCGTTGTCGTAACGCACTTTGGCGGAGTACGCGGCGGTGCTTTCCGCCGCGACGCGCCCCGGCCCCAGCACCGTCAACGCAACCGGAACCGGAATGGCCTTGCGGAAGCCCGCGGCGGGTTCGCCGAAGACGCTGGCGGCGGTTCCTTCCGCGTCCGCCGCGGCCTGGACGCTGTAGTAGTACACCGTTCCCGCTTCGCCCGTCGCGTCCTCGATCGAAAGCTCTTCCTGCCAGCCGCCGAGCGCCGTCTTGCTTCCGTCGGTGCTTTCCGCCCGCCAGACGCGGTAGAAAGCCGCGCCTTCGCTGGCCAGCCAGTCCACCACCACCTTGTCGGCGTATGTTCCGCAGGAAGCGGAGACTCCCGTCGGGGCCGCAATGGGCCGTGTCGCCGTCACGCCGGCCGCTCCGGGTTCGCCGACCCCCGCGCCATTGGCCGCCGCGACGCGGTACGTGTACGCAACGCCCGGCACCGCCGTTTTGTCGGTAAACTCCGTCTCCGTCACGGCCGCGACGATGGCCGCCGCCTCGTCCGCCGACTCCCGCCACAGCTGGTAGCTTGTCGCGTCCACGACCGCGTTCCAGCTAAGCACGATGCCCTCTTCGTCCGACGAGACCAATGTCAGCCCCTCCGGAGCGGCCGGAACGACCGGCACCACCGTGATGTCGAGGCTCCCGGTACGGGTTTCCCCGTCGGTGTATTCAGCGCGCAAGGTCATGGTCGCGGTCTCGCCCGTGACGGGCGCTTCGGCCACCGCGTTGCGGTTTTCGAACGAAAGCGTTCCACCTTCGAGCGTCCATTGCGGCACCACCGCCCTGCGGCTGCCGTCGGTGTACAGCGCCGTGCAGGTGTAGGTGCCCCGCTCCCCGGAAGCCAGCGAGACGGGCCCCGCGATTTCGAGCGCCTCCAGCACGACCGGCCCCGTGCAGAACCCGTCGTCGGGGACGGAGAAAGCGCTTTCGCGCGTGCCTTCCGCGTCGAGGGCCGCCGTCGCGGCGTAGAAATACGCCTTCCCCGCTTCCGCGGTTCCGTCCGCGAAGCGGCAGGCAGTTTGCCAATCCGAAAGGGGCGCGTAGTCCCCGTCGATTTCCTCCACGCGCCAGACGCGGTAGTGCGACGCCCCTTCGGAGCCGTTCCAGGAGAGTTCCACCACATCTTCGAGCGAGCCATCCGTCGCGGTCAGGCCCGTCGGCGCGGCCAGTGCCCGCCAGCCCCAGGCGCCTTCGGAAAACGCGCTGCTGCCCGAGGCGTTCTTGGCCTTGACGAAATACCAATAATCCACGCCCGGCGCCGCCGACGCGTCCGCGTAGCGTGGCACCGTCACCGTCCCCAAGTACCCCGCCTTGCCGGAATTCTCCTTCGTCCCGCGGTACACCGCATAGCCGCTCGCCCCCGCCGACGCGCTCCACGCGAGCCGCACGCAACTGTCTTCCGTCCCCTGCGAGGCCTCCAGGTCCGCCGGTGCCGCGGGCGCCGCCACCGTCACGAAGAATTTCCACGCCGCAGTCGCCGCGACGCCGCCCTCTTCGTAGTCCGCCCGCACGGTCACCTGCCGCTGTTCGTCCGTCGCCAGCGCCCGCACCGTGCCCGCCGCGTCGATTTCCGCCCATTCCCCGCCTTCCGCGATGCTCCACGCGGGCGCGATCGGCTTGGCCGACCCGTCGGAATACGCCGCGGAACACGAGAACGCCACCGAGGCGCCCGCTTCCAGCGTGTTCACCCCGTCGATGGAGAGGGAGACCAGCGTCTTCGCCGCCGCTTGGGCCTTTACGTACGCCTTGCAGCAGAAGTTCGCGGTGCTCGCGACGCTGTCGGTGAAATCGTTCCACGTGTTGCCGTTGGGGCTCAGGAAGCTCTCGCCCGGGTGCGCCGCAGCCGCCCCCGAATACCCTGCCACTGCGTATTCCGTCGCGAGCGGATACGCGTGCCCCGGCGTCGTCAGGTGCAGGACGACCGAAAAGCGCTGTCCCGCCGAAACTGCCACGGGAGACTCGAGCGGCACCGTCGCGTAGCCCGCAAGGTCGATGGTTCCGCTCTGCTTCGCCGCGAGCGTTCCGGAGCGCGGCGCTTTCGGCGTGCAACCCGTGTACACGAAAAGGGTGTACGTCGTCCGCGGGGTCATCGCGTAGAAACCGGCCGCCGCCACCTTTGAGGCGTTGGTGGCCGTGAAGACGTTCGCACCCCACGCCGTCGCGTTGCCGTAGCCGATGGATCCCACCATTCCCAGCGGGTCGTGTTGGTAAAGTCCGTCGTAGTTGTCCGCCGGTTCCGCGTTGGAGAACGAATAGAGCGCCTTCCACGCGAAGCTTTCGTCGTAATACGAGACCCAGAAATACCCATCGTTCCCCCAACCGCTCCCCCAGCTGTTCCGCACGAGGAACGCCCCGTTTCCCGGCGCGGGCGGATCGAAATTGCCCTTGGGATAGGCGTCGTCCCAGCCGACGAGGTCCACCGAGTGGTTCGTGGGCCGCCCCGGCACCGCCACGTCGAAGTGGTAGGAAGCCTTCTTCGCGTTCCAGTAGCCCGCCGAATGGTAGTAGTCCGCCTGGAGCGCGCCGTAGGCCATCAGCGCCGACTTGATGCCGTCGAGGTCGCGGTACGCCGTCCGCCCCGGAATCCACCGCACCCGTTGCACGTGCCGCAACGGAGTCCCCTCCACGCTTTCGCCGGGGCGGGGATAGCCGTCGTCGCCCTCCGCCACCGGGCCCGCCCAGCGGAGGAGATAGCCGGAAGCCATGTGCGCGTTGCCTCCCTTGCCGAAGCCCTGGCTCCAGCCGTGCCGGTTGATCAAGTGGTTTTCGGACAAATCGAGTTCAATCCCCTCCGACTTCTTGATCCACGATTCGAGCGACCCGAACGCCGCGAACGCCCAACAGTTGCCCCAGCTTCCCTGGTTGCGCACGGGAGTCAGCGCATTCTGTTCGCGCAGGTCGAACGAGGCGGGGAACTCGTCTCCCACGCCCTGCGTCAAGTTGTCGTTCAGGGTGGAGAGATACCCCATGTCGAGAACCGTCGGCACCAAGCCGAAATCCTGCTCTTCCGCACCGTCCCCGCCGCGGGCGGACGCCTTGCGTGCCGGACGGGCTTTCGCCGGTTCGGATTCTTTCCCGGCCGCGATTCTCACCGCGCGTTCCCGTTGCCAGCGCGCGAACGCCGGATTCACCGGGGAGAGCTGTTGCGCTCCCGCGCTTCCCGCCAAAAGCATCGCCAACGACAAATCCAACCAAATTTTCGAGCGTTTCATGGGCGTTTCCGTTTCGTTGAGGGGAAGAGACTCCGGGTGTAGCCGTCCGTTCCGGCCGGGCCGGAAAGCCCGGCTTTGCGAACGTCAGGGGCAGTTTGCGTCTTCCGTCTGCCCCTGTCAACATCAGTCTCGTGCGCGCGTAGCGCGCGCACGAGATCCGACAGGATTTTCACAACTTGACGACTTGGCAACAACTTGGGTTTCCCACAAAGCGCTGCTTCATGTTTTTGTGACTTGATTTCGGGACAATTGGAACAAAAGAGATTCGACCTCCCGCACCTGCCGAAAGGAAGGTTGACACTCCCCCCCGTTCGCGCTACAAGAAAACCCGTTTTTCGTGGCGAGATAGCTCAGTTGGTAGAGCAACGGACTGAAAATCCGTGTGTCATCGGTTCGACTCCGATTCTCGCCACCACCCTTTTCCGCGTCGGTTCCGTCCGGCGCTTTTTTGCGCCCGTCACGCGTCCCGCAAACCGTGCTTGCGGAGCAGCCGCCGGTCCCGCGTCCCTTCGTAGAGCGCGTATTCCATCAGGCGGCACGGCAGGTCGCCGTTGTACATTTCCAGCCGCCGCGAGGGCTTCAGCCCGATGCACCGCCCCAGCGCGGCATTCCCCGTCAGCACGTACGCCCGGAGCCCGCCGCACACCCGCTTGAGGTGGTCCCCGATGGCCCGGTAGTGCCGTTCCAGCCGCATCGGGTCGCCCATCCGCTCCCCGTATTCCGGATTCAGGAACACCACGCCCGGCGGCGTCGGCACGGGCGACTCGCGGAAATCCTCCGTCGCGAACCGCAGCAGGTGCTCCACCCCCGCCCGCCGCGCGTTTTCCTTCGCGCACCGAACCGCCTCGCCCTGGATGTCCGAGACGTAAATCCACACGCCCGGCCGCGTCCGCACACCCTGCGCCGCTTCCGCCCGCAGGTCCCGCCACGCCGCCGCGTCCTCCGCCCCCAGCCGCAGGTTCAGCACCGCGGGCGCGGGCCGGTCCAGCCCCGGCGCCTTGCCCTGCGCCAGCAACGCCGCCTCGATCGGCAAGGTCCCCGACCCGCACATCGGGCAAAGCAACGCCTCTTCCGCACCCGGATTCCAGCGCGTCTCCGCCAGGATGGACGCCGCCAGCGTTTCCCGCAGCGGTGCCTTCCACGGCTTCACCCGCCAGCCCCGCCGCGACATCGGCGCACCCGACAAATCCAGGAACAGCCGCCCGGTCCCTTCCGCGTGGTAAAACGCGATGCACGCCGCCCCGTCCGGCCCGTTCTGCGCATCCGGCCGTTCGCCCCATTTCCGCCGCAACCGGTCCGCGATGCCGTCCTTGCAACGCAGCACCGCGAAGCGCGGATCCCGCAACGCCGGCATCTGCGCCACCCCGTGGATGTGGAACGGCACGTCCGGCCGCAGCCATTCCTCCCACGGCGTCCGCAACGCCGCCTCGTAGAGGTCGTCCACCCGGTCCCCTTCGAACCGCGCCACCTCCAGCAGCAGGCGGTTCGCCGTCCGCAGCCACATCAGCAACCGCAGCGCCTCCTCGAACGTCCCCTCGCACTCCACCGACGTCGCCCGCTCCTCCGCCACCCCGAGCCCCATCGACTCCACCTCCGCGCGGAGCGCCGCCGCGCACCCGCGTCCGCAGGTCGCGACCAAGCGCAACTTCCTGGAAGGCAAATGCATCTCGTCCGGGGTCGCCCCTCACCCGAGGAAGCCGCTCGCCGGATCCCGCGTGAACGCGAGCTCCGACACCTTCCGCCCCGCCGGCGCACCCCGCAGGTCCTCGATTTGCACGCCCCGCGCCTCGATTTCCGCCCGCCGCGCCAGCACCTGCCCCGCCGCCACTTCGTCCAGCACGTAGATCATCTCCCCGCCGCGCGCCGCCAGGTTCCGCCCGTAGGAAATCGGCACTTCGGGCGTCGGGTCGCGCAGCAGCGACTCCGCCACCGGCTCCGACTTCCTCGCCCCCGACGCCAGCAGCAGGACCTTCCGCGCCTGGTAGACCAGCTCCGCCCCCATCGAAACCGCGTACTGCGGGCTGTCTTCCACCTTCGCGAAATGCCCGTCCGCCACCGCGTTTTCGACCGTGTTCGCGTCCAGCTTCACCAGCAGCACTTCGTTCCCTTCGAACGGGATGCCCGCCTCGTGGAACGCCACGTGCCCGCGCCCGCCGACCCCGATGACGTGCAGGTCGATGCCCCCGAAACGCCGGATTTTCGCCGCGTACGCGTCGATGATTTCCCGCCGGATCCACCGCAGGTATTCGTTTTCCGCGTCGCGCCGGATGACGATGGCCTTCCCCTTGTCCGCACCCTGCGCCTCCCAATCCCCCGGATTCGCCTCCAGTGCGGCCGCCAGCCGGTCCTGCTCGATCAGGCACCCCCACGGCACGTTCGTCTCCACGAATTTCTTCCGCATCAGCCCGAACAGCTCCTGCACCATGAAATACGAATAGCTCTCCGGATGCAGCGCCCGCATCTGCGCGTTCTCCCCCGGCAACCCCACGTACTCGTCCAGATTGAACGACCGCACCTTCCGCGGGTCGAACGCCCCGCCGTTCGCCGCCTTCGCCAGGTGCTTGTAGAGCCCCGTCGGCGTCGCCCCCGTCGCCAGCCCCAGGTTGTAGCTCCCCTTCGCCCCCAGCACCTCCGCGACGTCCCGCAGGACGATGCCGGCGGCCTCTTCGCTCATCTGGTCGAAATCACGGGTGATCAAAACGCGCATGCTCATGGATGGATGTCTCCTCGGTTGTTTTTTCCCATCATGCGGGATTTCCCCCGCCCCGCGCAACGAAAATCGCCGCCCCGCCCCGCTTTTCGCTTGGCACCCGCCCCCGCCCCGCTATGCTCTCCCGCCATGCAAAACGACGTCCGAAAACTCCTCCTCTCCATCGGCGAAGACCCCGACCGCGAAGGACTCCGCCGCACCCCGCAGCGCGTCGAAGCCGCCTGGGCCGAACTCACCCGCGGCTACCGACAGAACGTCGAAGACGTCGTCCGCAGCGCCATTTTCGAAGTCGAATCCAACAACATGGTCGTCGTCCGCGACATCGAAATCTATTCCCTCTGCGAGCACCACCTCCTCCCCTTCTACGGCGTCTGCCACATCGGCTACATCCCCCGCGGACGCAAGGTCCTCGGCGTCAGCAAGCTCGCCCGCATCGCGGACATCTACGCCCGCCGCCTCCAGGTCCAGGAACGCCTCACCGGCCAGATCGCCCGCTGCATCATGGACGTCCTCCATCCCGCGGGCGTCGGCGTCGTCATCGAAGCCCGGCATCTCTGCATGATGATGCGCGGCGTCCAGCAGCAGAAATCGCGGATGCTCACCAGCGCCCTGCTCGGCTGCTTCCAGGACCTCCCCGCCACCCGCAACGAATTCATGCACCTCATCGGCATCGCCACCCCCGACTGACCCCCCGCCCTTTCCCCCGCCCCCCCTCAGCGGTTTTTGCCCGGGCAACCGATTTGCCAAGCATTGGCAAAAACGCCCCTTTTTTGCCAAACCTTGGCAAAATCGTTTTTGCCGGGCGGAAGAAACCGCCGGGAACGGCTCCGTACGGATTCCGTTCCGCGGCGCGGCGGCTTCAGAGGAAAAGTCCCCAGATGCCGCTGAATCAGAGGAAAAGTCCCCAGATGCCGCTGAAGATGAACGTCGTCACGAGAAAGGAGAGTCCGTAGGCGGTCTTGAATTCAATGCCGCCCCCCTTCCAGAGCCACAAGGCAATGACGAGCGGGACCACGATGTCGACGATGGCCAGGCTGGCGAGCTGGCTGACGGAGAACCTCGCCAAACCGGTTTTCACCTTGTCCTGGCGCACCGCCTTCCGTTTTTCATCCTCGGTCCATTCCAATTTCCGGCCACAGCCGGGACAGAATCCGTGAAGCGCCGTGACCTTGGCACCGCAACCCGGGCAGATGTTCTTTTCCATGTCCGTTTTCCCTTCCTGTCCGGGACCGGCGCACGGCCCCGGACGTTTGTTTTCTCCGGCAGGTGCGCCCGCCTCACCACATGCTGCACTGGCCCAAGTTGAACGGGTTGATCATCGCGGAATCGACCTTGCCCTCCACCCGGAGCGTCTGGCCCACGCGGAACCCCATGCCCTCGCTTTGGGACATGCTCGGAAAGTTCGCCCAGACGCTTTCGCCGTAGACGTTGAGCTTGATTTTCACGCCGCCGAGCAGCTTGCTGTCCACCTTGGTGATTTTCCCGCTCACTTTCACGCGCTGTCCGCGGAAACGGGCGTGCTGCTCGGACTCCGCCTGGTTGTCCACCAGGGTGTTTCCGGTGTTCTGCTGGTAGTTCATCGCCCGGCAGATCTCCCGGAAGGCGCTCTGGGAGAGTTCCAAACCGTTTTCGATGCAGTATTCTGGGGAATTACGCCTTTTTTCCTCTTCGGCGCGGCGGGCGGCCGCTTCCGCCTCGGCGGCCCGCCTGGCGGCCAGCTCGGCCTCCGCCCGCCGCTGTTCCTCGGCCTTGCGGCGGGCGGCTTCTTCGATGGCGGCGCGTTCGCGCGCAATCCGTTCTTCCTTTTCCGCGCGTTCCTTTTCGATGCGCGCCTCCGTTTCTTCGATGGTTTTCCGGTAGGCCGCCAGCGTTTTCGCCGCGTCCTCGACGGGGCAATCCTGCGCCGCCGCCTGGCCCGACACCATCTCGATCCGTTCCAGAAGCGCGCGGGCGCGGGACACCCAGTCGGCATCCCGGCGTTTCGCTTCCAGGAAAACCCGCGTCCCTTCGTGTTTCACCAGCATTTCCGCCAGTTTCCGGAACGCTTCCCCGTTCCCGGCGCCGCAAGCTTCCAGATATTTCCCTTCCGCGCCGCTCCAATCCCCCTTCAATTCCAAGCGGGTTCCCTCCCGCAACGCCGCCACGTCCGGCGGCGTCCGCTCGCAACCGGCCACTGCCACGACGGCCAATCCGACGGCCATCCACGTTCTTGTTTTCCGATTCATGTCGTTGTCCTTGTTTTGAGGCTCGGAGGTGCCGGCCGCGGACACCTGTCCACACGGCCCTCCTCTCCATACTCGGACGCCGCTTTGAAATCTGACATGCCGGGACAAAAAAAGTGCCGCGGGGCGATGCACCGCAGCGCGTTTTCCCGCGTCAGGGATTTTTGCCCCCCTGCGGCGGCCGGAGAGGGCCCCATTCCCCTTGGAACCGCGTCAGCGCCCGTCGGCGCGGGCCAGCCGCTCGATCAGTTTCTTCAGGCGGTCCATCATCCGCTTTTTCGTCTGGTCCACCACGGCGCGGGTCGTCAGCAGGGAATCCGCGACATCCTGCGGCTTTTCGCCCTTGAGGACCGTCCGCTCGAAAATCAGCTTGCTCTTGGCCCCCAGCTTCGGATCGGCCATGAGCTGGTCCAGCGCGACGTCGCGGAGGGTATTCTTCCAGTCCTCCGCGTCCTTTCCGCTTTCCATTGCGGAGGGCAGCTCCGCCAGCGCCCGCCGGCGCAGGCCTTTCTGGCGGTTTTCGTCCCGCAGGGCATCGCAAGCCTTGTGCTGCAGGATGCCCGTCAGGTAGTTGTGGAAGGTGCCCTTCCGGTCCTCCCGCGCGACATAGTCCGGCAAGGCCTTCATCACCGCCAGCAGGGTCTCCTGGATCAGGTCGTCGGCGTCGAGGCCGGAAAAATGCGTCTGCGCGTAGGCTTCCAGCATCGGGCGGTATTTCGCGACGAACTCCGCCCAGCGCGGATGCCCGGCCGCCCCGGCAATCTGCCGGAGCAACGTCGTGGATGTCCTGGGAATCGGCGTCATGGCATTTCCCCGTTCCGCCCTTTATACGGGACTTCCGCCCGCGGAAGCACGAAAATTCCGCGCCACACGGCGCCCCGGACGGTCCCCTGCCCCGCCCGTGCCCGGCGCGCCGGGTCAGGCTTTCTTCTGCGGGCTGGGAATGCGGAAGATGATGGTGTAGTTGACGGGGATGACGACCATGGTCAGGACGGTCGCGAAGGTCAGGCCGCACATGATCGTCACGGCCATCGCGGCGTAGAAGGCGTCGACGACCAGCGGGAGCATGCCCAGGACCGTGGTGGCCGCGGACATGGCCACGGGACGCAGACGGGTGACGCCGGCGCTCACCACGGCGTCGTAGGGGGCGACGCCGGCCGCGGTCTGGGCGTTGACTTCGTCGATCAGGACGATGGCGTTCTTGATCTGCATGCCGATCAGGCTCAGGAGACCCAGCAGGGCCATGAACCCGAAGGGCTGGTCGAAGGAGAGCAGGCCGACGACGACGCCGACGATGATCAGCGGCACGGTCAGGAAGATCACCAGGGGCTGCCGGATGGAGTTGAACAGGCACACGACGATGATCACCATCAGCAGCAGGACGGCCGGGAGCTTGGAGGCGAGGCCGGAGTTGGCGTCGGCGGAGTTTTCGTGTTCGCCGCCCCATTCGGTGCGGTAGCCTTCGGGCATGTCGGCGCAGGCGGCCAGGAGTTTGGGCGCGAGGCGGTCGAAAACGGTGGCCGCGGTCTCGCCGCCGACGGGGTCGGGGTTGCACTTGACGGTGATGCAGAGCATGCGGTCGCGGCGCTGGAGGAGGGCTTCTTCGGAGGTGCTCTGGAGGCCGTCGACGACCTGGGCGAGAGGGATGGACTTGCCGAGGTTGGAGGCCCAAAACCAAGAGGAGAGGAGGGATTCGGGGTCGTTGCGCTCGCTGTCGGGGGAGCGGATGACGATGGGCAGGGTTTCGTCGCCTTCCTTGTAGGCGCCGATGGTGACGCCGTCGGTGGCGGCGAGGAGGCCGCCGGCGATGTCGGTGCGGGTCACGCCGAGGTTGCGGGCGCGCGCTTCGGAGACGATGGGGCGCAGGAGGTCGACGCGGTTCTGCCAGTCGGTCTGGATTTCGACGAGGTTGCCTTCGTCGGCGTGCATGACGGCGGCGCAGCGGTCGGCGTAGCGGCGGAGGACGGAGGCGTCGGGGCCGAGAAGGCGCATCTGGATCTTCTGGGGGTCGCCGGGGCCGAGGACGAAGCGCTGGGTGTAGACGAGGGCGTCGGGCACGAGCTCGGGCGCCTTGTCGTCGACCAGCCGGGAGATTTCGTCGAAGAGGTGGTAGTCTTCGAGGTCGACGAAGAGGATGCCGTAGGCGGTGTCGTCGTTCTCGGGGGAGTAGGTGAGCAGGAAGCGCATGCCGCCGGTGCCGGTCATTTCGGTGACGCCGGTGACGCCGTCGAGCGTGCGGATCCAGTCGGCGAGGGCGCGGATGCGCTGGTCGGTGGCTCCGATGGCGGTGCCTTCGGGCATGCGCAGGTGGACCATCATCTGGTTGCGCGTGGAGTTGGGGAAGAAGTTCTGCTTGACGTGGCCGAACCCGACGCAGGCGGCGACGAGCATGCCGAGCATGAGGAGCATGAAGAGGTAGCGGTGGCGGATGCACCCTTCGAGGAAGGCGCGGTAGGCGCGGTAGAAGGTGCCGGCGTAGGGATCGACGGGAGCGTCGTCGGCGGGGGCGCCGGCGGCGGCCTTCTTCTTCTTGCCGGCGGTGAGGAAGCTGGAGGCGAGCAGCGGCGTGAGGGTAATGGCGAAAATCCAGCTCAGCAGCAGCGAGATGCCCAGCACCAGGAACAGCGACCGGCAGAACTCGCCCGTCGAGTCGTTGGAGGCGCCGATGGGGGCGAAGGAGAGGATGGCGACGCCGGTCGCGCCGAGCAGCGGCCACTTGGTCTGTTCGACGATGGCGATGGCGGCCTTGACCTTGTTCTCGCCCTTCTGGGCGGCGATGAGGACGGCCTCGGTGATGACGATGGCGTTGTCCACGAGCATGCCGAGCGCGATGATGAACGCGCCGAGGCTGATGCGCTCGAAGAGCACGCCGATCTGCCACATCACCAGGACCGTGGCCATCACCGTCACGACGAGCCCGAGCCCGATGAGCACGCCGCTCTGGAGGCCCATGGTGACGAGCAGGACGGCGATGACGATGACGACGGCCTCGATGAGGTTGACGAGGAAGCCCTGGATGGCGGTGTTGACGCTGGTAGCCTGGTGGGAGACGACGCCGATTTCGATGCCGACGGGCGTTTCGGGCAGAAGCTCGGCGAGGCGCTTGTCGATGCTGTTGGCCATGGTGATGCAGTTGCCGCCGGCGACCGTGGAGATGCCCAGCCCGATGCAGGGATGCCCGTTGTAGCGCAGGAATTCGGAGGGCGGGTCGTCGTAGGCGCGCCGGATGGTGGCGATGTCGCGCAGGCGGAGGGAGGAGCGCGTCCCGGTGGCGGGGTCGGCGTGGACGATCAGCAGGTCGCCGAGTTCCTCGACGGAGTCGATCTTGCCGGCGGGCGAGATGCGGATGTAGCGGTCGCCGATGGTGATGTTGCCGGCGGCGGCCACGTTGTTCTGGCCGGAGATGACGGCGGCGATTTCGCCCGGGGAGATGCCGAGGGCGGCAAGGCGGGAGCGGGAGATTTCGAGGTAGATGGTTTCCGTGCGTTCCCCGAGCAGGGTGATCTTGGCGACATCGTCGCACAGCAGCAGCTCCCGGCGGAGGGTCTTGGCGTATTCCTTGAGTTCGGCGGGCGAGTAGCCGTCGCCGTAGATGGCGTAGAGCACGCCGTACACGTCGGACCAGTCGTCGAAGACCAGCGGGGTGGAACAGCCCGAGGGCAGGTTGCCCTGCATGTCGCCGACCTTGTGGCGGAGCTTGGTCCAGACGGCGGGGAGGTCCGCCTTGGAGACGGTGTCCTTCATTTCCACCTGGACGATGGATTTTCCGGGGTAGGAGGTGCTGGTGACCTGCTTGAGCTCGCCCATCTGCTGGACGGCGATTTCGATGGGGTCGGTGACCTCGTTGAGAACCTCCTCGGCGGTGGCGCCGGGGTACATCGTGATGATCTGCGCGACCTTGATGGTGAACTCGGGGTCCTCGAGGCGGCCGATCTTGGTATAGGCGTACATGCCGCCGAACAGCAGCGCGGCGGAGAGGATGTAGGTGATGGTTTTCTTCTCGATGCAGTACTGGGCTATGCTCATGGCGGGTCCGGGGTCAGGATTCGAGGTTCACGGTTCTCGGTGCGGGTTGCACGGTTGGAATTCCGGGTTCGAAACTCCAAGTTTCAGTTCTTGTCGGCGGCGTCGTCGGCGGCGGCGTTGACGGAATCGGCACCCTGGGGGGCGGCTTCGGAGTAGAGGGTGACGCGGCGGCCTTCGGTCAGGATGGTGATGCCCGCGGCGGCGATGCGGTCGCCCGCGGAAAGGCCGTCGGTGATGCACACCAGGTCGCCGGCGCGGTCGCCGACGGTGACGGGACGCTTGGCAACGGTCCAGATGCCGTCTTCGCCTTCGGCGGGGGTCATGAGCCAGACGAAGAAGTTGCCGTTGCTGTCGTTGCCCACGGCGTCGGAGGGAACCTGGACGAGGTCGGCGGAGGGGGCTTCGGGCATGGGGGCTTCTTCGGTGATTTCGACGGTCAGGGTGCCGGTCATGCCGGGCAGGAGGACGATGCTCTCGTCTTCGGGATGCGGCAGGATGTAGGTGGCGCGGAAGGTCTGGGTGACGGGGTCGGCGGTGGTGGAGTATTCCTTGAGTTCGACGGGGAAGCGGCAGCCGGGCAGGGAGTCGAATTCGACGGTCGTCACGACGCTGCCGGGTTTTTCGGAAACGCGGTTGGCGCGCGTGAGGTAGGTCTCGGGGATCTGGACGTCGAGGTTCAGGACGCTGATGTCCTGGAGCTTGAGGATGCGGGAACCGGCGGAGATGGTCTGGAAGTTGTCGACGTAGGTCTCGGAAACGGTGCCGCCGAATTTGGCCCGCAGGACGGTGTCGTCGAGGGCTTTCTTGTCGATGGCGAGCTTGGCCTTGGCGGCGTCGCGGTTGGCTTTGGCCTGGGAGTAGTCTTCCTGGGAGACGGCGTTCATTTCCAGGGCTTTCTTGTTGCGCGCCAGGGTGCTCTCGGCCAGGTCGAGCTGGGCCTGGGAGTCCATGACCTGGTTCTTGTAGTCGCGGTCGTCGAGCTTGGCCAGGATGTCGCCCTTCTTGACCTGCTGGCCGCGGACGATGGGAAATTCGATGATGCGCCCGGCGACTTCGAAGGAGAGGTCGACGCCGGTGTCGGCATCGAGGGTCCCGGGGAAGCGGAGGACGGGGCGGCGGACGGTGTCGCCGACGACGATGCTCTTGAGGGGGCGTACGGTGGTGTCCGGCGGGGTCTCTTCTTCCCCGGCGCGGTAGAAGATGATGGCGACGACGGCGGCGGCCAGCAGCAGGATGCCGACGGTGCGGCCGATGGTGTTCTTGGGGGTGCGGGTGCTCATGGGAGGTCTCCTTGTGTTTTGCGGACGGTCAGTCGGCGGAAAGGGTTTCGGGAGCCGGGACTTCGGCCTCGGTCTCGGGGACCGGGGCGTCGTCTTCGGCGGCAGGGATTTCGGCTTCTGCTTCGGCGGCGGGAGCTTCGGCTTCGGCGGCGGGAGCGGCCTCGGGCGCGGCGACGGTGCCGCCGAGGGCTTTGTGGATGTCGACGAGGGCGCCCGCGACGGAGCCCTGGGCCTGGGCGTAGGCGTCTTCGTACTGGGTGAGCTGCTTCTGCATGTCGAGGAGGTTCTGGAAGTCGGTCAACCCGTTGCGGTAGAGGTTGGCGGCGAGTTCGACGGATTTGCCGGCGGCTTCGACGGTCTCGCGCAGGGCGTCGAGCTGGCTCACGGCGCCGCGCCAGGAGGCGAAGGCGGATTCGCATTCGGCGTAGGCGGTGAGGACGGTGTTGCTGTAGACGGCCAGGGCGCCGCGGGCGGCGGCTTCCTTGGCGCGGATGTTGTTGCGGATCCTGCCGGCCGTGAAGATGTCCCAGCTGAAGCCCGGGCCGATGAAATAGGACTGGGCGCCCTTGTCGAAGAACTTGTCCGAGAAGGTCGTCGAAAGCGCGAATTCGCCGTTGAGGGAGAATTTCGGGTAGAGGTCGCCCTTCGCCACGCCGATGCTCGCGATCTGGGAGGCGAAACGCCGCTCCGCCGCGCGCACGTCGGGACGGCGCCGCAGGAGATCCGCCGGCACCACGTCCGGCAGGGCCGCCGCGGAGGGCACCGGCGCCGGCTCGGCCAAGCCGTCCAGCTCGCCCGGCAGCGCGCCGACCAGCACGCACAGGTTGTTCAGCGCGGACTCCACCGCCGACTTCAGGGACGGGATGGTCGAACGGGTGTAGGCGAGGTTCATCTCCGCCTGGTGCACGTCGAGCTCGCTCACCAGGCCCGCGTCGAAGCGGCCGCGCGTGAGCTTCAGGCTCTCCTCCTGGAGGGCGAGGTTGTTCTCCGCGTAGGCGATCCGGCACTGGAGCGTGCGGAGGGAGATGTATTCCGCAACCGTCGAGGCTTCGAGCGACAGGCGCGTGCTGCGCAGGTCCTCCTCGGAGGCTTCGAGCTGGCCGCGGGCGGCCTCGACGGAGCGGCGGACGCGGCCCCAGAGGTCGAGCTCCCAGGAGAGGGAAAGCCCCGCGTTGTAGAGCCAGGCGGGATTCTCCGGGTACTCCGTCTCGCCGTGGACCACCTCGCTCTGGCGGTCTTCGCCGGTCCGGCCGCTGGCGGAAACGGCGGGGAAGTAGCCCGCGCGCTCCATGTTCAGCATCGCGGCGTAGGCCTCCATCGTGGCGAGGGCGGAAGCGAGGTTGAGGTTGTCCGCATGCACCCGCTCCACGAGCGAATCCAGCGCGGGATCGCCGAACACCGTCCACCAGTCGGCGGAAGCGTCGGCAACGCCCGCTTCCCCGGCCTCCGGCGCATTGCGCCAGCCATCCGGAACGGACACTTCGGGCGGCGTGTAATCCGGCCCGATTGCCACGCACCCCGCCAGTCCCGCCGCCAGCACCGCGGCACCCGCGGACCGGATGGCTTGTTTCCAAGTCTCGTTGCCCATGTAAATACTCCTGAAATTCCGCAGAATGTAGGCTCCCGCCTCCGCCCCGTCAAGTCAAGAAGCCCCTTGTTTCCCTGCAAATGCCCGGTTGCTCCGCCGCACGGCCGGAGACGGGCATCCGCCTCCCCTCCCCCGCGGGACCGTCAAAACAGCGAACGCGGCTCCAGCGGCAGTCCCGACGGGGACAGCAGCACCGCCCTGGCCCGGTCCGCGATTTCCGCCCCCAGCTCCATTCCTTCGTCCGTCTGCCGCACTTCGCGGAACGCCCGCCCCTGCCAGACCAGCACGACCGCGCGGAGCGGACACGTTTCCAGCGCCGTCCGGATGTGCCCCAGCGCCTCGCCGTCGTTCCCCGTCTGGAGTGCCAGCGCCGCCGCTTCCAGCGCCAGCGGTGCCGCCGCCGTCGATTGGGCCGCGTGCCCCGCCGCCACGCGGTAGGCTTCATCCCGCCGTCCCGCCTGCTCCAGCAAGCGCACCAGCAGCTGCAGCGATGCCGCATCCCCCGGCCGCCGCGCCGCGTGGCGCGCCAGCACGCGGATGGCCTCCGCATGGTTCCGTTCGCCGATGGCGCACAACGCCCAGTTGTAATGCGCCCCGTCCAACGCCGGATTCCCTTCCGCCACCCGCCGGAAATGGCGTTTGGCCGCCGCAGGGCGCCCGTGCCGCAACTCGAACGCCCCCAACGTGCCGTCGACACGCGCCTCGTCCGCGCCCGTCGCCGCCGCCAGCGCGCATCCGCCGCGGATGCCGTCCTCCTGGCCGGCCGCCAGCGCCCCGCGCGCCTGCAGCAGCCAGGCGTTCTGCCCGAAAACGCCGGTCAGACGCGCGAAAGTCCGCGCCGCCGCCGCGTCGCCGGCCTGCCACGGCCGCCCGTCCGTCCGCTCCGCCACGGCCCCTTTCCCGGCAACCGCGTCCTTCGCCCCCCGCTGCCTGGCGATGCGGCCCGATTTCGCCCGCACTTCCTTTTCGTGCCATCCCCGCCGCGTCGTTTTCACCGCGACGAAATAGATGCACGCCATCAGGAGCAGGTAGAGGCACGTTTGCGCGCCGAGCCGGACCGTGTTGCCCCATTCGCCTTCGAGGAGGCGGGATATCCGCCGCCGCCACGCCGGGAGGGGATGGCGGTCTTCCCGGTGCGGTTCGGGTTTTGAACGTTTGGGCACGTCGGTCATGCGGCGAAAATACGCAATCCGCGAAAACGGAAACAAGCCTTTTCCTCAACGGAGCGGCGGCAGCTCCACGCACGGCACCGCCTGGAACACCGCGAAGCCCGCCGCGTCCGTCTCCCGCACCGCACGGATCTGCTCCGCCAGCGCCTTCGGGGACAACTGCACCCGGTCTGCAAGCAACCCGAGGCCCGGAAGCACCTTCCCCGCACGTTTTTTCCCCGCATACGCCAGGTTTTCCCCCAGCCATCCGCGGAACACCTCCGGCAGCGGCGTGTAGGACATCGGCGCGACGAACGCGACGTCTCCCAGCCAATCCGCCCACGCCTGCCCGCGCGCCAGCGCCGATTCCGGAACCGGCAGCACCGCCGCGGAAAGCACCGTTCCGCGATGGCCGGCCGCATCCATCGCCGCACGCGTTCCGCGAACCAGACGGGTCACCGCCGCCGCCGAAAACGCTTGATATTCTGCCTCCAGCTTGCCCCCCGGCGCCACATCGGCCGGCCAGCGCGCAACCTGTTTCCCCCTCGTCTTCTGGAAAAGCTCCCTGTGCGTCGGACAGTAGCAGGCCGTCTCGTCCGGATAGCGGACGTAGTCCAGATGCACTCCCGCCACGCCGCATCCTGCGAGCGCCACCGCCAGTTGCTGCACGCCCGCCACTGTCTCCCGCGCCAGCGGGCACCGCCAAGCCCGCGGCTTCCCGTCCGTCCCTTGGAGCCGTCCGCCCGGCAGACCGTCCTTCTCGCGGCTGGCCACCCGCAGGGTGGTAATCCAGGTGTGCACCGCGATGCCATACGCCGCCGCCGCCCGTACCGTCCGCTCCAGCACGAGGCGTTCCTTCGTCCCCGCCTGCGGAAGCGGATCGCCCGGTTGTCCGGCCCCGACAAACAGCGTGTTCACCCCCGCCCGCGCCAGCGCGGCCATTTCCGCATCCCGGAATTCCAATTCCGCCGGCACGTGCCCCAGCCACGCCGCCCGGATTTCGCCCGGCGCCGGACGGCACTCCGCGAGAATCGCCGCCGCATCCCGCCGTTCCTTCGCCAGCCGCGCCGCGAAACCGTCCCGCAACCCCGCGTATCCCTGCGGATCCGACTCCGCCATCGCGCCCAGCAGGAACTGCACCGCCGCTGGCGTCGCCAGCGGCGGCACGTGCGAAAACCAGAACCCCTTCGGCGACACCGCCGCCGCCGGCAGATCCGCCAAAGGCCGCCCGTCCGCCCCCAGCCAATGCCCGGACGTGCGGTGCCGCGCATCCTCCGCGACGGCTTCCACCGGCATCAGGTTGCGCGTCCGGTGCGCCATGGCCGCCGGCATTCCCTTTCCGCCCTCCCCGGCGAAACCGACCGCAAGCCATTCCTTGTCCTGCGCGCGGTAGCCTCGCGGCTTGCATTCCATCAGGCGCCCCAACGCCGCGTCGGCGCAGTAGAACACAGCCAAGCGCGCCCCGGAACGCTTCAGGAAGCGCTCCAGCCGCCCGCGCAAGTCGTCGCCGACTTTCGGCTGGCACGGCAGGACCACCCAATCGTACGCCCCGAAATCCTTCTCGTTTTTCCCCCGCCAGGCCCCTTCCGGCAGCACCACCGCCGGAATCCCCGCCGCCGCGAACAGTTGGCGCGCGGACAGCGCGTGTGCCTCCGTCCCTTTTTCCTCCAAAATGGCCACCCGGCACCGTGCCACGCGGATTGCTTCCACCCAGATTTCCGCCTGCCTCGTCCCTCCCCCTCCCGAACGCCAGAAGGAAAAACGCAGGCGTTTCGCCCGTCCCAGCCGTTCCGCCGTCAGCGGCGGCACGAAATCCCCGGCCTGGAACAGCAACCGTTCCTTTCCGCCCGACAGCGTCTGCTGCGCCGAATGCCATTTTCCATCCCCGAGGTCCGCGTGAAGCGTCACGGCCCGCACCGCCCACGGATTCACGCTCGAAACCGCCAGCTCCACCGCCGGCACGTTCCCCTCCGCGAACCGCACCGGCAAATCCCAGTAGAACCGGTCCGCCTTGGCGTTTTTCCCGAAGGGAAGCCGCAGCAGCGTCTGCCCGTTCTCCCCGCTTTTCGCCGCCGGGGCCGATTCCATCGACCGGAACGCTTTCGCCGGAGGCACCGCGCCGCCGCTCCCCACCGCCACCGGTTCCGCAGGTGCCGCCTTCCCCATCCCGAAAAGCCCCGCCGCCGCCCCTTGCGCCAACGCCGCCAGCACCGCGCCCGCCGCGAAAACCCGCATGGTCCATTGCTTCATCGTTTTCTCCCGGAGACGCAAAAAGGCCGGCCTTCCGGCCGGCCTTCCGCGGAATTGAATGGCAATCCGTTTCCTTATGGGCCGACGACCTTGACGTTCGTCGCGTTCGTCGTCGCCGCGTTGAAGACGTTTCCGTGCCGCTGGCTCGCGGTCTTCAGCGCCATCGCTGCGCCGCCCTTCTGGACGACCACGCCGCCGGCCACGCCGAACGGATCGACCGCATTGAACTTGAACAGGGCGTCGTCCGTCGGAATCGAGTTTTCGAACGGGAAGTTCAAGGTGTAGAGGAACGGCACGCCGTCCTTGATGGAATCCGTGATATCCACCACCAGGCGCCAGGCGTTGTTCGCGGAACCGAGGTCTTCGATTTTGTCGGCCGAAGCCAGGCCCTTCGCGGAGAAGAAGGAAGGCGCGACCTGCATGATTTCCTCGTCCACCAGATACTGGAAGTATTTGCTGCTGGTGCTGTAGTTGGTGCTCGCAGGCCAGGAAGAACTCCCCGCGCCCGCCGTCACCATGTTGTCCAGCTGGTCGGAAAAGGCGGAAAGGTAGATGGCGCGGCCATTCGAGGTCGTCTGCGTCATCGCGGCGTTGGTCAAGGCCTTCGTCACCGCGGGAATCAGGATCGAGGCCAGCATCGCGATGATCGCGATCACGACCAGCAACTCAATCAACGTAAAACCGAATGCGAATTTTTTCTTCATCTGGAATGGCTCCTGTGGGTTGTTCAATTCCTGCGTGCCATCATAGGTCCTCCCCCTTTTCCGTCAACCCTAACTTTGCCCTTCCCGCCATTTTTTCTTTCCCGCCGCGCGGGGGCATATCGGGGATTGCCAACCGCCCGCCGACGCGCTACTCTCCCCGCAAGATTCCCATCGGGGAATCCCCACACCACCCGGAGTCATACCCAATGAAGAAAATCTCTATGCTCACCTGCCTGATCCTCCTCTGCGCCGCTGCCGTCGCACCCGCCCTGGAAGTCTCCCCCCTGCAACTCGCCGTCTGGGGACCCGAAGTCCAGATGTGCGACCAGACCACCGAAATCTGGGGCCTCCGCCTCAATCTCCCCTACGGCGTGTCGGATTCCGTCTCCGGCCTCGACCTCGGCATCTGGGGTTGCGCGGGAGAAGCCAACGCCCTCCAGGTCAACTTCGTGAACTGCGCCGGAGCCCTCAAGGGCGGCCAGCTCGGCATCATGAACCTCGCCACCGAAGACGTCTACGGCGGCCAGGTCGCCCTCTACAACAACATCAAGGGCGACGGCTACGGCTTCCAGGTCGGCCTCTTCAACCACGCCCGCGAATTCTCCGGCGTCCAGTTCGGCTTCTTCAACCGCTGCACCGCCATGTTCGGCGTCCAGATCGGCATCTTCAACATCATCGACGAAAGCCCCATCCCCTTCTTCCCCATCGTCAACGGCGCCTTCTGACGCCCGCGCGCCCCGGCGCGCCGCGGCTTCGGTCCTTGCCCCCCGGACGTTTCCCGTGAAACGCATCCTTCTTCTCACTGTTGCCTTCGCCCTCTCCTCCGCCGCCTTCTCCGCGGCGGAGGAGTCCGCTCCCGTTTCCGCTCCCGAAGCCGCCGCCCCCGTCCTGCGCCACGCCGTCGTCTGCCCGCCATTCAAAGGCGACCCCGAACTCGCCCCCCTCTACCACGCCGCCCTCCTCGACGCCCTCTCCGCCTGCCCCCGCATCGAACTCCTCCCCCCTTCCCGCCGCGCCCGCCCCGCCTACACCTACCGCATCGACGGCCGCATCATCTCCCCCCATTCCCCCGACGGCGACCCGCAGGTGCTCGTCACCCTCACCGACCTCGCCCGCAACGAGACCATTTCTTCCATCCTCGCCCCCGCCGGACGCAACGCCGACCTGCGGAACTGGAAAAAAGGCTGTACCGAGCGCGTCGAACGCGCCGCCAACGCCCTCCCCTTCGAATGCCGCGTCAGCAAGCTGAAAAAAGGCCAGAATTCCTACACCATCGACCGCGGCTCCTCCGCCGGCCTCCAGCCCGGCATGGTTCTCTTCGCCGCCGACGAAGAAGACGAACTCTATTCCCCCGAAACCGGCGAAGCCATCGGGCGCAATTCTCCCCGCGCCTTCGGCAAAATCCTCATTTTCCGCACCAACGAACAATCCGCCTACGGCCGTCCCTACCGCCAGAAGGCGTTCCCCAAGGGCCACGCTCCCACTTTCGTCGCCCGCGAATTCTGACCCCTCTCCCCGTCGCCCCCTCTCATGATGGCGCACGACATCCTCCGCACCGCGCCTTCCGCTCCTCCCGTCCGCCTCGACCGCCTTCTCCGCGACGCCTACCCCTGGCTCCCCGCCTCGCTTCTCGATTCCCTCGTCGCATCCGGCCATGTTTCGCTGGAAGGCACCGCCGCGCGCCCCGGAAAAGGCGCCAAAATCCCCGGCGGTTCCGCCATCCATTGCCGGAACATCCCCGAACCCGGCGACCTCCGCCTCCGCCCCCAACCCGAACTCCCCCTCGCCATTCTCCACGAAGACGCCGGCCTCCTCGCCCTCGACAAACCCGCCGGACAGCCCGTCCACCCGCACCGCTGGAACGAAACCGGCACCCTCCTCAACGCCCTCCTCGCCCGCCGCCCCGCCCTCGCCTCCATCGGCCCCGACCCGCTTTTCCCCGCGTTCCTCCACCGCATCGACACCATGACCTCCGGCCTCGTCCTCGCCGCGAAAACCGACACCGCCTACCGCGACCTCCGCGCCCAGTTCGCCGCCCGCACCGTCACCAAGATCTACCACGCCTGGGTCGAAGGCGACGCCTCCGCCGGACATTCCGCCGCCCCCCTCGTCCACCGCACCCGCACCCCCTGCGTCATGCGTCCCCTCGCCCCCGGCGAAACCCCGCCCCCCCGCGATTGCTTCCCCGCCGAAACCGCGTGGCATCCCGTCGAAAAGCGCCCGGACCTCGATGCCACTCTCCTCGAAGTCGTCATCCGCTCCGGCGTCACCCACCAGATCCGCTGCCACCTCGCCTCCGCAGGCCACTCCATCGTCGGCGACCGCATCTACGGCCCCCCGACGGACCTCCCCCGCCACCTCCTCCACGCCCACACCATCCGCCTCCCCCACCCTTCCCTTCTCCTCACCGCTC
>Ga0310786_10003010_pt1 | contig 24968 bp, 17 predicted proteins | sample AusTroGonzalo_MG_FD_203881 | JGI IMG/M metagenome (GOLD analysis project Ga0310786, IMG submission 203881) | Bovine rumen microbial communities from tropical cattle in Woodstock, Queensland, Australia - Gonzalo_03 (v2) (version 2) | ecosystem: Host-associated > Mammals > Digestive system >...
GATGAACGATCTTCTTGACGTGCCAGTCATTTTACTGTTTCCTTTCCAGTATTATTCAGAACTGCTTCAGAAAGTTTCTCGAGGCTATCAGCGGTTCGAGCGTGTCGGGCTTCGTCTCCGCCTCGACGATACACCACGGCATCCGTTCCGCCGCGACCTCGTCCATTACCTCCCGCCACGGGACGAGAGGCCCGCCGTCCGTCGGCCTTTCGCCAAGCGTCGCCGTCGCCGAAGGCGTGTTCTCCTTCAGGTGTATCGAGAAATGGCGGCCAGGGTATTTCTTCAGGAGGGCGACGACATCGGTTCCCGTATGGAACGTATTCGAGGTGTCGACCTGCTGCTGGAGAAGCGGCGACGTCTCGCTGAAGATGACGTCCCACGCCGTCACGCCGTCGTACTTCGTCTCGAAGTGGTGGTACGTCGTGTGTATGCCGACCTTTATGCCGTACGCGGCGGCCACTTCGGCGGCCTTGCCCATCTCCGCGCCAAAGCGGCGGTAGGCGTCCTCCGAGTCGCGCTTCGCGTGGGGCGTAGTAACGCTCAGGATCCCCGCCTCGGCGCAGATGTCGAGCGTCCGCTTGAGCTCGTCCCCGACAAGGAACAAGTCGCCGTTTACGTGCGTGCCAACGCCGACCATGCCAGTGTTGGCGAGAAGCCGACGAAGTGCGACGGCCGAACGCCCTCCGTACTTGGCGAATTCAACGCCGTCATAACCAGCCGCCTTCAAGGACGTCAGGCATTTCTCCGGATCCTCCCAGAGAATCTCGCGGATGGAATAGAGCTGAGCTGCAAATCTCGTCATATCATCACCTTCACTTCAATGGAGTTTCCGACTTTGCCGTTATAGCCGCGCGGTGCGACCGAGAGGGCCGAGACGCCGGACGGGAAAGCGGCTTTCGGGAGAATGATGCTCGTCGGGCCGAGCGCACGGCTCGCCGCCCGTCGGCAGTTCGGGTCCACGACGTAGCGGACGAACACCTTGCGCCCGCCTCTTCGACAGGCGAGCACCCAGTCGTAGGTCCGCGCGCCCGCGACACCCGTCGCGGCCGGCACCGTCAGCGTCAGCGACGGAACCGGCTCGCCGCCCGCCGCGGGACGCGTCCTTCCCTCCGATAGCGCGATCGACGCGCCGGCGGAGAATTCCGGCGCGACGTTCCAGAGGCGGTTCGCCTCGGGACGGTACGGCTGCGGAGCGCCCTTTCCGAGCGGCACGATCCAGTCGTCGCCGACCTTCTCCGCATCGTGCATGAAATCGCGCCGCTCGAACACGAGCCGGTCGTCGTAGACGTCCATCAACATTCCCTGGCGCGATTCCCAGACGCCCTCGTACTTCGGCATGAGCGAGTCGTCGCGCGTATTCTCGTGTCCGCGTTCTCCTCCCGACGCGAGCGGAAACATCCCGCCCGCGAAGCGGAGCGAGCCGCAGCCGACGGACGTGAACGCTCCCTGCCATATCGCGACGGGGTCCGTCAGCGGAATGTGCGAATGTCCCGAGAACGCAACTGCGTTCGGAAAGCGCGAGAGGACGCGCGTGGCAAGTCCGTCGTCCGCGCCCCAGGCGTTAGCCTGATGGCAGGTGCCCTTCGGATGCTGGTGCTGGATGTAGAAGAACGGCAGGTTGGGATCGATCTCGCCAGCATGCTCCGCGAACCAAGGCTCGATCTCGACAACGCCCTCGGGATGCTTCGGCTTCCAGTGCGCGCCGACGAAGCGGTAGCCCTTCACGACCTTCGTCCAGATCGGCGCATACGGCTCGTGGAAGATGTCCTCCCATGCCTTCTTCGGATCCGTTGCAATCACTTCGCGATAAAACGAGGGCTTGTGCATGTAGCGCTTGTCGAAACCCCAGTTTTTGCAGCCTTCCATGTCGTGATTGCCGAAAACGAAAAGCTTTTCGACCTTCGCGCCGTTCTTACCGCGGCCGCCGGGGAAAACGCGATCCCAGGCGTCGGCGACGCACTGGAGCTGGTTGCGCATGCCGCAATCGGCCATGTCGCCGGCAATGACCACCCCGTCGACGCCGACCGAGCGGAAATACCTCAGCGTCGACTCGAAGGTCGTCGTGTCGCCGAAGATCATGAAGTCGCCCTTCGGCGCATCGACATGAATGTCCGAGACGACGCCTATCCGCAGATTCGGCGTTCCCGTCGCGAAAAGCCCCGCTGGCGCGGCAAAGGCGCGACCTGCCGCGAACGCCGCCGAAAAACCGATGAACTCCCTTCGTGAAAAAGCCATAACGTTACTTGTAGACAATCATTACACCAGGCTTCGGCAGCATCGTCAAAAGCGCGACATCCGATTCTCTCGTGACACTAAGAGCAGCAAGGTTGAATGTCGCGACCACAGACACGGCAACCGGCGTGCGCGTATCGCGCCACGCAACGTCGAACGTCATGTTCGTCGCGCCCTCCACCGGCTCGCCGTCGACATTCCACTGGTAGGCAACTGCGGCAGGGGCAAATGCAGAGAGCGTCATGGGGCTGTCTTTCGCCTTGACGACCTTGTTGGTGGGGCTTGCGTAAAACGGCTGATGGTCCTTTCCCCAGCCGCACCCGCCGAGCACGAAGGGCACGCCGGACGCTCGACCGTCCGTGCGGATCCATCCCGTCACCACGTCCTTGAGACCGACGCGCGTCTCGTCCCGGAACGGCAGCCAGTGATGGACAAGCACTCCGTTCTCATAGTGACGCAGCGCGAAGAGCTTCATCTTCGACCGGTTGTACGTCCCGTTGAAGTCGGCAGAATACGGTTCGCCGAAGATGCCCATCAGCCAGGTGGAGTCCTGCGTCGCCGAACCGATCGCACGGAAGTAGTTTGTCGTCGTGCCGGTGATGAAATACATCTTCTTCTCCTTGATGTCGAGAATCGCGAGATGACGGTCGAGGTCAACGGCGACACCCGTGTCGTACCCGGGGAATTTCCCCTCCTCGTAGTCGCCGATGGCCAGTGAGAAGTTGCCCTCGCCGGCAGTTGTACCGTTGCAGTAGAGTCCGTAGATGAGATCCTTCGACAACGTCGCGCCGAAGATGCGTTCCTGACTGCCGAGATGCTCCGTGAGGGCGAAGTCGACCTCGACGCGCGAGGCGAGCCCGAGCTTGCTGCTCGTGTTGACGATCTGGTCTCCCGTCGACGCAAGGCAGGCGTCGCTCGCGCCGTCCGAGGCGATGAGACCGCCACAGGCGAACGCCCTGCCCTTGGCGATCGGCAGAAGGAAGGCATGTCCTTCCATCTCGTCGCGCAGTCCCGCAATACCGCGGCGGACGTAGGGGAGGTAATCATGCACCAACACGCCATTCTCGTAGATACGGAAGCCGTAGAGCTTCATCCGCGTCTTGTAATAGCCCGTCTTGCCGCCGGCGCCGAGCTGACCGAAGAGACCGACGTTCCGCGTCGCCGTCTTCGTCGGCACGGTCACGGACTTCTCTACGAGCAGGACGCCGTTTTCGTAAAGGGAGCCTTTGGCGTTGGCGAGATCGAGCACGACCGTCCGGCGCGTGCCGTCGAAGCCCTTGCCCGTCCAGACGCCATTCCAGCTGTCGCCTGACGAAAAGGCGACGTTCGCGTCCGTCCCGCCGCCCGTGCCAGCGACGTAGATCGACGAGACGACGTCGGAAGCGTCCTCGGCCGCGGCCAGCAGGCGAGACTGCACCGTGCCGCCGGAAGTATACTCCGCGTTGTTCGGATCAAGCCGGTAGTCGATTTCGTACCGTGTCGTCGGCGTCGTCTTGTATCCGGTGTCAATCAACTGTCCGCCGTCGGAGAGGATGTAGCCGTCCTCGGCGTCGAAGAGGTCGCCGCTGCCGAGAAAGTTCGTGCCGGCCACCGCGCTCGCGTAGAACTTTTCGCCGACCTTGTCCCAGAGACCCTTAGCCTCGCCGTTCTTGGCAGGGACGAGATCCATCACGAGCGCGTCGGAGACATACACCTTCGCGCCGTAGATCCTCGCCTGCGCGAAGAGTCCGAAGGCCGTTCCCGCGGCATTGCTCGCGTAGGCGCAAACGGCCAGAGGGTACTCGCTCTCGGCCGCGACCTGAAACGCCGAAGAGGTTCCGTTCGTCACGCCGGCCGTCACGATGTATCCACGTCCGACCGTTCCGTCGCCAATGGCGACATGCCGCGCCGTATCCGCCGCGATCGCCGTCGGATAGCCGCCCGCCGTCGGCAGGCTCGCCCCGAAGGAGAAGACGTTTCCGCCGCTGATGTAGAGCGCGAGCTGTCCGGTACCCGAACTGACGCCGAAGAGGCGCTGCTGCGCCGTGACGTCCGTGAAGGCGAAATCGACTTCCCAACGCGTCTGCGGCGTCATCTTCCGCCCGAGCGATATGGCTTGCGTGCCCGTGGACTCGATATATGCGTCCGCGGCCGACGCGGGGAGAAATGCGATTCCCCCCAAGATCGTGCAGACATATGCCAGTGCTTTCTTCTTCATGCTTTCTCCTTCCGTTTCTGTGTTCGTTCGTTAAAAATCAGTTCAATCCGTTTCGATCTTCTCGAACCGAATCGCCGACACGCGAACCGTGACCGCCCCGGCGACGGCGCCGACGATGTCGAGCTTGTCGCCAAGGACTGGCGCATAGTCGCCGGCGGAGATCCAGCGTTCATCCGTCGAGAGTTCGTCCGTCTTGACGCTTCGCTCAAAGACGACCTTCGAGCCCCGCTTCGCGCGGACGCGAAACGCCTCGCCCGAACGACCGCCGGTTTCAGGCAGACGGACGCGGACGGAAACCCGAAGCGGCACGCCTTCGTCGAACGCCAGGTCGGTGACGAGAAAACGCACGGCGTCGAGACCGTCCCGCGGATAGACCTCGATCGATCCATCAGGCAGGCGCTTCGCATGATAGCCGTGCCGCTCGTTCCACTCGCCGCCAGAGCAATCGCCGTCCCGGACGATGAGATCCTCCGGCCCGACGAGGGCGACGGACGACGCCTTGACGGCACGCGGCGTCCGCATACCCTCCATCCGGCGCAGCACCCACGCATCCTGTCCGCGCTGCAGCGACCGCTTGAGGGGAATGCCGCGGGCGGACGCCGCTTCGCGGATGCGCCGCTCCTCCGAAAGGAGCTCGTCCAGGTCGGCCGGACGGACGAAGCGTTCGGGATGCGCCGTAACCGAATAGGTCGGTGTCTTCGCGGCCTCCAGCAGGAGAAGTCCGACGAGATTCGGATACTTCGCAAGCGACGCGCAGAACGCGGCGTCGGGATCGTCTTGCGTCGCCTTTTCGGCCGCCGTCCATAGCGATATGGACTGGCGGAAATAGTCCGCGTCGAACACCGACGGCACGGCTTCGGCGCCAAAGTGAAGGACGAGCTCGGGATGCTCGTCGAGCTTTGCACATTCGAGGTCGTATGCCTTCCGCGCGAATGACGCACCCGCGCCATAGGCACCGCGGCAGAAGCGGTCGACAAGCTCGTCCGTCGAAGCATCGGGATTCCACGCCAGCTTCGCGAGCAGCCAGCAGCGGAGGTCTCCGAAATCGCCTCCCGGGAAGGCGAGCCCGTCCATGTAGATCCACCTGACGCCATGATCGCGGAAATAGCGCATGTTCGGCGCGTAATGCCGGAAGATAGGATGCGGCAGGCAGAACCAGCGGAAGTTCGGCGTGTAGTCCCATTGGTAGAGGCTCTTCGTCCAGGCGGTCCAACGCTCGTAGTTCTCGCGCCACTTCACGTTCCGCGGACGAACGGCGGTCGCCAGCGGCTCGGCGTAGTCGGCGTCGGTGCAGATGCAGAGCATCACGTTCCGGCGCGGACGCACCGTCTTCGGCGTCACAACGGTCGGTCCGTAGACGAGCGTCTCGACCATCAGGTCGGGGCGGACCTTTTCGATGCGTTCGGCCACCGCGTTCACAAACCCGAGGACGAGTCCTGAAAGCGCGCCTTCGCTCTCCTGGACCGCGCGGCAGCTTCGGCAGGTGCAGTAGTTGCCCCAGTCCATCTGCGAAATGCCGACGACGCGCGAACCGGGATCGGCCGCAGCGAACGCCAACGCCCGCTCGGCGGTCTTCGCAATGACCTCTGGATTAGTCATGCAAAGCTGCGTCGATCCGCGGATGCGCCGTCCGCCGATTTCGGAGAACCAGTCCGGATGCTCGTCAAAGTACTCTTCGGGAGGCACGAGGACGAGCGTGGTGTGCGATGTATAGAGGCGGCGCGCGAACCGCAGAGGGCATCCGCCGAATTTCGGATCGGGATGCGCGAGCGCCCCGTCGGGAACCTCTCCGTTGAGGCGACAGCGGGCTGCGAACAGCTCGTTGCTTCGGACCGCATACCACGACGGCTGGCGCATCGCGAACGCCGGACGGTCTTCGAGGAAAGTTCCGTCTGGCACGACAAGGTGCTTACGTTTCGGCACGACTGTCCGCCAGGGCGCGTACCAGCCGCACCCGCCGAATCTTTCGAGCAGCTCGTAGACGCCGTAAAGCGCACCACGCGGCGATTCGCCGGAGATTGTCACCACGCCGTTCGTGGAACGGATCGAGAAACCGTCCCCTTCGCCCTTCCCAGCCGTAATGACGAATCCTCCCGGCTCCGGCCGCGAGCCTGTCATCAGCTCAATGTGGCGATCAAGTTCCTCCTGCGCGAAAAGCGCGGCGGCGATGGCAAGTGCAAATGTCATTTGTCGGTGTCTATCTTTGATAAGTCCCCGTTTATCGTTATTCCGCCGTCGGCTACGAGAATCGCCCCGTTCAGGTAACTGGATTCGTCTGACGCCAGGAACAGCGCGATTTTGGCTATTTCCTCCGGCGTTCCGTAGCGGCGGAGCGGCGTTCGAAGCTTTAGGAAGCGCTCCTCGTCGAACGTTGAGTTCTCTGGGTTCGACTGGCGCATCATCGGCGTCATGATCGCGGCAGGCGAAATGCAGTTGGTACGAATGCCGTACCGCCCGTATTCCACGGCGAGCGACTTGGTGAGCTGCACGATCGCGCCCTTGGTCGCCGTGTAGGCGTCGCAGTCCGGGATGCCGATCTGCGCGGCGGAAGAGCCGGTGTTTATGATGGAACCGCCGCGCCCAGACGCCACCATTTTCCGAATTGCGAACTTCGAGAAGAGATAGACGCTCTTCAGGTTGATGGCGATCACGCGATCCCAGTCGGCCTCCTCGATGTCCGTTATCCTGCCGTCGTGGCCCGTCCAGAATATGCCTGCGTTGTTGTAGAGGACGTCGACAGTCCCGGCGGCCTTCACGACGGCCTCCACGTCAGAGGCCTTCGACACGTCGCATTTCACGAACGTCGCGCCGATCTCCCTGGCCGCCGCCTCTCCCTTCTCGGCGTTTATGTCGGCGATCACGACGCGCGCACCTTCGGCGGCGAAAAGCCTCGCCCCCTCGAATCCGATCCCCTGCCCGCCGCCGGTGACGATCGCAGTCTTTCCGCCCAGTCTCTTCATTTCTTTCCCTTTCTCCCTCCCTCGGCGAACCATCGCTCAATATCTTCGAGCGCCTTGCCTTTCGTCTCGGGCATGTAAAGATGTACAGTTAAGTAGTATATTACCGTACACGCAGCAAATGCAAGGAAAAGCCATCCGTAGCCGATGCGGTTTGTCAAAGGAAGAAGCGTGGACTGAAGCCCTGTCGCAAGCCCTTGGTTCGCCATCAGCGAGATGCCTATGCCCACGGCGCGTATGCGGGACGGCATAAGTTCAGTAAGCGCGAGCCACACGCATACGCCCGGTCCTACGCAGAAGGAGGATATGAACACCACAAGCGCCGCGAGCACGAGCCAGCCAGTAAGCGGCGACGCCGTGACGATGCCCCGTTCGACCGCCATCATCAAAAGCCCCGCCGCAGCCATCGACACGACGATTCCGCGCGTCCCGAGTTCAAGCAGGAACACGCGGCCCTTCCTGTCGACGAGAACGCACGACACGGCCGTCATTGCAAACATCGCGACCTTCAGGACGACATCGGCGATGTTTATGTCGTGCAGCGAAAGCCCCGCTTCGCGGAATATCGTGGTGGTGTAGCCGAGCACTGCGTTTATGCCAGTTGCCTGGTTGCACACGAGAATCGTAAACGCAATGGCAAACGGGACGAGGTAGCGGCGTTGGAAGAGAGAGCCCGAGTCGGAGTTTCGAGTTGCACCTTTGACCTTCGCCTTCTCCTTCCCAGCCAGCCACACCGGCGACTCCTGCAGGAACTGTCCCGCCAGGAAGACGAGGGCGGAGAGGCCGCCGACCATCCAGAAAACGGTGCGCCAGCAACGTTCCTTCGCGGCAAGGGACAGCGCGGGCGAATCCGCGGGGCCGACGAACAGCGCAAGAGCCAGCCCGATCATGCCAGAGGCGAGAATGCCGCCTATCATCACGAGCTGGAAGAACGCCGTACCGCGTCCGCGAATCTCCTTAGGAAGGGTCTCTGCGATGAACATCGGCATCACGACGGCAACGATCCCCATGCCGCACCCCTGAACTACGACACCGGCGTAGGGAACGGCAAAGCCGCCCTTCGAGAGCGCCACGCCCAGGGTTCCTATGGTGAAGCAGAGAGTGCCCGCGAGAAAGGTCCGCTTGCGTCCCAGCCAGTCGCTGAGCGCACCGGCAAAGAAATTGACGCAGACCGACCCAAGCAGACATCCGCCGACGAGAAGCGAAAGATGCGCGGCGTCGAGTCCCGTCGTCGTCTCCATGTAGGGCTTGGCAATCGACATCTCGCCGCTGGTACCGAGTCCGTAAAGGACTCCGGCCAGCCCCGCCATCGCGAGAAAATAGACGAGATATCGCTTGCTCATGCCATCCTATCTTCCCAGTGTTTCGCAGACCGCCTTCTTGATGCCTGTCGGCCCTATACCGTACTCTTCGCAAAGCCAGCGTTGACAGCCGATCTTCGTCACATAGACGTCGGGAAGCCCAAGTCGCCTGAACCTGACGCCCGAGAGGCCTTCGTCCATCAGCACCTCGGCGACAGCCGAGCCGACGCCGCCGGAGAGATTGTGCTCCTCGACTACGACGACTGCACCGGTCTCCTTTGCGGCGCGGACAATCGCCTCGCGGTCTATCGGCTTGATCGAGTAGAGCGAAACGAGACGGCAGGAAATCCCCTTCTCGCGTTCCAGTTCCTCCACGGCCTTCTTCGCATCCACGCCGATTGTGCCGGCGAAGAACACCGTTGCATCCTTTCCGTCGCGAATCTGCGAACTGCCGCCTATGTGGAAATCGACGACGTCCTTGCCGTCGTGCAGGTCAGGCTCGTTCTTGTAGCCGCAGCGGAAATAGACGGGCCCCTTGTAGTCCATCATCGCATGGGTGGCGGCCTTTGTCTCCGCACCGTCGGACGGGACAAGCACCACCATGTTCGGCAGGGCGCGCATAATCGCGATGTCCTCGGTGGAATGGTGGCTCATGCCGAGTTCGCCATACGCGACGCCGCCGCCGATGATCACGATCTTCACGTCCGCGTCGTGGTAGCAGACGTCGTTGCGAATCTGCTCAAGGCAGCGGAGAGTCGGGAAGTTCGCGATGGAGTAGGTTATCGCGGTGTTCCCCTCCATCGCGACGCCGCAGGCGACGCCGGTCATCTCCTGTTCGGCGACGCCGCAGTTGATGAAGCGGTCCGGGTATGCGTTCGCGAACGGCTCTATCTCGCCATAGCCGATGTCGGCGAGAATCATGTAGACGTTCTTGCGTTCCGCCGCGATCTTCAGAAGCTCCTTGTTGAATATCTTTCTCATGTCACATTGCCTCCACTTCCGCAATTGCCCTGTCCCTCAGTTCGGGAGTAAGCCCGCCGTAGTGCCACTTGTAGTCGTTCTCCATGAACGACACGCCCTTGCCCTTGACAGTGCGGAAAATCACGCACGACGGTTTTCCCGCTTCCAGGGGAAGGCACGAAAGCGCGTCCTCTATCGCCTGCGGGTCGTGCCCGTCGGCCTCTATCGCCTTCCAGCCGAACATCTCCAGCTTGGGCCCAAGCGGCTCAAGGTCGATTATGTCCTCCGAGTTGCCGAGCGCCTGCAGGCGGTTGTAGTCGACGAGCATCGTAAGGTTGTCGTAGTGGTGCTGCCCGGCAAGCATTATCGCCTCCCACGTCGAGCCTTCGTTCAGGTCGCCGTCCGACGACATCACGATGATACGGTGAGTCTTGCCATCGCGCTTCGCGGCCATCGCCATTCCGCAGGCGACTGGCAGCCCGTGCCCGAGCGAACCGGTCGAGAACTCCACGCCGGGGATGTGGTGCGATATGTGGCCCGAGAGCTTGCCGTCGTCGCAGTAGTAGCGGTTGAGCCATTCGAGCGGGAAGAACCCGCACTCGGCGAGGCAGGCGAGCAGTGCAGCGCCGCCGTGCCCCTTGGACAGCAGAAACCTGTCGCGCTCCGGCCACTTCGGATTCTTCGGATCTACCTTCAGCATCCTCTTGTAGAGGACGGGGTATATGTCAGCCGTGGAGAGCATGGAGCCGATGTGCCCGCTCTTCCCGGCGCAGACCATGCGCAGCGTGTGCTTGCGTATCTTTTTCGCAAGCGCCCTGCATTCTTCAAGTTCTTTCTCGTTCATTCTGTTTAGACCTTTCCAGTCGATACGCGGCAATTATAGCACACGTGCGCCGCGGCGACAAGCAATTTGCGCTTTTATGATACTCATATTGCATAATTATGATATTTTTGATAGACTTACGCCACGTAATGGACATGCACCCAGAGAAAATCCTCGTGGTCTTCTCCAACATCGACACCACGCACAGGCTGATGCTGGAGGGAATTCTGCGCTATGTGCGAGAGAAATGCACGCCAGCCTGGCAGGTTCAGCTCGACCTTCGCGACATTTCGCGTCGAAATCCATCGGAAATCGTCTCTGGCGGATTCGCCGGAATAATCGCCGCGGTCATGAATCCCGCAGACAGGCGCAAATACCTGCGCACTGGTCTTCCGACGGTGCTGTACGAACCTACATTCGGGCGCATGGATGGCGAGCGCCGTCCTGACAACAACGTGACTTTTTTCAACGACCATGCCGCCGAGGGACGTGCTGCCGCGGAATACTTCCTCGAGCGCGGCTTTACGTCGTTCGCATACGTCGGCACGGCCCTGCCAGTTGCATGGAGCACCGAACGCCGCGCCGGATACGCAGCGCGGCTGCGCAAGGCGGGGATGCGGCCCCTGGTCTATCCAAACCCCAGCCGCGCCGAGTCCGCAGACTTCACGCGCGAGACGCCGGTCTTGGCAAGATGGCTCAAGCGCCTGCCCCGCGGCACGGCGCTCTTTGCGGCTCATGACCTCCGCGCACGGCAAGTGGAGATCGCGGCGCAGAAGGCAGGCGTTCGTATCCCAGACGACATTGCGCTCCTTGGAGTTGACGACGACACGCTCATCTGCGAGACCGCCTCCCCGCCGATTTCCTCCATCCAGGTCCATGCAGAGGAGACCGGCTGGCGCTTCGCCGAGGCAATGCACTCCCTTCTCGAGGGGGTGCGCGCGACGCCTGTCGTTCGCACGTGCCACACTCAGGTGAAGACGCGCCAATCGACAAGCGCATTCGCGTTCGACGATCCCGTTGTGGTGAAAGCCGTCGCATACGCCGAAGCCAACCTCTCCGGCCCTCTGCCTCTCCACCGTCTCGCTCAGGCGGCGAACTGTTCTGTCCGCACTCTGCAGATGAAGATGATGCACGTCCTTGGCAGGACGGTACGGGACGAAGTGTCGTTCCTGCGGCGCAACGAAGCCGTCAAGATGCTTCAAGAAACGTCGGACCCTATCTCAGAGATCGCCGGCAAGTGCGGCTACTGCAGCGCGTCCCACCTCGGCACGCACATCAAGCGGGCGACGGGCATGAGCCCCCTCGAAGTGCGCAAGTCCGCCGCCAACGGGCGAGTAGCCGTTGCGGTATCGTGACAGTATCTTTGGAAAACTTGGGGACAGACCCCGCCGCTGTGGGGAGAGACCCCGCCGTCGCTTCATCTTTAGCGGTATATCTCGCATTTTCTGCAACATATCCCACTTCAAGCCGTTTTGCACAGGCTGAAGCCTTGCCTTGAAATAGGGGACGAGAGTGCCGTCACAACTACCATATCTTCACGCCGAATCCGAATTCGACGAGCTTGAACGAGACGTTCTCGTTGGAAGCGCCAAGGCCGCGCCGCGTCACCTTGACGAGATTCCAAGCCGGGTCGATGTGCCGCGAGCGGACTTCATACGTGCGCCGGAACGTCCCCGAAACCGCCGCGTTCGAAATCGTCACGCAGTCCTTCGCCGCAGAACGTACAAACCACGTTCCACAGTCGTAGCCGACGGCAAGCGCGGTTTCGTCGAGCGAAAGCCGCCCGTCGCAGTCCGCGTCACATCCGATTGCGACTTCGACGTTGTTCGTCGTCGCCGCCTCAAGCTCCAGCGAAAACACAAGCCTCCGCCCGCCGCCCTCCCCGACCGCAAACACAAAGTTCGTCGAAACCTCCGTATCGGCATACTCAGGCGGCGGCAAGGCTGGGATTTCCATGCCCAAGACAACTGGCGCAATCAAGGCAAAAACGATAAATAACGCCGTCTTCATGTCGGTCATTTCTCCATGTTAAACTTCTTTTGCAAACGAGCCTTAAATTGTTCAATCGTTTCTTTGTCACCACCAAACACCGATTTAATGGTATGATCCCGGCAGAACTGTAGACAGCCCATCCAAGACTTCCGTCCCCACCGCGCAACATGGCGTCTGTCTCCAGCTTCGCGACTCCAGCCATCCGCCATATCATTTTCATCACCGTACGAAAAGCACATAACCCTATATTTCTCAAGCCCTTTAACAAGAGCTTGCCAAGCCTCTTCCTTGCTTCCTCCCGCCCTTATCAGACCATAGGCCAGATATTCTGGCATTAAGCAATATCGGCCTATCATGATGCGGGCTTCTCTGACGGTGCATTTGCTGATGTCTATTTTGTAGAATTCGTCCACGAACTCGCGAAGAACAGCAATTCTCTCTTGATTGTTTGTCAAGGACAGTGCTTGTTCCACAATGTTTCTTCCATCGCGGAGCATTTGCACGTCATCAAGGCCAACAACCGAACGGAATGTGGCAATTCGTGCCTTGCACGCCACAGCCTCTGGGGTAAGAGGCTTTCCGCATCCGGGCAACAAAAGACCGCCCAGACAAACGCCTAGACAAAGCAGCACTACAGCCATCAAGCTTGTATTCATTCTGACATTCCCTCCGATTTCAATGTCTCGCCGCTCATTTCCCTTGCAGCCCAGTGCTGATACTTGTATACCGTCAGTCTGCCTGTGGCCGACATTTCAAAAGTCTGATCGACGGACTTGAAATCCTGATGAATCAAGGTCGGATTGTCATGACTCCTCCAATCGATTGGGATATGCCAGACCAATCTTCCGAGATAAACCGGCGTAATCAGCTCGTCCCCCATCTCCGCATTATCCGTAAACCAGAGGTTCGAATCGCCTATCCCACACCAAACGCCAGCTCCCATATTTGTATCATGATACCAGACCGCCTGAAACGCGACATTCGTGAAATAACCTTCTATTGTGCTGTTAGTCGCCGGTCGCTCCCAGAAATCTAGCTCCTGAAACGACACCGTGTCTGGCATTATGTAGAGTTCCATAGAGAATCCCGCCCCACCAGGAGAGTTCACTGGCACAGGATATGACATCCTGTGTGGATTCCTGGCGTCTATACCCGTTGGCTCCAGAACTTGAACCGACGGCGTGTATGACACATCTCCTACGCTGATGCTGCAAATCCCCGAAACCGAATTGACAGGACAAACCATGTCACGTCGATCATTATAACTCGCGAAGCATATTGCCCCGTTTTGCGTCTGAAACGAGAGTCCAGATACTGATGGTGTCCATTCGCAGATCACCTTCTCACATATTCCACGAATGTGCCTGTTGGGATAGTCTCCCAACGAACCATTCAATGACGACAACGCCACCTTAACACTCGTCAGTTCATTTGTTGAGACTTCCTGCTGTGCATCGGGTACGTTCTCCGTGAACGTCGTAGTGACAATGATGTCGTTGGCATTGCTGCTAGCGGACACTCCCGTGTATAGTATCGCAAAGTCGAGCTTTTTGCCGGGTGAGACGTCTTGCTCTACGGGAAGAACGTGTCCAGACACGCGCGCCAACTTTTCGCTACCGACGATTTCAAATCTGACATGTCCGCCGTAGGGACCGCCGTGCGCGACGCAGTGAAGCTCCGTCGTAGTAGAATGGCGACCGATCCAATTAGTAGGCGTGTTCCAATATCCGTCCTCAAATATGACTGCGCTCTTTGAGAATGTCGCGGATGCCCCGCCAGCATACGGGCCTTCGTCGTCCTCCTCTTCCGGGGGCTCGTCGTATTCACCATCGGAAGAGCATCCGCACGAGCCGCCGCTGGCAGGGAGGGAGAAGCCCTCGTAGGTGTAGCAGCCAAGAGCGCTGCATCCGGTGCAATGGCAGGCGTCGTTGCATGAATACGTGAACGACCAGCCAGACGACGAAATCGAGCAACAGCTATTCGTCCACGTGAAGCCTCCCCCGAGGAAGTCAGGAATCACGGACATGGAGAAGGAGAGGCCATCACGCATCTGGACGGTATCTATCGTGACGGGCCATAGGACGGAAAGGCTTGTCGGCGAATCTTGCGAGACCTCAATGGCGGCGCTCGACTGTGCGACGCATGTTATAGGCATCCTGCTTGAGACATGGTAGGGCTTGCCAATGAGCAAAGTGACGCGGTTAGTCTCTCCGGCACGCGCAATGAATGACGGATCCGCAAGGGTTGAATTGCCTTCGCCAGAAAACGTGACGAGAGAGTTTGCATTGGCGACTACGACGTCAATCCAGCAGTAGGCGTTCGTGTTCGCCCCCGGCGGCAACTGCTGCGCTGCGCCGAAAGCGGGCTCGCCAGCTATTAGCGGCTCATCGTCCTCGTCGTTTGGGATGCCGTCGTCGTCCCAGTCGTCGGGGTTGACGCGGTGGTAGAGGCGCTCGACATTGTTCGACCTTGCAATGAAGTTGCCGGAGGGGTATAGTTCAAGTTGCGCAGATATGGGCGTATTGGTGTCGCGGTTCAGGAAGAAGTTCTCCCACGTGAGGAGCTTGGCTCCCTCTGCCGCGTCCGCGCTCCAGAACTGCGAGAGGCCCGGCACCGCCGACATGGGAACGCCAGTTGCAACAAGGCGGTTAGACATCGCCACAAGATGCGCCCCAGCCATGCCCCATGAATATATCCAGAGCGAATCAAGCAGTTCGTCTTTTAACGGGAATCTCATGCCGCCCAAGTCAAGGCGAAAGACATCCTCAAAAGCGCCGCGCTTCCACCACTTGCCGTAGCGGACGCCGTTCGTCGGCATTGCGTAGGAATGAGAGACATTGGTTATGACACTTTCAAGCAAGAAGCCACAGGAAACATCATTCATTGAAAGTTGAGAATGTAGAGTTGAAAGTGTAGAGTTGTGGAGTTGCTCGTTTTGAATCGATGACGACAAACTCCTTAATTCTACACTTTCCACTCTACACTCTACACTTCCACTTCGCGGCGGCGAGTTGGTCTTCTGCGCGGAGAGCGTGGCGACGGTCGCGAAGAGAAGAAACGCCGCGAGATGCAGACGGGGGATGCGGTTAAGCCAATCAAGCGCGGCAGTTATTCGCCGCCAGTGGGCGATGGCGAGGGATGCCGCGAGCGAAAGTGCCGCGCAGAAAACGACAATGCCTGTCAGAATGTCCGTCATAACTTAGACGGGATTATACCATATTCCGCCGCGTTTTGTGGAAACCGCATCGCCGCCAACTTGAACAGAATTTGAACTTCGTTCCGCCGCGCACCGAGAGAAACTTGGGGACAGACCCCGCCGCTGTGGGGAGAGACCCCGCCGTCGCTTCATTTTTCGCGGGCTGTTTCGCGTTTTCTGCAACTTATCGCATTTCAACTTCGTGGGGGGACGGACCCCGCGAAACCATTGTAAAACGCGCATTTCCGCCCAATCCCCCGCAACTGTTCCAGCCGACGGCCACTTGCGCCCCTCCCGCCCCGCGCTTCCCCGGCAGCACCGGCATCAGGCGGCACTACAGGCTTTTCTACGGACACTATACGGGCATCCCCACGGTTTTTCCCACGTGCGAGGACAGAGGCGGGAGAGTGGCGTAGGAAGCCCCATGTGAAAGTCCCTATTCCGCGCACAGCCGCGCGGCGGATGTGCGCGGCGGATGTCCCTACGGACTTTCCACGGAGCGCGGCAGATTGGCGGACGGGACGCGGCGCGGACTCCATACGGATGTCCCCACGGGCGGCGGACGCGCGAAGCGCGGGCGGCGCGGCGGTTGTGAGTTGGTGGTCTGTGATTGGAGCGTGGTTGTCTATTCCAAAAGAAATGTGCTATACTACCCTCAATCACAATAAATGGAGAATGCAACATGATTGCCTTGCTTTTCGCGTCCGCGCTCGTTTCGCAAAGTCCGGCGATAGACCCAATATGCACTCGCTGGACGTTCGGCGCACATGAACCCTACACGATGTACCGCCGCGTCGGGACCCACTGCACTGGCGGCATCGACGGCAACGCGCAGTGGGTGCAGGAATGGCTCGACTGGTTCGACGCCAACGCCCCGGCCAAGATGGAGGAGATCGGACTCAACTTCCTCCACTCCCGCTTCTACAAGGGAATGGGCTGGGAAGTAGAGAAGAAGGACTTCCCGAATGTCCAGAAGTTCGTGAGGAACTGCCACGTCCACGGAATAAAGACTCTCGCCTACGTGCAGTTCGGCACTCTCTACCCCGAAATCATGCGCCGCGAGATCCCGGACATCGAGAACTGGGCCGCGATCGACTACCTTGGCCGCAAGAACCTCTTCGGCGGCTACAACGGGCAGTATTTCCGCTGGATGCCCTGCCTCTCGTGCCGCGAGTGGGAGGAATACATCAAGCGGATGTGCACCATCGCGCTGACGGATGGCGGCTTCGACGGCATAATGTTCGACAACGTCTTCGACTACCCCTGCTACTGCGAGAGGTGCCTCAAGGACTTCCGCGCCTACCTCGCGGGATTCGAAAACCCCGTGGAGCGTTTCGGATTCGACGACCTTTCGAACATGCTGTTGCCGCGGCTCGAAATGTCGCGCCTGCACCATGCGGACATAAAGGACCCCGTGCTCCAGGCATGGGCCCTCTGGCGGTGCGGACGGATGACCGACCTCTTGATGCGCTTTAGGGCACACATAAAGAGCGTGAAGCCAGACGCCATCGTCTCCGGCAACCCGTCGCCTTACAGGAGCCGCGCGCGTTTCTCCGCACGCGCCCAGAACATGGCCGAGCTCTGCAAGGCGTTCGACTTCATAATCATGCAGAACGAGAACTTCCCGTCGCTTCGCGCGGATGGATCGATCGCCAACCGCGTGCGCGACCTCAAGTATGCGCAGGACATGAATCAGCGCATCGTGGCCCTCTGCGACACTGACACGAAGATCATCCCCGAGCGCGAGGCAAAGTTCCTCCTGCCGCTCGTCGAGGACATCGTATATGGCGGCATCCCGACTGACCGCACGATCATCGCGCCATCTCCAGAACCGGGATTCTTGAACCGCGAAGCCTTTGAGAGGAGAAAGAAGCACCACGCCCGCTTCAACGCCTTCGCCCGATCTCACCGCGATGCGCTTGCAGCCCCGACGCTCCATCCCGTGCGCATATTCTACCCCGAGCGCGAGGTTCTCTTTTCCGAGCCCACCCACCAGGGCGTTGTGGCGGCAGAGGAGATTTTCCTGCGCAACCGCGTGCCTTACGGATACCTCGTCTCGTATCCCGACGCCCCCTTCACTGTTCCAGAAGGAACCGAGGTAATCGTAGTTCCGGGACTCGTCACTCTCTCCGACGCGCAGATCGACGCACTTGTCGGCTGGGCGAAAAAAGGCGGGAAGCTCGTCGTGACCGGCGACTCTGGCCGCTACGACGACTGGAACGCCCAGCGGCGCGTGAACGGATTCCTGCCGCGCCTCAAGGGCCTTGCAAACGTCGTCCTGCGCGAGTCTAGCGACCGCATCGACAATGCTAAGCTCGACTGGCGCTATGTCGTCCCCCCGCCGGATGACGGCGGCAAGGCGCTGATGGCCGATTTGCTGGCGACTGGCTGGACACCTCCCGTGCGTTTCGAGGGGCTGCCGCCGCACGTATTCGCGGAATACCGCCGCATGTCGTCGGGCGATCTCGCGGTGCATCTCGTAAATTACGATCCCGCACATCCTGTTCGCGGCGCGCGAATCATCCTGCCGTCCAAGCAGAGCGCAACGGCTGAAGCGCCCCTCGAGGCCGATCCATCTGTGCACAAGCTCCCTGCGGACGGCACACTTCCAGCATTCGCCGAATATCTGCTAATAATCGTCCGCCGTGGCGCGGCAGTTGACGTGTGCGATTTCGTCGATCCGTTCGTCGGGACGAGCGCGACGGGCCACACATTCCCGGCTGCGTGCGTTCCGTTCGGGCTCGTCCAGGCAGGTCCTGACACGGGCAATGGCCATTGGGATTACTGCAGCGGCTACCGCTACGGGGACAAGACGATTTGCGGCTTCACGCAAACGCACCTAAACGGAACTGGCTGCCCTGATCTGGGCGACATACGCATACTGCCAATGGCGGAGAACGGGGTAGAGTTTAGCCACAAAGAACACAAAGACAATTCTACATGTTCTACCTGTTCTACATGGTTAAATAATCCTGTCAAAAAACTCTCCGAGGTTGCAAAGCCCGGATACTACACCGCAACCCTCGACGGCGGAATCAAGGTCGAAATCGCGGCGGCGGAGCATTCGGCAATCTACCGCATCACGGGCAATGGAAAGATGCGGCTTCTCGTTGACTGCGCCTACGGCATCGGCGGAAAAGACTTCGCGAAGACAATAACCGCAAGCGACGTAAAGCTCATCGGGAAATCTGGTCTTTCTGGGAAGAACCATCGCCGTCAATGGGTCGAGCGCGACTATTCTTTCGTCGTCAAGTTCGGCCGCGAATGCGCAGCGGTCAAGGAACTGCCAAAGCAGGAAGGCGTTGTCGCGCCGCAATACGTCTTCGACTTCGATGATGAAAAGTCGCCTCTCCTGGTCAAGGTCGCGCTTTCCGCCGAGGGTAGCGTGGAAGCGGCCGAGCGCAACCCCGCCGCCGAGATCGCAGGATGGGATTTTGACGCCGTGAAGAACGCCGCCCGCGCAAAATGGAGCGAGGTCCTTTCAAAGGCGGCGATAGAGGGAACTGACGACCAGAAGAAGAACTGGTACACGTCGCTCTACCATCTCTTCTCGCAGCCCAACAACATCGCCGACGTCGGCGCGAAGCCGTTCTATTCGACGCTCTCCACTTGGGACACCTTCCGGGCGGCGCATCCGCTCTACACGATCCTTGCGCCGGAAAAGGCGGCGGAGTTCGTAGATTCCATGCTGGAGCAGGGACGACGCACGGGGCATCTCCCGATATGGACACTCTGGGGCAAGGACAATCAGTGCATGATCGGCACTCATTCCGTGCCTGTGATTGTGGATTGGTTTTTGAAGGATTTATTTAGCCACAAAGAACACAAAGAGCGCAAAGGCTTTGCGGACTATGCGTCCTTTGCGGCAAAAAAACAATACTGGCTCGCGGCATACGCGCAGGTAAAGGACACGCTGACGAAGCCGCACAAGGGGCGCATCAAGGAGCGCTGGGACCTACTGGACAAATACGGCTACTATCCGTTCGACGAGATAAAGGGCGAATCGGTCTCTCGCACTATGGAATGCGCCTACGACGACTGGTGCGCGGGCATGATGGCGGAGAAGCTTGGCTTTGCCGACGATGCAAAATTCTTCTTCAAGCGTTCGGAGAACTGGCGCAACGTGTTCGATTCGTCGATTGGGCTCGTTCGCGGCAAGGATTCACGCGGCAAATGGCGCGAGCCGTTCAATCCCTACCAACTTGGCCATGGTGCGGACACGGCGAACGACTTCACCGAGGGGAACGCATTTCAATACACATGGCACGTGATGCAGAATCCGCAGGGACTCATCGACGCGATGGGCGGACGCGACGCATTCGCAAAGAAGCTGGATTCTCTCTTTTCGCAGCCGGAGGAAGTCGAAGGCGCGGGACATGTCTCGGATGTCACCGGTCTAATCGGGCAGTATGTCCACGGCAACGAGCCGAGCCACCACGTCATATACTTCTATCCGCAGGTCGGCCACCCCGAGAAGGCGGCGGAGCGCATACGCGAGGTGTTCGACAAGTTCTACCTCCCGAAGCCGGACGGTCTTTGCGGCAACGACGACTGCGGGCAGATGAGCGCGTGGTATCTCTTCTCCGCGATGGGCTTTTATCCATTCAACCCCTGCGGTGGGGAATATGTCCTCGGGGCCCCGCAAGTCGCTTGCGCGAAGTTGAAAGTTGAAAGTGGAGAGTTTAGAGTTGTCGCCCGCAACCTTTCACGCGAAAACAAATACGTGAAATCCGTGACGCTGAACGGCAAGCCGCTGACCGACTGGAAGATCCGCCACGCCGACATCATGTCTGGCGGCGAGCTCGTCTTCGAGATGGCGGCTCGTCCGCCGAGCGCATTTTAAGGTCGCTTATCTGACTATCTCAACACCCTCAGGGGCTTCGATCTTGGTGTCGATAGATCCGTCAGGGCGCTTTTTATGGCGAACACGCACCACGCCCTGCGCCGTCGGGAGCGCACCTTCCGCCCAATCGATATCTCCAAGGAACGGCCGGACGCGAACGGTTTTCCCTCCTGCATCCAGCGCCTCCAGCCCAAGGACATGCGCAATGCACCACGCCGCAGGCCCCGCGCTCCATCCGTGGCAAAGCGAATGGCGGTAGCCGGGATAGCAGAACTCGCCGAAATCGCCGTGGATGTCCTTCTTGCCGAGAACCGGCATTTCATCGAGACGCGAGGCGTTGTTGGTCCAAGAAAGGTTGAAATCCTCCCAGAAGCTCGTAGCGCCCATGTCAAGCATGCCGCCCCAGTAGTCGCGCACGGTGTCTAAGGCGCGCTGGTTCTCGCCCGCCGCGCTCATCGCCTCTATCATGTAATAGCCGTAGAACGTGGAAACTCCCTCGTGGCCGTTCTTTCCTATGACGTCGCGGAACATGTCCTTCGCGTCCAAAAGGCCGCCAAGCGCGAGCAGCGCGGCGGCGGACTTCGCCCCGGCGGGATCGGGTTTTTCAGTGCGCACCTTCGCGGCTTCGTCGCGGCATTTCGCGGCAAGCGCGGCGTCGCCCGCGACTTCCATCAGCTCCGCCGCGTCGTCGAGCGCGAGCGCGAGAAGCCCGCGCGTTCCGGCGAGGACGGCTGGCTTGTTGTGCTGCGTGGGCCAGTCAAGGAACACATTGGAGCCGGGGCCGTCGCCATATGCGGCAGCCTCACCGCGGACGTTAGAAAGGACGTGCGCGACAGTCGCCTTCAAGTATTCGCCGCGCGCGCGCACCCATGCGGCGTCGCCGGTGTAGCGATACCATTCGCGCACGACGCGAAGGAACCAAAGCGTGTAGTTCGGCATCTTGTTCATCCAGCCATCGGTCGGAGTAGTGGCAATCGCGTAGTCGATGGAATCGGAGAGGACTTCCGCCGCGCCGAAGACGGAGAGTATCGCGCGCGCCTCGGGGTGCATGTCGCCGAGCCAGACGAGCCTGTCGCGCTTGATGCCGTCCCAGAGAAAATCCTGGCAGCAGAGATGGACGGTGCGCACAGCCGTCTCCCACACGCGGTTCAGGCGCTCGTCCGAACACCTGAACTCTCCAAGGCGAGGCATCGGACGCATAAGCGAAACGGCGCGGACGCACTCAAGCTGGATTTTGCCTGAGGTAACGAGGTCGAGGCGCACGAACCGAAAGCCAGTGTTGCCTATCTCGACAACGCCCATGAACGGTATGTCGTGAACACCATCGCGTATCGCGTGGTCGTTCCCGGCCGACTTCGTCCCGATATCCGCCATCGTCTCGCCCACGCTCTCGCCAAACCGGACGCGCATCTTCATGCCGCGCGGGCACATGCTCCCGATCTGGATGCCGCCGTGCAGCTCGCGGCCGAAATCAAGGAGCACCGAGGCGTTCTCGCCGTTGTTCTCCATCGCGCAGCCGCAGACGCCCTTCCAGCGTTCTTCGGGAATCTGGCCGTAGCGCGGCAGCAAGAGGCTCTCGGCGTTTTTCACGACCGACCTGTTGCCATAAACGGCATCGCCCGAAGTCCAGACCACCCGCTTGGGCGTCACAAACGTGCGAGTGCGTGGATCAATCCGCTCCGGCTCCGTCGCGAAAAGCCCGAAAGCGGCGGTCACGGCCGCAACAAGCGCAGTTGCTCGCACAGAAAATCCCACATTGCATAGTGCATTCGATTTTTTCATGCACGCATTATACCACGATTCGCCGCATTCCGCCACATCGACAGACGCGTTCCATCATGAGTCAAGCCAGACGCCAAGTGCGTTCAGGCCGATGCACTGCGCACAGCTACGCCAAAGCTATTTCGCCTTGCGACGGCGACAAGAGCCGCGCCAGCCAAGTAGAACGCGGCGAGAGAGGCCAGCGCGGCGGTTGAGGAGAAAGTGTCCTTCAAAATCCCGAGGACCACGGGCGACGTCGAGCCGAAGACGAATGCGCACGAAAGCATTATGCCAGCGCCCGAGGCGTGATACTTTTGCGGGATTATGTCGAAGAGCGACGCCATGAGATTAGAGTCATATACGCCGCGGAACACGCCAAACAGGGCCATCGCAACGCCGCACGAAAGAAGCGACGGCGCGTAGGCCATCCACACAATGAACGGCACGGCAAGCGCGAGACCGGCGATGTTCGTCTCCATGCGCACGGACGGACGGCGCGCGACAAGCCGGTCGGAGACCCTTGCGCCGAGCGTCACGCCGACGAATGCGCCGATGTAGTGCCAGAGGACGGCGTTAAGTGCGGCAGAGCCCTTGGCGACTCCGAACGACCCGGAGAGGTGGCTCGGCATCCAGGTCTTGAAGCCGACATCTACGTAGATCATCATGCCGAGTCCCGCTGCAAGCAGAAGCGCCGAAGGGTTGGCGACAAAGACCTTGAATGCTTCCTTGAGGGTTGGCTTGTCTTGGACAGGACTGTTTTCAGCCGCAAAGGACGCAGAGGACGCAAAGTCTTTGTGATCTTTGTGCTCTTTATGGCTACCACCCCGCAATCCAAATACCATTACTACGGCCCAGAGAATGCCTATGCCGCCAAAAAACTTGAAAGGAACGCGCCAACCTTCCGCGCCGGATTCCGCAAACCATCCCGATGCGGCGCTGCAGCCGATGATTCCGGCGTAAAGCCCCATCTGGAGAATCGAAAGAGCCGTTGCACGAGTCTCCTTGTGGAGCTCGCCGATTATCGACGTCGCCGACGGGTAGTAGAACGACTGGCCGAAGCCGTTGAGTATGCCGTACGTGACGACCATGAGCCCCAGCGAAGAGACAAACCCGGAGCAGAATATGCCAAGGCAGAACACCAACACGCCCGACACCACCATCCACTTGCGGTTCAGGAGATCTGCAGCCGCGCCTGCGAACGGCACTGAAAGCCCGTATGCGAAAGTGAACACGGTCGCCACAATCCCGATCTGCGCGGCGGAGACGCCGAGGGAGCCCTGTATCGAAGAAAGTGTTGCGCCGAAAATCTGCCGCGTTCCCTGCTGGAGGAAGAATGCCACCCAGAGAAGCGCCAACGCTCGCCATTTGTAGTGCATAGTAGTTGCTCGTTAGTGGTTAGCCGGGGAGGGAGAGCCCCCCGTCAATCATGATCGTTGCGCCGGTGATGTAGCGTCCGGCATCTGAAGCGAGCAACACGGCCGTCCCCGCCGCATCCTCCGGAAGAGCGTAGTCATGCATCGGGATGGCGTCAGTGACGCACTTCGCATACCTTGGATCGCCCAGCGCATCCTTGTTGCGATCAGTCTTGAATACGCCGGGGCATAGGTTGTTTACGGTTATGCCCTCTGGCGCGACTTGCCTGGCGATATTCCGCACCATGTTCTCCAGCGCCCCCTTGGTGGAGGCATACGCCACCATCTGCGGATGTGGGCGCCGCTCCTGCACGGACCCGACGACGATGAGCCGCCCCCACTCCTGCGCCCTCATGTGCGGATACGCAAGCTGGAACATCCTCAGCGTCGAAAGCCAGTTGACCTCCATTTCATGGCGAGCCTCGTTGATGTCAAACTCATTCCATGCCATGCGCTCCTGAATGGAGACATTGGCAACGAGAACGTCAATCTTGCGAGGCATCGTCTCGACGGACTTCTCGTCGCCAAGATCGGCTATCCAAGTTTCCACATTTGGGTCGAACTCACCAACAAGCCGCCGCGCCGCATCCAGCGCCTCACTCCGTCTGGAGCCATGTACGATGACATGCGCGCCATATTCTGCCAGCCCAAGCGCAATCCCCCGCCCTATTCCACGGGAAGATCCAGTTACAAGGGCGGTCTTCCCGCTCAAATCAAACTTTTCCTTTAGCATTGCCTTCTCCTTTGCACCGAGTACGGGCGGAATTCTTGATCAACTGACTTCTCGACATTGCGCCATAGCGTTCTCATGCTTTTGCCTCCAGCAGAATGTCAACGCTCCTTGCAGGGATGCGGCCAAGTCCGTCTGGACCGACGTTAAGAAGATAGTTCGCGCCTATCGTCTCCGCGCTCTTCCAGTTCTGGTCCGTCGGCTTGTATCCCCACGAGTCGTTTATCGTAGCGCAAAAAGCGGAAGTGACGGCAAGGCATATAACGAGGCATGTAAACAGAAGTCGCATAGTGGAGCGGATTATACCAAACGCACGCATAGCGCACAATCCCATATTGAGCAAAAACTAACCACTTTCAAGCAATCTTGCGCCCGACTTCTTCGCAACGCCAGTCCTCGGCCAGATCAAATCGACTTTGCCATCATCCTTCGCTCCCTTCGCGGCGTCTCACATTTCCGGAATCAGCATCGCCATATAAAGAGGCAACTTGAGCACATCCCCGGAAAACTCCGCTTCCCCTGGATGAAGCACGATCGGCCTTGCGACTACCGATGCGAACTTCC
>Ga0310786_10003011_pt1 | contig 24964 bp, 25 predicted proteins | sample AusTroGonzalo_MG_FD_203881 | JGI IMG/M metagenome (GOLD analysis project Ga0310786, IMG submission 203881) | Bovine rumen microbial communities from tropical cattle in Woodstock, Queensland, Australia - Gonzalo_03 (v2) (version 2) | ecosystem: Host-associated > Mammals > Digestive system >...
TGCCGCTTCCTGACAGCATGTACCGTTTCCGCCTGCGCAAGGAGGTGAAGCTGTCGAGCACCTACCATGTCTGCGTAGGCTCTGAGCGCCACATGTACAGCGTACCCTACAAGTATGTCGGCCAGAATGTCAAGGTCATGTGGGACGTGGAGTACGTCGAGGTGTATGTGGGAGACGAACTGGCCTGCGTCCACCGCCGCAGTCTTGTGCCTTACGGCTACTCTACCGATCCCTGTCACATGCCGGATGCCCACAAGGCATACGAGCGTACCAAGGAGGTCAATGCCGCCACGCTGATCGACTGGGGTGCGAGAATCGGGCCGTCGGTGAGGTGGGCCGTCGAGGACATCCTGGCACGTACCACCTTCCCGCAGCAGGCTTACGGCAAATGCAACGGAATCCTCGCACTGGGAAGAAAATACGGCTATTCCCGTCTTGACCACGCGTGTGCCATCCTGCGTGAAGAGTCGGGAGTGGCAGGCTACAAGGCACTGGCCAACATGCTCAGGAACAACAAGGACATAGAGGCTGACGGCGGGGAGGTCATCTCGCGCACACCGCACCGTGACGACAAGAGAACGGCCAGATTGGTAAAGGGAGCGAAGCTCGCCTGCAAGCCGCCCATTGAGGATGTCAAGTGTGGCGCTGCCAGGAACCTCACCAGGGAAACGCTGCAAGCCATTGCCGACTGCGGCTTCATCAGACGTGGAGAGAACCTGCTGATAATAGCAAAGACGGGCTGTGGAAAGACATACCTTGCCAATGCCATAGGCTATCAGGCATGCAGGCTCGGTCTGAAGGTGCTCTACCTGAGCATGAACCACTTCGTACACCAGCTCAAGAGTGCCAACACACAGGGCATTACGGAGGAGTTTTTCCAGAGACTCAACAAATACGACTTGCTTATCTTCGACGACTTTGCACTGCACCCCATCGACGAGTCAACACGCCTGGCACTGCTAACCCTGCTGGATGACAGATACGAGAAGAAATCGGTCATCATCACCTCGCAGCTGCCGTATGACAAGTGGTATGATTATATCGGACAGACTACAGTGGCCGATGCCATCCTCGACCGTATCCAACACTCATCACATTTGATCCGGCTTGAAGGACAATCCATGAGAGAGAACAGGAAGAAACTCTAAACGCTTGTCAGATGCTCTCGTAACCACGGTGAAGGGAATATCCGTATCCGCACTACGGGAGCATCTCTTAACCACGCTCACAACACTTTAGAGGCACTGGTACCGTGTCACCGCTACGAGCAGTACCGCGAAACTGCTACACACGGTACCACGAAAGTGCTACAAACCGACGAACGAAGCAAGAGCAGACGAAAGCTTGCTTTCAGTATGCCTTGCAAGGAGGAGGAAGACGATAGTCAATATCTTTGACAACTACAGTTCTTTGCAAGCAAAGCGACCAAGGTCGAGCGCATCAACACCCTCGACCGTATGCGCGTGCGCTATGATGATGACGGGTTGCCCTGTGGTACAAACTTTACCCTATATGCCTACTGTCTCATGTCCAACCACTTCCACCTGCTCATTCGTGAGCGTGAAGATGACCTTGGCATGGCCGTCAAGCGCATAGCTAATTCATACGTGTATTATCATAATCGCAAGTATCTCCGCGATGGCCATCTGTTCAAAGAACGTTTCAAGTCAGAGCCTGTCAACGACATGGCCTATTTTGTTACTTTACTGCGTTATATTCACCAGAATCCTGTCAAGGCGGGAATCGTAACCAGCGTCAAAGACTACAACTATAGCAGTTGGGGCGAGTATAACGGACAGGTAGAACCCGTTTTCCGCATTTGCGACACCAGAACTGTGCTCAACCGAATTCCCTTTACCGATTTGGATGCCATTGTCAACGAACAGCTACCCGAAGATTTCATGAGCCTTGACGATGACAATGAACAACCGAGGTTCCGCCTCTCCGACTACCAGGTTTGGCAACAGATAATCAACCTCACCAAGGTAACCACCGCTACCGAGTTCCAACTTCTTGATAAAGACCAGTTACGTGAAGCCCTGCGAGAGTTACGACTTTCAGGAGCTTCCGTCCGACAACTGGAGCGATTAACAGGAATAAGTAGGGGAATAATTCAGGCTATTAAACTCTGACAGGAACAGCGCTCATCCTGTGACATGACAATGCCCCCATTTTTATTTCTCCCAGAACACGCTAAATGCCTTGTTCTGATGTTCAATACACCATTCAGAGAACTCCCTGTCATTATCTTCTTCATGCTTCGTATCAAAGCAATCCCCTGCAAAGACTGTTTCTTCCTGTCTGCAATCGCTGTTGTCATGCTTATAGAAGTATGTTCCCATCACAGTATTCTCAGGCACTCTATCACCTTTACCGCTACCATTTCTCATTCTCCAAAACGGGAAATCCTCACTTCTGCTCACCCATTGTATTTTCCCATCTATAGCATAAACCGCCATAATCGGAGTATTTCCTATTTCTGCAAACCTCAATGCAGCTGCCGACTTACTGACTTTATACTTCTCTGCGATTTCTTCTATAACGCTGAAGTCGAAACAACGCCCCTTGATTAACTCCTTTACAGAATTCGTCGGCATCAGCAGGTTTGAGGCAAATGAATCTGCATCCCGTTCCAATTGCCAAGCACCCTGATTTGTCAGAAAATTAACTGAACCGTGCGGTTTCAATTCACCATTCATCAATCCTAACCTATGATGAGGGATGAAGTAATGTCCCAGTTCATGTGCCAAGGTAAACCGTCCTTTAACGGACTCTGGTTTATTGTGCCTCGTCCTATTGGTATTCAAGTGGATATAAAAATCATCGGTTTCTGCTTCAAACCATGTCAGACCGTCGAATGTCGTACTGCCATAGTCATCACAGATAACCTTTATGAGTTCCTCTTCCGCTATATCCAAAAGTGGGATTGGTGTCTCATATCGCTCAGCTATTTCATTAGCCAAGCCCAATATGCCCCCACTGACTTTAATCGTCATCGTCTTTGTGTTGCTTTTTTATTATCTCTATCACCTCTGCAGGCAATTTACCAAAGTTACGAGCTGCCATACGAAGGTCATTTTGCAAGAAATCTCCACTACTGGCCAATGGTATCACTTTAGGCTCATATTGACAACCACCGTTTACGATGTTATCAACATCCACATGAAAATCCTTATCCACCTCTATCTTGGAATAGATCTTCTCAAAGGCGGTCATCTCTTCTTCATTACGAGGAGGCAGATAGCCCGAACTACTCAGAATCTTGTCTATTATACTTTCTTTCATATCTGTACCTCCTTTAATTTTTGTTCAACACGTAAACGACAATGTTTTATGGCATCCTGCGTAATACCATATCGTGTCCTTAATTTCTTAAGAACGCGATGTGGCACCCTTTCATTAACCTTCAAATATAGTTTGTAAGTCAAATATATCGTTATCTCTTGTTCGCTAAGACCCGCAAAGACATCATCTAGCTTCTTCTTTACTACCTCAAACTGTTCCTCGGACAGATATTCATCTTCCATATAGTTCTCAATAAACATACCTGAGTTAGTAATGAGTGGCAAATCTTCAGGTTCAGGGTGTGAGCAGTTTCCCTTCTGAGAAAACAACGTCATCTCACGTATCAGAATTGTATTAAGCCAACGCATAATAGCCTTGTCCGTATCCTTAAAGTGGGTCTTGCTCTTGTCAAATGTAGGGCACAACCACACTTTTTCAAATGCGCATTGCACTATAGCATACGCATAGTCTTCTGACCGTTTCCACGATCGACAAAGAGCTACTGCTATCTTGGTGGCTTCCTCTTCGTAATAGCCACAAAACAGCGCGAAAGCCTTTTTAGCTTCCTCTCTGTTCGTCTCTTTGTTTTTTGCTATTGTCATTATCAGTTGTTCGCCGTCCATACTTTTAGGCTTCGTTTTATTACCAAAATCGTGACAGATCAGAAAAGGAGTAACCAGTTTTGTCACGATTTTAGTATATGAGTAAAAAGCAATAATAAATAGATTTAAAATAAAAATTTAAAAGTTATGAGTAAGAATATTCATTTCAGAAGAATCCCTGACTACATTGAGCAGGAGCTTTGCAACATTAAGGAACAGCACGTCATCGTCGCAGCAATCATTAACATTAAGAAATCTGACATTGCCCGTGGTACGTATCGCCATCTGGGTATCAAGATGGCCGAAGGAAATATAGTATTCCCCGACTCCATCTACCCCGACAGACTGGCTGGCATCTACGCCCGTCGCAACCGCAATGGTATTGTCTGGATTCTCAAAGGCCTGCCCAAGGTCATCAAGACATTCTCATTTGAGTCGCCTAACTTCGGTGACCCTGACAAGGGTTATCACACCACCTACATCGACCGTGAAGTCTATCAGCGTCGCTTTGAGCCGCCTCGTGAGTGGGTAATATCCATCAGCCTTGTCAGCCAAGACATAGAGCACGTTCGTATGAGAGTGCAGATAAGAGCCATCCTCGACCGTCAGCATCCCGACTTCCGTGGCGACCTCTTTTTTGCCATCAACCTGCTACAGGAACAGTGCCGCGACTGCCACGTATTCCGTGCTAACATATCCGATAATGAACTGGCTCGTATTACCGCTGTTGGCTGGGAAATCTTTCCTCCTGGTACAATGGATCGCGCTTTCACTGCAATCACATCCCGCCTTCGTGTACCCTCACCTCAGCGTCAACGCGAGATTGAGCATCGTGCCAATGCCTTGGCTCGTCTGCGCCCAACAGAGTACATTGTAGGTAGCGGCATGAATTCCCATTATTTTGGTGCTAAATTCGGTGAGAACATCGTTGCCTTCGAAAACATCGATTACGGCAATGCTCTTTACATACTTTTTGACAATTGGCAAGAGATTAGCCAAATGTCACGCATCGATATCCTAAAGAGACATGAGCGTGATTTTATCCGCATCATCCACAAGGACGGATGGCAGAAAGCGCTCAAACGCCATATAGACGAACTCAGAGGTCAGCAATAGTCAAAAACGGATAGTCCGAATCCGATGTCTAACCCGAAGGTCTTGGACAAACCTTCACAAAGGCCTGCAAAAGGACAGGCGTAAAGCAAAAATGCCTATGGCAAATCGTGACACATTTAAGTACGAGCTTCGCAGAGGTAATCGCGTCGTGTATGTTGGTATCACAAACGACCTCGAACGTAGGGAGAACGAGCATCGTAATGAGGGCATGGATTTCACCAGCATGACCAAGGTTGGAAACATTACCACTCGTGATGCCGCAGAAGCGTGGGAAGCTGATAGGATTGCTACGTACAAGGATAATCACCATGGTGATCGCCCTCAGTACAACCAAAATGATTCAGGCAAGTAATCTATGAGGTTTTCTGTTTTTAGGAGTGCTGGTCGCAGCACTCCATTTTTATCCCCTCCTAATTCCTAGCAAATCTAACATATCCTTGGTAAGTTTCGACAGTGGCCTGTCTTCGTAGTCTGCATCCATCAAGTGCCTTCCCCACACAAAGTCATACACCTGCCTCGGATGCAGGCCTGCCCCTTGGAAACTCTCCACTAAAGCTTTTCTGGCGTGAGCATCATAAGCCATTGTCTTATCTATCAATTCCTTCACAAAGTCCGTATGCTTGTTATAAACACTTTCCAACCCAAGCACCCGCGAATTCGCCTCTTCTTCAGCATTCTTGCCTTCAAGTTTTAATCCTATTTCTTTCTGTGTCAACTTGTATATCTTCGATGGTGACACATTCTTTCCTTTCTTATCAGTAATCACAAACTTACTGCCAAAAGCCCTGCTATATGGATTAACCCCTATCAAGCTTTCAGATTTTACATGATTACACGAATGGCACGCAGGTATTAAATTATAGAACGACAAGCAATAAAGCGGATATGAATTCTTGGGATAGAAATGATCAAGTTCTGGACGTTCTGGTCGGTCTTTCATATCTGGTGTCTTTCCTTTAAACGTATAGATGAATTGCCTGTTGCAATACGGGCAAGTCTTGATGCTCAAAGATTCAACCAATTCATGTCCTATCCTATCCGACACCGTATCATAATACCATATCAACACAGGTTTCAATGCCTCTAGTAACTTATATTTCCCATCCTTTCGTTTTTGCCATTTCTTAACCTGTGCAGCCATTGAGGCTGGAGACGCCAAAATAATATCATCAAAGTGCTGCCACCAGTATTGCAATTGAGCTATACATACTTTTCTCAGCCTCGCATCGGTTGTATATTCCGAAACTATTGCAAGACACTGGAATTTCAGTCTATTCTTATACGAACTGAACTTTACTCTTCTGCCTTTACGCTCAATCCATGGCTTACTTGGATCATTGAAAAAGTGATTCACTTTATCAAGCCATGCAACCGCTATTGAATCTACATATCTTCCTCGCTTAATATCAATCATAGTTGGCAGGATAATGCATATTGTAAAGTCTCATCAGTTGCTCTCTCAGGTATGGCTCACCAACTCTCATGATACTCGAATAGAACCATTCTGCCTGTTCTCTGTTCCTGCTATCAAGTTTATAGCCATTCAGCATTTCAAACAGACGATTGATTTTTTCGTGGGCGAACTCACCCATTGGCAACGACGGCAGGAAGAATCCGTTTCTAAGCATCCCGTGGATATTAGCACCAAATGTATTCTCCTGCATTCCTTCCGCATACAGTTTTCCACCTTTCAAGAACAGCACGTTACACAATGGAATATCCGACAGTATAAAAGGAGAATGTGTCACGAAAACCATGTTAATTCTCTTAATATGCTGGAAATTTATGGCATATATTTTCCCTAATAGCATCTTCACTATCCTCCGTTGATAGTCAGGATGAAAATAAAGTTCTATCTCTTCCAAGAATATATTCACATTCTCATACCTTTTCTTATCATCCGCAACAGAATCAAGATTTCTCAAATGGTATAGCAGCGCTCCTATATTTTGGAGCAGTTGCTTCTCACCTGAACTCAGGAAACGATATGGCACCCATTCCTCTCTTTCCCTCGATTTATAAAGTGGTTCTGATTTGTAGATTGGTGGTGGAAGTAGTTCCAAAGGGAAGGGGTCTATTTTAAAATGCGATTTCAGGTCGTCAAACCCTACCAACAAACTACCTCTGTTCGCATCACGTAGTTTCTGAGGCTTAGGTTCTTTATCTAACTTCTCAAAAATATTTTCAGCCTCTTTTTTCCGTTTTTCAATGAAGTTAAGACATTGCCTCAATTTCAGAGTGACGTGTGAATCATCTTGTTGCAACGTTCCAATTGCATCGGCTATTACTCCGCTCTGCAGTACTAATCCTCGTCCATTCCATCCCCCGTCACCTTCATCCATCATATCTCTGTATCTTGGATAGGTGCCACAGATATCTATGGTCTTATAGACAATATAATGCTGGCAACGTTCTATATCAGAAAGTTCCGTATAATCTTTTGTCAATATTCCCGTTGGAACATCCCACAACCTCGCAACCTCATAAACCATTCGCAAGCGCTTAAGCTGGTTGACATTCAGTTTGTCATATTTCTTAAACCTCTTAACCAACCTCATATACGGCAATTGCGTTTCCTTTACGTTATGGTTGAATTTCTGTAGTGCATTAAGAAACAATCGCAGGTCGCTCTTACTTGAATATAGTTTCCGTCTTTTACTCACCCACGCCATCATGTCGTCAAGATATGTCTGATATGCAGCATCGTTATCATCTGCTATCAACTCCAGACATTGTTCTACGACTTCTATCTTGTTGTCTTGTAAATCCTCTACTACCGAGTCATCATACTTCTTAATGCACTCTTCTATTTTGCTAATAATCGTTTTTAGCGCCGACACCGATTTCACGTCTTTAAAATACTTCACAACACTTCGTTCGTGAAGTTTTGACTGACCTTCATCCGTCAGCCTTAGTATATCAGCATCCTTTTCACCGATTCTCCTAAACGACTCTTCATTATCTTTCGGATTTGGTTCTTGTATGTACAGAGCCATCAGCCGCTGCATCGTCAGGTCAGTTTCCCTATTGATGTCTATATTCCCCTTAAATCGGTATGGATGAATGGTCATCGGAGCCAAGTAGCCATCGTTTTTGTGAAACAGGTTGTAGAGCCAGCATTGTTCACTCTCATCCTCGTCCCATTTTATGTTTTCGTTCCACTCATCCTTGAAGTCTCCTGTGTTGTATGCATAGTGCGAATAGTTCGACACTATGGTGTAGAAAAGGTTGTCATTCCTTTTTACGCCCTGCACCTTTGTCATTAGTTTCTTCCATTCCTTCACATCATGATTGCTCAGGTCTGCGTATTTCATCAGGCTTGTATAATCTTCATCTTCTGCTTCCCTAATGACATACACTTCGTTGTCAATCTGATAGTATAGTTCTGCTTTGATATTTTCTATCCGAAGAAGACGATCCTTATCTGTCAGTCTATAGTGTTTGGCACAGTTGTTTATTAGCCGCATAGCGAGTTCTATCAGCGTGCTTTTTCCATCGCCGTTCATACCAACTACTGCAGAGATATTCACCCGCAGCCTTTTACTCTCAGTTGTCGTAAAGAAATCCTCAGGCAGAGGTTTTACATACTCATCGCGCATACGAATACCATCCTCCGTAATGATGTAGTCATTACAGAAGTAGTACATTTGCCCTATCTTAAGGCATTTCAATGCCGACTCTCGGCAGCCTTTCAGAGGCCTTAAAGCAATAAGTTTAAACATTGTTTAGTTTTTATCGTTTATACGCTGAACATGCTTTTGCCAGTTTAACAGCATCAATCGGATATTTCACCAAGTCGCCAAACTGATTAGCCCTTTTGCAATAGGCAGGATAATCGTTTAGATGAAAAAAAGCAATTGTAGCCTTACCTAGTTCCGAACTACCACCCTCATCAATAATCACCTTATCTTCATTGGTGAACTTAATATGCTCTTCAGGATCATCAAGGTATGGATGCACTATCGTGAATTCGTTCTTCTCATACCTTCTTTGTATTGGTTCCTTGATTGTATCTCCTGCATTTTTGATGTACATATTGCATACAGCACAGGATGTGAGCAGATTCTTTGGTTCATAGCAGAACTCTGGATGCAATTGTTTCGGGACAATATGATCCAGTTGTGCTCCTCCAGTTATTAAATCTTCACAATATGCACATTTATTACCTTGTTGTAACAAAGTATATTCGCTCATTCTGTTTTTTAAGTCCTTGGTATCATTGTCAGCCTTCTCCCAACCTTTCTGTCCACCATTTGCCCTGACATAAGGTATCAGTACAGTAGAAACATGCTGCCACTCAACCCTATTGAATTTATATGGTCTTTTTAACTTCAACATATTTCCGTGCCTGATTAAGTATTACCAATAGCGGGTCATTTCCCGGCAATTCAAATAACGATAGTTTTTCTATCAATCTCTGTATTGTTAACAAGTCATCACTGGCCTCCGACATCATTTTATACAATGTCATAATGTCCGCCTCAAAAGCACGATTCCTTGTATTGCATACGCCAAACACTCTATACAATATATCATCGGTCGACCAGCAGAAAGTATTCATCCCTTCATCAACAATATTCTTAAGGCCGTTACCATCTTTATCCAATGCAATTATTCTTCCCCATTCTGGTTGCATATCTGTAAGCAAGAAATGGGAATGTGTAGCAATTAAGAAATGACAGTCACGATAGTTCTTAAATATCTTTTGTAACCACCCAATATAACTCATCTGCCAATTAGGGTGAGAACTGTTTTCTGGTTCGTCTATCAATATAAGACTATCAGATTCGATAGATGACATAATGCTAATGAATTGGCATAATTGCTGCGTCTCACCAGAACTACTATCCACGAAATCATATCCTTTTTCATTCCCTTGTTTATAAACCTTAAACTCAGGAAAGGTAAGAATATCAAGATTTGATAGTAGTCTTATTACCTCAGAGTCGTCAACCAATGTATTGTTTTCGTCAAAAACATTGTATACAAGAAGATTATTACGAGATACTTCTTCATTACTTGCACATCTACTAAGAAAACTGCAAACCAATTCCACCTTATCGGGGTCATTACTCAAAGCATTGTAATACTTTGTTCCCCATACCTCACCGGTACGACCTTGAAAATAATTCCTCCAATTGGTATATATGTCATTAAGTAATTCAGGATTAATATCAGAACGCAAGAATACGCCTTTATATCTAAACCTATATCTAATTTCCAAATGAGATTGAAATCCTAGTTCTGAAAGAATGATAGATATTTCTTCTCTAGTAGTATGCTTGTGGGCAAGACTGTCAACAATGCCATCAACAGCCTTTCTGACTATAGTCCGAGTTCCAGTTGTACTTGGAGTTCTTTCACTCCTAACCCCTCTATAATTATATATTCCAACAGATGGTGTGGGGAACTTATCGGCAATAGTCATAGAACTTGCAATTATTCTTTGAGGTAAGCGGATATCCTGCCATGTTACGTTATGATTATCCACTTTAAACAAGAATGTATGGCCAACATTCCGTCCTACAGGTGTCAAACCTGCATGAATGTCCGTTATAGCATATTCATGACCATCAAGATAATAATTTACGCCAAATCGATAGTCCAAATTAGGTATCTTCACATCCTCACCTCTATGAATTATCGCATCAACAGTCCTGAATATCTCTACTATCGCACGTAGAAGGTAACTTTTACCAATACCGTTTCTACCGATAATAACCGAAATAAGGCTCCCTGATGGATGTGCCAAATTAACTTCTCTGTCACTGAAGTTTAAATCGGCATATCCAAAAATCGGATGCTTATGGATTGTTATATTTATAAGTTGAAACATATTTGTTTATAATTCTTACCACCTTTCCCTATGGTTTTCCGTAGGGCCATTATCTTCTCATCCCCTCCATCTCACTCTCAACCATCTTCATCAGCTGTGGCATCATCTGCTCGATCTTCCTACACTTCACCTTATTGAAATGGTAATCGATATCGTCCAAACAACTTCTGGAGCAGTGAGCACAAAGTGAGTTAACTCAGAATTTGTCGAGTCGCGACAGAAGTCAACGAAGTTAATTCATTTGCCAACTCTTCATCCATGTCACCGGCATAGCCAGCGGCAACGAGGGCGATGGCAGCGAGTTTGCGGGCATCCTTATTTGCTCTTAAATGCGAAGCACCCAGTATGATGGGCAGCATCTCATAAAGGATATTGCAATAGTGCAGAAGTTCAGGGAAATAATCATCATCCTGTAGGAAGGCATCAAGCATCTCTTCTTCATACTGTCGAAGCAGCAGGAAAAATTTCTCCTTTCTAATCTTACCCTTGAAGAACTGAAGCTGTGTCATTTTCCAAATTTAGAGTCCCTCCAGTGAAGGGACGGCTATAATGCAGGGATTAAAAACTTCAGAGGAATGATAGTAAAACATCCTATCTTCCTCCTTTGGGTACCTTTCCTGCAGCTTCTGCTCCATTTCGCTAAAAAACTGCTTCCGCACCTCTCTCAGCCCTTTCAGATCTTTCGCCATCTTGCTATATTTTAAAACCGACAGCGAGCCACGTTACTATTGGAGTTGCTCATAACCAACAGATCTCATGGCTCGCTTATCAGTATTTTATTCGCCTTTGGAATTATTGTGATTACTCCGATTACTTCCCCATTGAGGCACAAACAGGTATGCACAAAATTGCCATATCCCTTTAACTAATCCTTTTATGCTCATAGCATTCATTCAGGCATAACCCTCATTTCTCACTGATATGCAAAAACCTGCTCACCTTATGTATCAGGCTCCTGTCCATATTGTCAATATACGTTTCCAGCAGTTTTGTGCGCCCTTTTTCCGGGATAACCTCATAGTCAGCAATAGCCGCTGGTATCAGGCAACTAAACCCTTCCTTCAAAACAATCTCATCGCCAGTACTGCATATCTTTATCCGACAGTCACCCTTCAGACACATGGCAATAATAAAGCTGTCATACTTGATCAGGTTCCTATGGAAGACCCCATCCACTTCCGTCACCCTCACACTGAAGTATGGCGACTCAATCACCTTGGTAGCCCGGTTGTTCTCAGCCGAATACTCCGTCCGATATTCATCCTCCACCTGATAGTTCAGAGCCTCCGCCGCCAACTCCGTATGCAGTTCACGCGGCTTCCCGTCCAGTCCCGGACGATTATAGTCAAATATCCTATACGTTACGTCACTCGACTGCTGTACCTCTGCCAGCAAGATACCGCTGCAGATAGCATGCACACGACCGGCAGGCAAATAAAACACATCTCCATCCTTCACCTCATGCTTCGCGAGCGATTCCACGATAGTACCGTCTGCCACCTTCCTTTTATAATCCTCAGCCGACAGTTCCTCCTTGAATCCCGAATACAGATAAGCGCCAGGCTCCGCATCCAGCACATACCACATCTCGCTCTTGCCGTTCTTGTCATGCAAACGTTTAGCCATCTCGTCATCAGGATGCACCTGTATAGAAAGATCCTTCCGTGCATCAATGAACTTCACCAGCAATGGCAACTCACCGCCATACCGTTTGCTCACCTCACGACCTAAAATAGCCTCCGGATGCTTCCTGATTACCTCATTCAGCGTATAGCCCGTCCAAGTACCATTCGCGATGACCGATGGCGAACTCTTCACGCAACTCACCTCCCAGCTCTCGCCTATATGGTCCTTTGCTGCCAGTCCCTTCCATGCCGTCAGTTTCTGACCGCCCCACACTATCTCATGCAGGTTTGGCTCAAACAGCAGAGGATAAAGTTTTGATCTTTGCGACTCGATGACGCAGCCTATCGTCATAATCCTCACGTCCGTCACGGCCCTCAGTTCATGACTCGTCAGACTCTTCACATACACAAAGTCATCCTTCGTGCAGTGCAGCGTCTCATCATCCAACTTCACATCCAGGTCACCCTCCAGCACATAGAATCCCTCCTGCATATCAGGATGAATATGTGCCTGCGCCACCTCACCCGCCTTCAAGTCCGTTACCGCAATCTGCGTCAGCGAGCACCCGCTCTCATTCGCAGCCAGCAGGACACGCTTCAGCCCTACATCATGCGATGTAGAAACCGCCTTAATATTCTGTAGCGACCTCTTCATCTGTTTAAAGCAGCCTGTTTAAACGACTATCAAATGCTTCATAAACCTATAACGCCTCCCCATATCCGGTAGATTTAAAAACACAGGGACAGGTTCCTGTTTCATTACATACGATATATCATGCTTTTCCCAATTCCTGTCAGTCTTTCCAGTTGGCGCAGTGAAGCTCTTCTTCCCTTCAACTCAACTAATATTGATCGTTTAATTTCATCTGGCAATTGCTGAAAAGCGCTGCTATTCGTCGCACCTGTCTTTTCTTTTATCAGCAGCATCACCTGATCATCTGAAGGACGACTCTTAGAAGCATCTTCTATATCAAGGCAAGCAACGTCATCTGACAAAGGTTCATTCACAAGCCCATCCAAATCACTGTATGGTATTCGGTTCAAAACTGTGCGAGTATCACAGAGAGGGAACAACATACTATTTGGGTCTGTGTATTCACCCCAACTACTGAATTCATAATCCTCAACTCTCTCAACCATCCCTGCCTTCACAGGATTTTGGTGTATATACCTCAGAAGCGTCACGAAATACGCCATATCGTTCACTGGCTCACTCTTAAAACGCTCGCGAAACAGATGGCCGTCTCTCGAATACTTGTGATTATAATAGTAAACATATGAGGACGCTATCCTTTTGATTGCCATACCTATCGTATCCTCACGCTCACGAATGAGAAGATGAATATGATTCGACATCAGACAATATGCATATAATACATAGTTTCTTCCTGCGAGAGTACCATCTGACTCGTACGACTGGGCCATCACATCCATTGTTGTGAGAAACTGGTAATAGTCCTCCTGCTCATCAAAAATGTTTTGATGATTTATACCACGCATCATCACATGATATATACCCGTTCCTGACGGTTGTCTGGATTGCCTTGGCATTAACTAATTATTGATTTTTTACTCTATTATTTATGAAATTTGAAACAGGAACCTGTCCCCATGTTTCTTTGTTCTCCTCCTCTGTTTTGGCCTTCCAATTTTCAATGGATTCCTGCATTAGGAGCATAAGAGAACTTTTCCCTGACCCCCAGTCACCAAATACTCCAATAGATATCGGAAGCATTTTAGGGTCTAGAACTACATCACGTAGCAAATCTGCATGCACCTGATAACCTAAGAGGTCATCTTTTGTCTCATTGTCTGCCCACATATTTATGTATATTGGTTTACGTGTTTATATTTCTCACTTAATACCACCAACTTCTTAAACAACTCCATCCATTCCGGCCTCATCGCTCCATTATTGTACAATTTCTGGTTATGCCTCAACCAATTCCAGTTATTCCGTTCCTCAGGCGCATACTTAGAAGGCCGTCGATGGTTCTTTTCTATAAACCTCATAGCCTCCTCGAATCTAGCGACCCAACGTTCGTCCTGCGTCATTATTACCCCTTTGCCTCCTTCACGGCATTCGTTATCCCAATTCGGATAATAAAGTTCACATCCTCCGACACATTTATCAGGTGTACCCTCCTCCGATATTCTTCACGACCTAATTCCACATAAAGCCGTCCAAATATCTGTTTAGCACAAAATGTTGTCATCGATACTATTTGAGTCATCGACACCTCCACTTCATCATTTGCGTCTAGTCCATGTTTAATGAGGGTATAAACCTCATCACCAAGTTCCCTTCGCGTTATCAAAGGGGCGTATTTATTTAAATTGATTACTGCCATAATCTTAAGTTTTTATATTTCTATCAATCCTTCTTCCATTAATTCCCGCATTTTAATAAGAGCCTTTTGGCTATTAAACGGAAGGTTCACATATATTATTGTCCCCTTCCAGTAAGGACATACTCCCCGTTTCACTCTTCCCTGATGGTTAACATAATAAGCACCTTCAGAATAAATATGCAATTCACCTTTCAGCCCTGTCACAAACGAGTCTATCAGCCACAAGCCACATCCCGTATGGTTCGTATTCACCTTCGATGTCACCTCCCTTTCAACCGACTTCTGCAGTATTTCAAATTTGTCTTTTCGCTGATATTCTCTCCCTAATGCCGGTCTTAGTGACGATATGATACCAACTCCTGTGTCAGCGCATGCAATTCTAAAGTTCATTTCATCCCCAGAGGCTACAAGTATTGCATTTGTTTTATCATTTGAGTGTTCATGAAAGTTTGAGGCCACTTCTCCCATGCATGAAAGTACCACAAACTGTACATGTCTGTCACGATAATATGATGTTATACGAGGAGCATACAGAGCCTCAGCCTCATCTCTTGTCTTAGTCGTCAGATTAATCGGCACTATGAAAATTCCTTTGAACTCACGGAATTTCAACTCCTTATAGTTCACATCCTGGTTCCTGATAAAGTCATTAATCAAACTCCAAAATGTTGATTTTCTTAATTCTTCAGTAACCTTGTTGTTAACGTTAATCTTAGGAAAATAAAAACAATGATGCTTTACGCTATACTCCAGGAACTTATATAATAAAAGCTGCCCAAATATATCTATCTTTTCCGTATATCCCAATTCAAGTTGAAAATCCTTCTTCTCCTGATTATTCCACTTGAAAACGTTTTCAACTTCCTTCAAGAAGTATCTTGCCGCTGATATAGTAAACTCTGGTGGAGTTCTGAATATGATATTACTCACGGTACAAGTTCTTTAGTCTAAGGATGACCTCTTCCTCCCTGTTTGGATTTACGTCTTTCTGGCCGTCTTTTACCTGCAGGAAATAGTCCGCCATCCTCATCAAAGTAGAATACAAATCTTCTGACAGGTAAAGCCTGTGTTTCTCTGTATCCCTACGCAATTTATTGACGTATCGGGCATCGTAATCATTACTTCTTATCTTTTGTATCTGATTATAAATCTCTTCTGCTGCCTCTTCTCTCTTCTTGTCTCTTCTATCCTTCTTCTCCATTCTTCTCGTAATAATAAGAGCAAAAAAAGCAAGAATAAGCGAGCAGCACCCACCTATATAGTCGCCGAACGTTCCCCAATTATCAGTTGATTTACTGATACCATTTTCTCCAAAATTACGCCAATAGAAATATATAGGCAGCCCAATAAATATCAGCGTGATATAAATGTAGTGATTGCTTAACAAATGTCTAACAATCCACATTCCCCGTATTTTATAAAGCCACTTCCGGAGAGTCACCTTTATTTCCTTATTGTTCTTTTCTGACATAACTATATCCTCTGTATATCTTTCGTTCCCCTTCCCTGCAGTTAATTGCCGGGTTAAGTCACAAACAGCCACAATCTATTATATTAGATTGCAGCTGTTATCCCTTTATCTCCTTATCTTCAGATTCATAGTCATCATAGCTTTATACCTGCGTAATCCGCCCCATACCCGTTCACTTTCCGAGGGGTCTTCAAGGCCTTGACAAAGCATGAAAATGCCATGATTTGATGTCCGTTCACCTGTAAAAAGGATGAACAAATGGACAAATTGACTGTTGAGACGACTTTTTTCCGGTGCATAGCCGTTCACCCCGGAAACGGGTGCTCGGCGAAGCCCTTTTTCCGGCCCATACCCGTTCAAACGGGAAACAGCCGCATCCTCCACGATGCCCGCCTTCACTGGGTTCTGGTGGATATAGCGCAGCAGCGTCGTGAAGTATTCCATATCGTTACACGGCTCGCTCTTAAAACGCTCCTGAAACAGATGCCCGATGCGCTCGTTCTTCTTGTTGTAGTAATACACATAGCTGCTCGCCAGACTCTTGATTACCTCCGCAATCTTCCAGTCCTTCTCCATCACCAGCAGGTGGAAGTGGTTCATCATAAGACACCATGCGTAAATCACACAAGTACGTATGGGCAGCAGCCTCCCGTCATCATCATGCTGGAACGGCAAGTCCGCAAGAATATCCATAAACCGCCGGCAATCCTCATCATCGTCGAAGATAGCCTGACGATTTACCCCTCGCATCATCACATGGTAGATGCCACAGCCGCTTTCCTTTCTGGCACTCCGAGGCATGGTACTTATATGGTATTGAAAACAATTCTCAGTTTAAGCTACACTTAGATAACGATTCCTGAGGGAATATATTGTGTATATTGGTGTATAGTGAGTGTATGAAAGTTCCTGTCCCCCTGATTCTCGGAGTACGCTTCATCTGAAGGGCACTTTTCTCAAATCTTTATCCAAAAATGATATAACTCAAATGGCGAAATCCATTTGTGCTCTTTGAGTGAATATCTTTCATGATTTGAGTAGTACCTACCAGACTTCCCGTTGTGCACTTGCAGAACTTCTAAGCAATGGAAGGGCTCTGTTGTAGAATACTCACCAAGCCAATTGTTCACCTTTTCTAACCACAAGTCAAAATCACCCTCTTGCACATATCCTATCATAATCGATATGGGCAAGCCCTCTCCATGCTTGTTCAACTTGAAACGCTCTATCCCTCCATTTCCTTCATATTGAGCATGGTCCACAAAGACGTACTCGCGCTCATCCCGACTTCTTTCCTTCGGAGTTGGCAAGCGCTTGGCTTCTATCCAGCAGAATTTTTGGCTGTTTTCCGGTATATACGCCCTGCCATGTACGCCAATGTCGGCTCGCAAGTCCTGATTAACAAACACAAATGGCAGATTCCCCGTACTGGCATGTATATTCAAGTACCGACTAAGGTCTGCTGTAATGGCATCCTCCGCTGCTTGTTCCGTCAAGGGCCGGAACCCGTCAATGGTTTGGTCTATAAACGACAACAAAACTACATAAAGACGTTCTGGCGATGGAGGATTCCCCACTGATATTGTTGATCTATTCATCCCCCTTGCTCATTATATCGTTAAACGTTTCATCTGCATCGCGCAATGCCATTGACTTCAGCCAATAGCGACGTTGACGAGGCTTTATCATGACTATTGAGTCTGCGGTATATGCTCTGACAACACGCTTGATAATGTAGTCCTCTCCCACATATTCAAGCAACGATTCCAAATCATTACTTGTATTGCGCAGGCTTGTATTTCCATCTTTGTCTGAATAGCTGAATACACAAATAAAGGATGTAGGACCTATATAAACATCCGACAACCTGTATTTCTTGCTTCCATCCTGATAAACAGCATTCAGAGCTCTACTATATACATCTCCAAATTCTTGCAACTCCTCAGGGTTTTCGATAACCTCATCCATCTTCAGGTTGACAATCCTGTCAAAATACGGCAAATAATAGTCTAATGCATCGTTTACCACAATCCTTTCTTCTTCTGTCATTACTTCGCCCTCTACCATATATGGAAGTCGCATGAAGTCTGACATATAGTGTGTATAGACGCTGCGGTTCTTTCCCGCTCTATTACTATGCAAGATTATCAGGAATCGCAACAAGGCATTATTCTCGGTCAGATAGTCGGCCAATTTTTGCAGTTCTTGCCTGTCGCTTTCTGGGCTATGTATTCCGATGATGCCTTCTTTGAAAGTAAGGTAATCGTCAGACAGAGTAACAGGAATGGCGCTTTTTCCTATTGTCCGTTTAACAAGCAAATGTGGTGGTTCATACAATGATTGCTTACGAGGCCATTGAAATAGTTTCTCTTCAACAGTATATGTCGTAAAGGTCCCGTCATCGTTAAAATCTCTATCATCAACACATAGATGACCGGTAATAAAGTCTGCCGGCTCCTTTGCGTTTCCTATCTGATAGCCTTCCCCAAATTCCCATTTGCGCTCTCTTCTCTGTTTTAACAAATAGTCTTTGATACTGGGGTAGACTCCATATTTTGTCAATATATTAAAAGCTCTTACGCCTCCCATCAGGTTCGCCTTCCAGACATCACCACTGCCCGCGGCCAGTGTTTGGGGAACATTGTAGAAATCGTAATAGTCAAACTCAAAGAAGATCTTTTCTCTGTTGGTCAAGGTGTGCTTGGCTACGAGGTGCAGCACGTCTTGCCCGTCTGGTTCTCTGTTTTCAGCGAAAAGAGCAACCGTGGCCACTCTGGCGTTGTTGAATAATACATTCTTTAAGAACGTGAAATCTATAATCTGACCGACATGATATTTAGAGAAAAACGACTGCCTAAAATCACCTCCACCATAAAGCAGTGGTGATGTAGGCATAATCATACACAACTTGCCCCCCTGTTCCAACAGGTGCATAGACGCGTCCATAAACATCAATGAGGAATTGTACCTTGGGATGTCTGTCAAAAGGGGCGTTCCGGTTTGTTCCAGTTGTAATCTGTATTCTTGATATTGTTTTTCTTTATACTCCACAAACGGAGGATTACCGATAACTAGTCCAAAGTCATGATTACATCTTGAAACGAAGTTGAAAAAATCTTCATTGAAAACATTCTTGTTATTGATGTCAACAAACTTTAAGTCCGTCCATATCTGTCTTGGCGACAACATAGAGCACAGCGACAGATTAAGACTAAAGATGGTAAGCTGGACAGCATTAGCGTTAAGATCTACTCCGAAGATATAATCAGATAATATCTCTTCCAGTTTCTCTGGAGTTGGCAATGCCCACTCATTACTGTAACGCCATATCTGAACCAACCGTTTAAAAGCAGTAACCAGGAAAATGCCCGACCCGCAACTTACGTCAATCACTTTCTGCAAGTTACCTTTCTGCAGAGGCAAGCCCTCATCTACAAGCAGTCTCACAAGGTAATATGGTGTATAATATGCACCATTCTGACGCTTGTTTGTTCTGTTGTCTATTGGAAGGAACTCTTCATAAAAATTGCTAATCAGCTCTATTGGTATGTGCTTGAACGAATACTCCTTCCACAGCACATATTCATCGCCCTCAAGTGTCCCGTCTAAGAATGCAGCGAACTCGGTCAGATCGCTACTCGTCAAGACTTGACGTTCTTCATCACTCAGTCTGAACACACCACCATTGAAATGACGTGCCAATGCATCTAGAAGTGTCACATACCTTCCTTCTCTAATCGTCTGCACCAATGTGTCACAGCCCACGTGTTCTTTGAAGAAGACAGCAGCATGGTTTGCCCCAGTCTCGTCTGTGCCGTTCTCTTCCAGATATTTGATGAGAATACTCATTATGAGCAACCTGTCAACAACTTTAGAGAACGTTTTGTTTTTGGACAGATGTCTCCTCACTGCCCTAAGTCCCGACAACAACTTCTCATAAACTGACTTGTCATTCAGGAAATGCTCACTTTCGTTTTCTTTGTCCCAAAACTCACCATTGTCAAACAGACGGGCATCATATTGTTTCAAGGCTCTGCCAACCTCCGCAATATCGCCTAGTGCAAAATCGTCTATCGGTTCTACGCTCGTTTCGCCATTATTTTGTATTTCCACAGGCTGGCGACCGTCATAAATCTTTAGCTGTTGTCTGTCAATGGTGAAATAAACAGGTATAACTCCGGCACTCCATAGGTTCTTGTGTATTTCCACATTGTCACCTTCGCGCCTGGGTTCTTTTGTATTGTCGTAAATAAAAATCTGAGGCTGGGGGGGTCTTCCCCCCTCAAAAAAGCGAAAATATACGGCATCTACCTCATATCTTTTTGCGTTTTCCAGCTCGAAGATGATATTCGGATCAACATCCCCTTTCTGGCGGTATTTCTCTATGTCAGCGACAAGATATACCGATGACCTGTCATTAGCCTCAACTGTGAAGTTCAGGCATTCTAACACGTCCATCAAGCTTCTATCTTGATTCGTTGGTATATGTCTAGCATCAACCATATTCTTAACTTTCAGGGCATATTATCCCAATTTATTTTGCAAAAATACAACTTTTCCCGCATTTGGAGTTTGTTTTCGCCGCTTTTAACGTTTCTTTACCAATTAACTGTTTACCCGAACCATGAACCATAATTGATGCGCCAGACAGTGAGAAACTGGTAATAGTCCTCCTGCTCATCAAAAATGTTTTGATGATTTATACCACGCATCATCACATGATATATACCCGTTCCTGATGGTTGTCTGGATTGCCTTGGCATTAACTAATTATTGATTTTTTACTCTATCATTTATGAAATTTGAAACAGGAACCTGTCCCCATGTTTCTCAGCATACTGAGTGTAAAACTATTGTTTGCTCTCGCTTATTCGTGAGATTCGTGTAATTCGTGGTTACTTCATCATATTGAACTCGGTTTCAAAAGATGATTCCACACCCCGCTCCAGAACGCTGACCACATGCTCTCATTATAACACATCTTATGTTTCCACTCATTCCCCTTCCAGCGACGAAATTTGAAAAACGCCCTGCGGATGAACCCGCCTGTTTCTTTTTCTGAGAACTCTGGTGATAATATGTCATTCAGCACTCTATCTTTCATACTAGGCAGGAATTGTACCTTATTGAAAATAATGGGGCTAAAGCCAAGGTCTTCAATACAAATAGCGTTGAAGATATCATATAGCTTTTTCATACCATACTTCTCCAATACGTCTTCTAGCCATTGCCAGTCAATCTCCTTCCCATGCTTTTCAACCAAGAAAGCCCAATCTAATAGCTGCCGCAGTTGCATTCCGGTGGATGCAAAGTTGCTCATCGAGTGCCGTAACAAGAATAAAGCATGTAGGTTTGCAGAAGGCAAATATACCGTCACAGTATCCTCTTCCTTTTCAGCATCCTCTTTTTGCTTTTCTACTATCAATTCAACACTATTCACTTTAGATGTATCGGATGCCAAATCTTTTAGAATTGCCTCTAATTCAATATTGGACTTATGGTGATGCACGTTTAAGAAATCGAAATGGTTCTCCACTATGAAACCACCCCAATTAAAAACTGTATGGTGATGGTGAGAAATATCCACATTGATACCTTCAGCGACCAGTGTAAGATCTGCAAACCGTTGCTGACCAAACTGCCAAATATCTATATCACCACAAGGACGATGATTCGGTTTGGGCCAATCAAGGCTACACGCGTAACCTTTGATCACCATCATCTTATATCCTGTAGACTCATAGAAATAGGCTAAATCCGCAATAGCCCGCTTATACTGCTCATACCTCTGTTCATACTCCTGCAGCACTTCTCCAATCCATTCAAGCTTAAACTCCAATGGAATTGTATTCGTGCTATTCGAGCGATTCGTGTTCAGTTTATCTATCCCATCCAATATAACCGCCGAAAGCCCATGCTCTTCCGCAAGGGTCTTCAACGCATACCAATCCACAGACTTAACTTGAAAATAAGCACTATGTCCTATTCCCAGCCGCACTAATGTGAGAAAAGAATCCTTTAGCTCTGCAGAAATCATTACAGGTTCTTGACAATATCCACGAAGTTAGTGATAACAGACTCTACATCCTCATCGGAAAGCTTTGTATGAAGAGGAAGAGTCACTTCGTTCTCGAACAGATGGTAAGCATTAGGATAATCCTTGATATCAAATCCAAGAGCCTTATATGCTGTCATCATAGGCAGCGGCTTATAGTGTACGTTGGTTGCAATGCCCCTTTCTGCCATCTGCTCAATCACATTATTTACTTCCTCACGGGTCTTTCCAAGCAGACGCACTAAATACAAGTGATGAGAGCTACAATGATCTGCATCCTTATGATTCAGGATAGCCACATTCAACCCTTCCAAAGCCTTGTTGTACTTGGCAACAATATCCTGCCTACGCTTCAGCAGGCCCTCATAGCGCTCCATTTGTACCAAACCCAGGGCAGCCATGATATCCGTCATATTGCATTTATACCAAGGACCTATGATATCATACTCCCAGGCTCCCAGTTTTGTCTTTGCAAGTGCATCCTTATTCTGACCATGCAGGGAGAATAACTGCGAGATACGGTACAATAACTCATTCCATGTCTCTCCCTCCTTTTTCACCACATTAGGAAGATAGTCAACGTCAAGGTCAACGTTATCGTTCCCGAAGGGTAAAATCCAAGTCAATGCTCCTCCTTCTGCTGTGGTGAAGTTCTTCACTGCATGGAAACTAAACGAACTAAAGTCGGCAATCTCACCGGCCATCTTGCCCTTCTGGTTCGCACCAAAAGAATGTGCACAATCAGCAGAAACGATGATACGACCAAATTTAGCCTGCAAAGCATTAGAAGGCTTAAACAAGCCCTTCTTCTGCTCCACAATCTCAAACACCCGCTTGTAGTTAGCCACAATACCGCCAAGATCTACAGGGCAAATCACCTTGGTGTGTTCAGTGATAGCCTCCGCCAGCTTATCATAGTCCATCTCCACATTATCCTTTTGGCTATCCACCATCACTAGCTTACAGCCCACATGTTGGGTTACCGAAGCAGTAGCTGTATAGGTATAAGCCGGAACTATCACCTCATCCTCAGGCTTCAAATCCAGCAGATGGAGTACCATTTCCAATGCAGCTGTAGCAGAGTTCAGACATACAGTCTTATCTGTATGCACATACTCTGAAATCTGAGCCTCCAGTTTCTTGGTACGAGGCCCTGTGGTAATCCAACCAGAAAGTATAGCATCATGTACCTCTTGTGTCTCTTTCTCCGTCATATCAGGAGGAGAAAAGGGAATATTCCTCAATTTCATGTTCATTGTATAGTAATTCTTTAATTCTCTAATTCTTGACTTTTTGGAATGATTTTATCACATCTATGTATTTCTGTGTACCCACCTCTTTGGTCAGATTCGCCATCACAAACTTTCGACCATTCTTTCCCATTTCGCGGCAAAGTTCTCTGTCGTGATACAGCTTCAAAATTGCATCCGTAAACGCCACCTTGTCACCAGCCTTAGTAAAGATACCACAATTGTTATCTGCAATTATGGTCTTTAATTCATTTTCATCAAAGTTAGCCAACACGGGTCTTGAAGCAGACATGATGCTCCAAGTCTTCGAAGGAACTGAATTAGCACCTACCCCCGGCTTGGAAATAACAAGACTTACATCGCCAAGCGAGAACACATGCGATATATCTTCGTAAGGTTGGAAAGGTAACAGATGCACATTGGATATGTTTCTATCTTTTATTATCTGCTGTACTTGCTCCAAATAAGCGCCATTACCTACCAGAACAAATTGAATATCTTCGTTGGCTTCTAAAGCTTTCGCAACCTCCATCAGCATATCCATATTCTGGGTCAATCCAATGTTGCCATTGTAGGTGATATAGAATTTGCTTCGGTCAAGATTATACTTATCAAAGAGCTTGTTTTCCTCACGAGGGACATCAATGACGGCCTGTTCATCCACCCAATTATAGACTACCACAATCTTCTCCTCTGGAACTCCCTTCGCCATGATATTCTTCTTGAAGTCCTCAGAGATTACGATTATCTTATCCGCATGCTTATAGGTGAAATTCTCTATTACACGTCCTATTTTCCATAAGAGAGAACCTTTATTTGTCAATGATGTACCAACGAGGGAATCCGGGAATATATCCTGAAGGTTATAGACGAATGGTATTCCTCGGAACTTTTTTACGAATGAAGCTACAAGACCAAGGATTGGCGGAGTGCTTGTAAGGAACATCACATTACAATTCCTTGCTTCTTTCCCCCACATACACTTACAGAACTGAATGCCACAACTGAGGAAATACCTCAAAGCACGCATCAAAGGATTTGTCCCTTCACCATAAAGAGAAAAACGGACAATTGTAAGACGGCCGTTATATTTCTTCTCTACAGCATATTTCTTCTTATACTCCTTTCTGACATCAAGAGATATGCCACGTGTAGGAGTAGGGACATAGACAACGCAATCCATACCAGCTTTGGCAAAGTCTTCGTGAAGATTCTGCCAAATATACGAACTTGCCGCCTGCTCAGGAGCAAAATATGCGTAAGGAGATAATATCTTCAACATTTACAATGTTTTTATAAGTCTATACATCCTACGGTCAGGATAGGTTACAAACTCATATAGAGTTTCATATCCCATGCTATTATAGAACCCT
>Ga0310786_10003012_pt1 | contig 24960 bp, 19 predicted proteins | sample AusTroGonzalo_MG_FD_203881 | JGI IMG/M metagenome (GOLD analysis project Ga0310786, IMG submission 203881) | Bovine rumen microbial communities from tropical cattle in Woodstock, Queensland, Australia - Gonzalo_03 (v2) (version 2) | ecosystem: Host-associated > Mammals > Digestive system >...
TGCTCGGCTTTGCCGCTTTGCCTAGCAAAGAACTCCACGACTTGACTTTGTCTTCGTCCGTCGCGACTCGGCATAGCCCAAGCAAGCTTGGCTCTGCTCTCGCTGCTCCGTCCGTTCCTGCTCGGTGAGGTTCGTTACCTCTCCGTCAAGAAGGCTTATCCCAACGAGGCCGAGGAGCTCTTCGCCGAGGCTCAGAAGATGGCCCAGCTGCGCTACAAGACCTACGTCCGCAAGACAGCTGAGAACTGGGAGGACTAATATTCTCTGAACAGTTGTAGGGGATTTCCTAATCCCCTACTCCTAATAACATTAAAGGAGCATCCACATCGGGTGCTCCTTTAATTCATTTTATAACTTCAAGTAAGCTTATTACAAGAGGGTTTCAAGCCAGAGGACGAGAATGCCTAAGGCCATGCCAAGCAGGACTTTGGGAGTCAAGTTCTTCAGATACCAGCCAAAGCGGACGTGCTCCATCTTCATCAGGGCGAGACCACTGGTGGAACCGACACTGATAAGGCAGCCGCCGACAGCGGTGGCAAAAGCGATTATGGACCAGTAGCTGCCGTTCTGGGTAAAATTGGCAAGATAGTCGCTGTCGGCCCAACGGTCGAGACCGGTACCATCGACGACGGGATAGAGGGAGACGTTAGTAATGGCAATGGTGAAGGTGTCGACAAAGGAGCTGAGCAGGCCCGAGACGATGCCTATAATCCATACGTTATGGATATTGTAGTCAATCCAGGCTGAGATATCGCCAAAGACGCCCGTCTCGGTCATGACACCCATTCCAAGCATGATGCCCATCACGAAGAGTATCTGCTGGATGGAGCCGTACTGGATGGAGCGTGGTACTCGGCGTGCAGCCATCTGGTCGGACTCATTGAGTCGGCGGTTAAAGGCTTCGTTGACCACCCATAGTACACTGAGTACACAGAGGGCACCGAGGAAGGGCGAGAGGTTCGTCAGGTTGTGAAACGTCGGAGTGAACCATAGTCCACCGATGCCAACAAAGAGCATCACCACACGCTGCCAACGGTTCAGGTTCGTATCGTCGCCACGATATGGTGGTGCCGTCCACTCGATGTCGAGTCGGCTAGGCAGCTGACGGCTGATGAGCAGCGTCGGCACAATCCAGGCAATGGCTGCCGGCAGGAAGAGGGTCATGGAGAAACGGGTAGCGGTAACAGCGCCGTCGCCCCAGAGTACCAGTCCTGTCGGGTCACCGATGACGGTGAAGCAGCCGCCACAGTTTGCAGCGAGGACGATGGACGCGCCGACAAGCATACGCTGGGCACGGCTACGTACTATCTGATGCATCATGACGAGCATCATAGTGGTGGTCGTCAGGTTGTCAAGATTGGCCGAGAGAAGAAACGTGGCGAGGGAGAGCGTCCACAGGATGCGCTTAGAGTTGCGCGTATGTACCCACTCCTGAATGAAGTCGAAGCAGCCGTTGTTATCGAGAATCTCGATAATTGACATGGTGGCCAGCAGAAACATCACGATGCTGGCAGCACGGCCGACGTACCAGAGGAAGATGTTGTCGTAAATAAATGATTTGACGGTATGGCTCGACGGCGACTGTCCACTCAGGAACTCAACGTACTCGTGAGGGTGCTGCGACATGACATAATCAGAACCCCAACAGATGTAGACCACCCACCCTACAGTACCGATAAACATGGCGATAGCCGCCTTATTGACACCAGTCATGTGACCGGTGGCAATCAGCAGGTAACCTATTATAAGTAGTATTATTATAAGAAGTGTCATCTTTTTCCTCTATGCGTCTCTCTTTATAAATATGCTCTCGAAAACCGTTTAATACCTAATCTCACGCGGCGCCCAGAACCAAACGACGGTACCGCCCTCAGCGGGCGACTCGGCGCCCATCCTGCCACCAGTACGCTCGATGATAGCCTTGCAGATGCTCAGTCCGAGGCCCGGTGCTTTATCCTGGACATAGGTTTGTTTTTCGGACAGAAGGCTGAACAGGTTGTCCTTTAAGTCTTCAGGCAGACCAACTCCTGTGTCGCGCACTTCAACGTAGAAACCATGCTGCACGGACTTGTAGGCCAGCATAATCTGTCCTTCGGAGGTATGCTGCACAGCATTTGTCAGCAGATGGGTCACAATGTAGCGTAGCAGATTTGCATCAACTACCACGCGCCCACCTTGGCCTTTCACTTTCAGCGTAACACCTTCGGGCAGCATGGGACGGATGGCGTCTGCATAGTCATCCATCGCCAGTCGTAGATTCACCTCACTACGCTGGAAGAGGTGATCCTTACCCTCGATGTTCGACAATTCGAGCAGCTCCTCAATGAAGTGCAGCAGATGCTGCCCGTTTTCATTGATAAGTTGCAGCAGTTGGCGACGGTCTTCAACGGACATCTCACCATTGTCCTGACTCAGCACGTCGCTGAATCCGATGACGGCATTCAGGGGAGTACGGAGAGCATGGCTTACATTACCAAGGAACACGGTCTTCAGGCGTTCTGAGCGCTGTGCACGCTCCACCTCCTTGCGGAGACGACGCTGATAACGGCCCTGCAGAACGATGATGACCAACAGGAATGCAAGGACGAGCGCTACCAGCAGGTACCATACCCATTGGGGAATCATAAACTCGCCGAAGGAGCTGATGCTGTCGCCATAGATCTTGTGGATAACACCCTCCTGTTCCATCTTGTCCAGCTCGACGTTTATCAAGTCTATCAAGGCCTTGTTGTGGCTGACATAGCAATATTCGCGTGGTGTCAACGTCAGATCCTCCGTGCGAAGATTGGTGAATCCATAAGTTTCAATGAGGTATTTGGCCTGATAGCGGAAACAGATGACAGCATCATAACGGCCGGAAGACAGTTCTCGGAACGTCTTGGTTAAGTCCTGTACGACGAAGAGTTTTGCTCCCGCCTTTGTCAACGTATCGGTGATTGGGCGCGAGCTCATGTAGGCAATCTCCTTTCCAGACAAGTTACGAACGTCGAAACGCTCACCACTATCCTCGTTACGATAAACAATCTGGTAGTACAGCCTGAATACAGCACGGGAGTAGTTCGTCAGCGTCGTTCGATAGGGCGAGAACACCATCATGGCCAGATCAACCCTTCCTTTGAGAACATCTTCGGAGATATTCTCCCACGTATTAGGACGATAGGCGTAGGGGATATCCAGACGGCTCATGAGCTCCTTCGTAAATTCGATGTCGTAGCCGTGCGGCTCACCATTGGAGTCGATAAACTCCATCGGCGGATAGTCAGCATCCATACCGAAAAGCAGGGGGTGCTCCTTGTTGTAGCTCAGGACGTCGGCCTTTGCCAACGTGACAAAGGAAAGCATCCATAGGACTATCAACAGGAACCGGCGTATCATAACTTTATACAGGTTTATAGCTCGTTCGGCCACAAAGATACGTCAAAAAAACTTAATAGCCAAATAATTTTCAAAAAAAATTATTCCTTGGTCTTTTCTTCCTTCAGCGTAGGCAATGAAATGTGGTAGCGAATAGCGAGGAAACGGATGACACATGTTGTCAGAAAAGACAACGTTACGGTCAGTTCCAACGGTGCTTTCAGCATATCGGACAACCAATAGACAAGGCCTCCGACAACACAGGCGATGGCATAGATTTCGCGGCGGAAAATGACGGGCTCGTTGTTCAATAGCACGTCTCGGATGACACCACCGGCAGAACCCGTGATGCATCCCATGATGATAGCCACCCAGAACGGCTGCCCGAAAGCCAACGATTTCTGTAGACCCGCAATGGTGAAGAGCGCCAGTCCCAGGGTGTCGAAAAACAACCACGCGTTCTTCAACGGTTCCATCCAGCGCCCAAAGAAGGCGACCGTAAGTAGCGCCACGGCTGTACAGACCATATAGATGGGGGTGGTCATCCAGAACGGCGTCGTCGACAGCATCACGTCACGGATGGTTCCGCCGCCAATAGCTACGGCAATACCGCAAACATAGCCACCGAACCAGTCGTACTGCTTAGCGGCAGCATGACGGATGCCCGAGATGGCAAAGGCAAAGGTGCCAAGAAGCTCAATAATCTTGAATATGATGTCCTGTTCCACTATTATCTACTTCATTATTCTTCACTAAACCTTTTTCCCCAATAACTGACCATCCGTTCATAAAGTTTCTCTTCGGCAGGTGAGTGCTGGGCATGCCACAGGCGTTCGCCAGCCAGTTCCTCAGGCAAGTATTGCTGGGGGATGAAGTGACCTGGGAAGTCATGCGGATATTTGTAGCCATCGTGATAGCCAAGGTCTTTCATCAGCTGGGTGGGAGCATTGCGGATGGGTAGCGGCACGGGTTGGTTTCCAGTGCGGCGGACCAGCGAGAGCGCAGCATCAATGCCAAGATAGGCAGAGTTACTTTTCAGAGAGGTAGCCAGATAGACAGTAGCCTCAGCCAGGGGGATACGCCCTTCAGGCCATCCAATCTTGTCAACGGCATCAAAAGCGGCGTTGGCAAGCAATAGGGCATTGGGGTTAGCAAGGCCAATGTCTTCTGCGGCAGAGATGACCAGTCGGCGGGCTATGAACTTCGGGTCTTCCCCACCCTCTATCATGCGTGCCAGCCAGTAGAGGGCGGCGTCGGGGTCGCTACCTCGGATGGATTTGATATAGGCCGAGATGATGTCGTAGTGCATCTCGCCGTCCTTGTCATATGCTAACGGATTTTGCTGTAGACGCCTATGGACAAGGTCGTCTGTAATGACAACATCGCCCTCTTCTGCATCAACCGTTAATTCCAAGATGTTCAGCAGTTTGCGTGCATCGCCTCCACTAAAACGTAAGAGAGCATCAGTATCCTTTAAGTCAATCTTTCTGTTTTTCAGGAAGACGTCTGTCGTGATGGCCCGATGAAGCAACTGAAGCAAGTCGTCCTTCTCAAGCGTTTTCAACACATATAGTTGACAACGCGACAACAGAGGGCGAATAACCTCGAACGAAGGATTCTCTGTTGTAGCACCAATCAGCGTGACGACACCACGCTCCACAGCCCCCAACAGGGAGTCCTGCTGCGACTTGGAGAAACGGTGAATCTCATCAATGAAGAGAATCGGCGATGCCTCGTTGAAGAAGCGGCCCTTCTCCGCTTTTTCTATGACTTCGCGAACGTCCTTAACACCACTGGTAACAGCGGAGAGCGTATAGAACGGCACTTCAATGCGGTTAGCGATAATCTGAGCCAACGTCGTCTTGCCTACCCCTGGAGGGCCCCAGAGAATAAACGAAGTGATGCGCCCAGAATCAATCATACGGCGCAGGACAGCCCCTTCACCGACCAGATGTCGCTGGCCAATGTAATCGTCGAGCGTTCGTGGACGCAGTCTTTCTGCTAATGGTTGTGCCATAATGAGCGCAAAGGTACGTCAAATTAAGCAAAATACAAAAAATATTAACCAAAAAACTTGTGAATAATAAATAAAGTAGTTACATTTGCACTCTGAAACGAAACAACAAAGCAAAATTATATGGCTAAGAACACTGACAACAAGACCTTGATGAACTTAAAGTCGCTCACGAAAAGCAGTGTGTGGGATGTCAACGAGAACGACATCTTCAGAATGTGGGACGCTGCAGAGAAAGACGCAGAAGTACACGAGAACTCCAGACATTTTGTAGAAATCATACGTAGTGCCTTCACTATCGAGGAGATTGGCGCTGACGAGCCAGAGGCCGTCAAAAAGAAATACGAGAAACTGGGATACAAGGTTGACCAGGTAAAGCTCGACGACAACAAGAAAGTGACCTGGGCACTGAAGAAACGCCCCATTTCACGCGTCACTGACCTTACATACGAGAACATCCGTCATATCTCGGCGGCAAAACTCATCGAGGTTCTTGACCGTAATTTCGGCGGCGGATGGGATTCTATCTCGCAGAGCATCAAGGATATCATTGAGAGCGGTTTCGACATCTCGACGACCACACTTCCCAAAGATCGTCTCCACAAGAAAGGCGGTATGTACGAGAAAAAGGTGGCCGACGGCTTTGAGGTGCTCGAAGTGTCGAAGGGGACATGGGTCGAGGCTATTTTCGCCAAGGTGAAGCCCGTGGTTGAGAAGCCGCGCATGCAATTCAGCTCTCATGACGAGGACGAGGAAGAAATCATTGAGGATAACTACAACAAGCCTGACGAGGACGATATAGAGATAGAAGATCCTGCAGACGACGAGATTACAGAAGACAATTACTCAACCATGATGGACCTGGGCAGTGAAGATCCCGATGAGGAGGCTGCCGGTCTGGCAGATTACGGAGAAGAATAAAACAACCAGAAATGAATAAAGACACCGTTATTGGATTTATACTCATTGCACTGGTACTCATCGGCTTTAGCTGGTGGAGTCAGCCGTCGCAAGAGGAGATTGAGGCGTATCAGCGCCAACAGGATAGCATCGCAGAAGTACAGAAAGCCAAAGAGGCAGCCCAGAAGGCAGAGGCTGCACGTCTCGCCGCAAACGACTCTCTGGCAGAAAAGGACACCACCGCCCTCTTCTACGCCGCAAAAAGTGGGCAGAGCAGTCCGATTGTACTCAAGAACGACAAGGTAGAGCTGACCTTTGAGACCAAGGGGGGGGCACTGACCAAGACTGTCATCAAGAATTTCACCGACAAGGATGGAAATAAGGATGTCACGCTCTACGAGACAAAGGACCAGCAGATGAACTTCCTGCTGAGTGGCAAGCAAGACAACATCATTACCCAGGAGCTTTATTTCACCCCATCGAACGTCAGCGACTCGACAGTCACCATGACGGCACAGGCGAACGGCGGTGGTTGCATTGTATTGGACTACCGTCTGGGGGCTGACCACATGCTGCACTTCTCACTGCAAGCCAAAGGTATGAGCGGTATCTTCGCTCCCACCTATAAAGAGATGGATATAGAATGGAACGGCCACAGCCGTCAGCAGGAGAAAGGATTCTACTTCGAGAACCGATATACCGGACTGTTCTATAAGGAAGCCTTCGACGGCTCGACTGACAACTTGTCAGAGACCTCCGACAAGCAGAAGACCATCGAGGAGGCCCTCGACTGGGTGGCATTCCGCAACCAATTCTTCAGCGTAGCACTTATCTCCAAGGACAACTTCGCCGGTGGTGCAACCCTCAATAGCGTTCAGGAAGACAAGGAATCGGGATATCTGAAGACGTTCGAGGCCAAGATGAAGACAGCCTTCGACCCCACAGGCCAGAAACCATCGGAGTTTGAGATGTATATTGGCCCCAACGACTTCCGACTCATTCAAGCTGTAGAGAAGCAGAGCCAGTTTGGAAAAGACCTCGATCTGGAGCAGCTCGTCAACCTCGGATGGTGGCTCTTCAGACTCATCAACCGCTGGTTCACGCTTTACGTCTTCGACTGGTTGGCATCCTTAGGATTCTCGATGGGTATCGTACTGATTCTCATCACACTGATCCTCAAGGCCATCACCTTCCCGATGGTAAAGAAGAGCTATATGTCGTCTGCCAAGATGCGTGTACTGAAGCCAAAGTTCGACGAGGCCACGAAGCAGTATGACAAACCTGAGGACCAGATGAAGAAGCAGCAGGCCATGATGCAAATGTACTCGCAATATGGTGTGTCACCGCTTAGCGGCTGTCTACCGATGCTGATACAGATGCCTATCTGGATTGCAATGTTCTGGTTCGTGCCTAACGCCATCCAGCTGCGCGGACAGTCGTTCCTCTGGATGGAGGACCTGGCGACCTATGATCCTATCGTTTCCTGGAGCTCACACATTTGGGGCATCGGCGACCATCTGTCACTCTCATGCCTACTCTTCTGTGGCTCTAATATACTATACTCCTGGTTTACCATGCGCCAGCAGAAGGACCAGATGGTGGGTGCACAGGCTGATCAGATGAAGATGATGCAGTGGATGATGTATCTCATGCCCCTGATGTTCTTCTTCATGTTCAACGACTACTCCAGCGGCTTGAACTTCTACTATTTCGTCTCGCTGTTCTTCTCTAGTATCATCATGTGGACACTCCGCAAGACCACTGACGACGCGAAGCTCCTAGCCATCCTGGAGGCACGCTATCGTGAGAACAAGAACAACCCCAAGAAGCAAAGTGGACTGGCAGCAAGGCTCGAAGCCATGCAGAAACAGGCCGAAGAACTACAACGCCAGCGCCAGAAGAGATAGATAAATTCATATTTGAAATTACAGATTAGCTGATTCTTAATTTTGTCAACAATTTAAGAATTCAAGTGTTAAACGCAAAGCAGCGTTAAGAGTGAGCCGTAAGTGTTAAATTGCGACAAATTAATACGACATTTTGTCAGTTTGCGGAAAAATGCGCTTAAATTTGCATCGTCAACAATGACATGAATACGGATTACTAACTCAAAAATGAATGATATGAATATGAAAAAGATTGTCAACATCGCAGTACCGACATCTTGTCTGGTAGCTGTCGTACTCTCGGTAACAGCACTTAACAAAACCACCGCTGCCAATCCTGAGCAGCCCGTTGTCGCAGTAGCCAATACTCCTGCCGCACAACCTGTAGACTTGACCTATGCAGCAGAGAAGTCTCTGCCTTCGGTTGTCTACATCAAGAACACACAGAACTCAAAAGTTCAGACGGTAGAATATAGCGACCCGTTTGAGGATTTCTTCAGCGACCCGTTCGGCGGATTCTTCGGACGAGGACAGGGTAACGGCAATGGCGGACGCCGCCAACGCCAGGTTCAGACCCCGAAGCGCACCGCCGCAGGATCGGGTGTCATCATCACTAGCGACGGCTATATCGTAACGAACAATCACGTTGTCGACGGGGCTGACGAACTGACAGTCACCCTGAACGACAATAAGGAATATTCAGCACGCATCATCGGAACTGATGCCACGACGGACCTGGCACTTATCAAGATCGATGCCAAGAGTCTGCCCGCTATCATCATCGCCAACTCAGACAATGTGAAGGTCGGTGAATGGGTGCTGGCTGTCGGTAACCCCTTGGGACTGAACAATACCGTCACGGCAGGTATCGTCTCGGCCAAAGCACGTACGATGGGACAGGGTGTGCAGTCGATGATTCAGACCGATGCCGCCATCAACCAAGGCAACTCTGGCGGTGCCCTTGTCAACACCCGTGGCGAGCTGATTGGCATCAATGCCATGATCTACTCTCAAACGGGTTCGAACATCGGATACGGTTTCGCTATCCCCACGACGATTATGAATAAGGTAGTCGACGACCTAAAGCAGTATGGTAACGTACAGCGTGCCATGATTGGCATCAAGGGCAGCGACGTGAATGCCTATGTAGATAGTGAGAAGGAAAAGGGCAACGAGGTGGACCTCGGTACGATGGAAGGCATCTATATTGCTGAACTCGTCGAGAACGGCGCAGCAGAGGAGGCTGGCCTGAAGGTCGGTGACGTCATCACCCATATCGACGGACAGAAGATCAAGTCGTTTGGTGAACTGCAGAACGTCATTGCCCAGAAGCGTCCAGGCGACAAGATTAAGGTGACATACCTGCGCAAGAAGTCAAAGCACGATGTCACCCTGACGCTGAAGAATGAACAAGGTAATACGAAAGTGGTAAAGAATGCTGACATCGATATCCTCGGAGGACAGTTCCGTCCTATCAACGATGCGAAAAAGGAACACCTGAATATCGGCTACGGTCTGGAGGTTATCAAACTCAGTGCCGGAAAACTGAAAGAGACCGGTATTCCCAATGGATTCATCATATCGCGTGTCAACGACCAGCCGATGAAATCCATCGAGGATCTTCAGAACGTTGTCAAAGAAGCGTCAACATCCAAGGAGCAAGTGCTCTATATTCAGGGATATGACTCTACGGGCAAGAAACGCTACTTCGCAGTATCTCTTGAAGACGAATAAGTGGTTATAAAACAAGGGGAAAGGTGAAAAAGTTTAAACTTTTTCGCCTTTTTCTTTGGTTGTTTCGTTTTTTTGGCGTAACTTTGCCTGTCGCTAAAAACTAAAAAACAACCATGAGGCAACTAAAAATCACCAAATCAATAACTAACAGAGAGAGTGCCGCTCTGGATAAATACTTACAAGAAATTGGTAAGGAAGAGATGATTTCTACGGAGGAGGAAGTTGAGCTGGCACAGCGCATACGGAAAGGCGACCGCAAAGCGCTGGAGAAGCTGACAAGGGCAAACCTCCGTTTTGTTGTCAGTGTTGCGAAACAATACCAAAACCAGGGAATAAGCCTACCCGACCTCATCAACGAAGGCAACGTCGGTCTAATCAAGGCAGCCGAGAAGTTTGATGAGACGCGTGGTTTCAAGTTCATATCCTATGCAGTGTGGTGGATTCGTCAATCTATTCTGCAAGCAATTGCCGACCAGAGCCGTATCGTTCGACTTCCGCTGAACCAGACGGGGGCTGTCAACAAGATAAACCGCGCATTCAGCAAATTTGAACAAGAGCATGAGCGGCGTCCGAATATAGAAGAGCTCTCGGAAAGTATCGATATGCCGATGGAGAAGATTGGTGAGGCGATGTCGGCCAATACGCACCATGTGTCTGTTGACGCGCCCTTTGCCGAAGGTGACGACAATTCGTTGCTCGACATCATGATTAACGACGACTCTCCGATGGCCGATCTCCAGTTAGTGAAAGAATCGCTCCGCGCAGAAATCAACAATGCGCTGCAGTCTCTCAATGAACGGGAACGAAACGTGGTGGAAGCCTTCTTCGGTATCAATCAGCCAGAAATGACTCTTGAGGAGATAGGCGAACGTTATGGATTAACACGCGAGCGTGTTAGGCAAATCAAAGAAAAAGCCATCAGACGCCTGCGTAATACGAAGAATAAAATGTTAAAATCATATTTAGGACAATGAGAATACTAAGACTTATCACACTTGCTGTTCTGGTGATTGTATCTGTACAGACAGCCAAAGTGTCTGCTAAGGATATCGTGGTGCCAAAGATGTATATGTTTGGCTTCGCTGCATCGTTCAACGATAGCATCGTACACATGACAGAGATTCAGGCTGTCGACAACGTATGGATTGAACAGAAGACAAAATTTATGGTAGGACGTGAGAACTACTCCTACCAGCTGCGAGATTTTCTGGCAGACAAATATCAGATGGGACACCGTACGTGTGTAGTATTCTACAACCAGGATCGTCAGAAACTGGAGAAAGAATATCTGAAGATGAAACGCATCTATACTACAGGTAAGAAGAAGGTCAAGAAAAATGACAAGAAAGCAGCTAAGACGAACAACGACTTACGTATCCTCTCTGCCAATGACTTCCAATTCCGTACCATTGACATGAGTATAGAAACAGATGAGTGACAGACACCTGTTCAACATAGCAGACCATACGGTAAGTATTATCTTCTCTTCGACGGACAAGAACGACATTGACTTATTGCCGTCATTTGAGCCATTTCGTATGGATCAAACTAATGTTGAACCATTGCTCACCCTCTACGTGGACGATGGTTTACAGCCCATAGAAAAGGAAAAGCGTCATCGGCTAAGGGCTTTCGATACGGGCAATGGTGACACTGTGGTCTTTCAGCTCCCAGAAGGAGGTTACCAGTTTATTATCCGTGATACAAGCTGTCGCGACTGCGCCCTGCTCATCTGTAACACCGACTTCTCTGTCTGTCGTTGTGCACTGAATGGTGACAAGGCGATGCGTGCCTTCGGACTAAATAACGCAGTAATGATGACCTATGCTTATGCCGCCTGTCATCACCAAACGCTTCTTATCCATGCGAGCTGTGTGGCTCATGGCGGTTATGGCTATCCGTTTCTGGCAAAAAGCGGTACCGGAAAGAGCACGCACTCGTCTCTTTGGCTACAATTTGTAGACGATACAGAACTGATGAACGACGATAATCCCATCATCCGCGTCATAGACGGTGTATCTTATATCTATGGATCGCCATGGAGTGGTAAGACCCCTTGCTACAGAAACATCAGACGACCGCTTGGCGCACTCGTTGGTATTGAGCGTGCAACAGCAAACAGCATAGAACGCCTGTCTACGGTACCAGCTTTCGCCACGATATTAGTAGCATGTTCCTCGATGTCCTGGGACAGCAACATTAACGATGCTATTTGTAACACGGTGAGCGACGTTATCGGTAAGACACCAGTATTCACCCTTCATTGCTTGCCTGACAAAGAGGCTGCCAGCTTATGCTCAGAAACGATAGTCAGATAGCCACCTATGTCGTTGACAATGCGACATTTCTACCAGAAGTCGTGACCCTCATCGCAGAAGGCCATACGGTGACACTACCCTTGAGGGGACATAGTATGCGTCCTTTTTTAGAGGATAATCGTGACAAGGCACTATTGTCTGAAGCAACGGATATCAGAGAGGGTGATGTGGTTTTGGCAGAGTTGTCAAAAGGCCATTTCGTGCTGCACCGTATCGTAGCCATCAGATTCCAAAACATAACACTTCTTGGTGACGGCAATCTTTCAAAAGAATATTGCCTATTAGACAATGTACGTGCGAAAGCGATTGGTTTCTATCGTAAGAACAGTACGAAACCCGATCTCACTGATGGTATGAAATGGAGAATTTACTCTTGGCTTTGGACACACCTTTTCCCCATTCGACGTTATCTGCTCTTTGCGCTATATCCGCACATTCCCAACAGATGGAAAAGGTAAAAAGGTAAAAAAGAACAAAGGTAAAAAAGTAAGAATTATGAGACAGAAGAAAGGATTCAAGTTGCGCAAAATCTGTGGCGAGAACATTATCGTCGCAGAAGGTATCGAGAATGTCGACTTCTCAAAGATCATTTCCATGAACGAATCGTCTGCCTATCTCTGGGAGCACACCCAGAACAGCGACTTCACTGTCGACGACCTTTGCCACCTACTGTTAGACGAATATGAAGTGGACGAAAAAACGGCTCACGCTGATGCGGAAGCCGTTATAGACAAATGGAAGGAGATAGGAATCATTGAGTAGAGTCCCCTACTCCACATTAAAGTATTGTTCAAGTTCCTGACGATCGGCACCATCTTTAACGACGACACCACGTTCCAAAAGAATGATACGTGTAGAGATGTCTATCGTATGCTGTAGGTTATGTGAACTGATAATCAATGTAGCACCCGTGCGCTGCTGATAGTCGGTGAGCACATGTTTCAAGATGTTCTGTCCTGAGGGGTCGAGAAAGTTGAACGGCTCGTCAAGAATAACCAGTTTCGGCTCGGCAATGAGCGCAGCAATAATGCCCACTTTCTGCTTATTGCCTGCCGAGAGATTACGAATCAGCTTTTTCTGTCCAAAGATTTCACCTGTCGTGAGACGTTCGTATCTCTTCAGACGTTCGTCCATATCCGTGATACCTGTAATTCTTCCCAGAAACTGGAAATACTCCTCTGGTGTAAGATAGTCGATGAGGAAACCCTCATCAAGATAAGCTCCCGTATCCGACTTCCAGTCTTCACTCTCCGTAGGATTGATGCCATTCAGTTCAACATGGCCTTCGTCAGCCTTCAGCAAGTCAAGCATCAGTCTGAAAAGAGTGGTCTTGCCGGCACCGTTATTGCCGACAAGACCCAGTATCTCACCATCGGCGATAGTCAGCGACGGGATATTACAGGCTACTGTCTCGCCAAACGACTTCCTCAGATTCTCAATCTTAATCATATCTATGAATTCTGAACAAAATTACACTAGTCCTTTTCCATGACACTGCTTGAACTTCTTACCTGAGCCACAGGGACAGGGATCGTTACGTCCAGGCAGCTTGTCCTTGATGACCGGCGTACGGGGCTGCTGAGCACGGGTGTCGTGCTGGGCGGCAGCACGCTGATTCGGATCACTGAGCTGCTCCTCGCCAATCTGCTGCTTCGACTCCGTGTACTGTTGGCGCTGCGTGTGCTGCTCGGGAGCTGCCTCCTGAACCTGTTGCACCTCAGGAATCTGGGCACGGGTAAGGATAGAGCAGATGCGGTTGTACATCTCGTTGATCATCTCGTCCCACACCTTTGCACTCTCCAGTTTGAAGATGAGCAACGGGTCTTTCTGCTCGTACGAAGCATTCTGTACAGAGTGGCGCAGTTCGTCGAGTTTACGGAGGTTCTCCTTCCACGACTCATCGATGAGATGCAGCAGGATGGCCTTCTCAAACTCCTTGACAACGGACTTCGACTCACTGTCGTATGCCTCCTTCAGGTTACACGGGATATTGTACATACGGCGGCCATCGGTGATGGGAACCATGATACGCTCATATTGGTGCCCCTGCTGCTCAAAGACCTGAGTGATGATGGGCTGTGCCACCTCACGGATACGCTCGGTCTTACGGTTGAAGTTTCCAATAGCAGCCTGGAAAGCTTCTTCACAGAGCTGTTCACGCTGTTTATTGATGAACTCCTCTTCGCTGAAGGGGACCTCCATAGCCAGGATGTGCAAGAACTCTTCCTTACAGCCGGCGTAGTCGTTGTTCTCGATGATATTGACAACACGGTCCCAGATGATGTTCGAGATATCCATACCGATACGCTCACCCATCAAGGCGTGGCGGCGCTTCTCGTAGATGACGGTACGCTGCTTGTTCATCACGTCGTCATATTCTATCAAGCGCTTACGGATACCGAAGTTATTTTCCTCAACCTTCTTCTGGGCTCGCTCGATACTCTTCGAGATCATTGGACTCTCAATCATCTCACCCTCTTTGAAGCCCAGACGGTCCATCACCGAAGCAATACGCTCGGAGGCGAACAGACGCATCAGCTTATCTTCAAGAGAGACGTAGAACACAGAAGAGCCCGGGTCACCTTGACGTCCTGCACGACCACGCAGCTGGCGGTCGACACGACGTGACTCATGACGCTCAGTACCGATGATGGCGAGACCACCGGCAGCTTTCACTTCAGGCGACAGCTTAATATCAGTACCACGACCAGCCATGTTCGTTGCAATGGTGACGGCACCACGCCCCTGAGAGTCCTGCTGACCAGCGAGTGCCACGATGTCGGCCTCCTTCTGGTGGAGCTTGGCGTTCAGCACCTGGTGAGGAATACCCTCACGGCGGCCTGTCTCAGGATTCACGTACATATCGAGCATACGGCTGAGTAACTCCGAGATCTCCACCGATGTCGTACCAATCAGTGTCGGACGACCGGCATTACGCATAGCCACAATCTCCTCGATGACAGCCTTGTATTTCTCACGGGCGGTCTTGTAGACACGGTCGTCCTGGTCATTACGGATAACGGGACGGTTCGTGGGAATCTCTACGACGTCGAGTTTGTAGATGTCCCAGAACTCACCAGCCTCCGTAGAAGCGGTACCCGTCATACCAGCCAGTTTGTGATACATACGGAAGTAGTTCTGCAGGGTGATGGTTGCGAAGGTCTGGGTTGCTGCCTCGACCTTCACGTGCTCTTTGGCCTCCACTGCCTGGTGCAGACCGTCGCTCCAGCGACGACCTTCCATGATACGGCCCGTCTGCTCATCGACAATCTTCACCTCACCATCGATGACCACATACTCGTCGTCCTTGTTGAACATACAGTAAGCCTTCAGCAGCTGCTGCAGCGTGTGGACACGCTCCGACTGTACTGCATAATGGGCCATCAGCTCGTCCTTCTTGTCGACGCGCTCCTGATCGGTCAGTCCCGGCTCCACTTCCAGAGCGGACAGTTGTCCGGCAATGTCGGGCAACACAAACAGCTCGGCATCGTTCACCTGATTGGCGAGCCAGCCTGTACCTTTATCGGTAAGGTCGCAGGAGTTAAGTTTCTCGTCGACGACGAAATACAGCGGTTCGATGCACTCCGGCATACGGCGGTTGTTGTTCTCCATATAGATCTCCTCGGTCTTCAGCATTCCGGCCTTGATACCTTCTTCGGAGAGATACTTGATGAGCGGCTTGTTCTTCGGCAGCGCCTTGTGTGAACGGTAGAGTGACAGGAAGCCATCGTCCAGCAACTGCTGGCCCTCCTTCTTCTGTCCGGCCTCCATCAAACGGTTACCTTCAGTAATCTTCTGCTTGGCTTCAGCAAGATACTGTGTGGCGAGGTTACGCTGCACACCAACAAGCTTCTCCACCAGCGGCTGGTACTCCTCGAACATCTGATCATCACCCTTGGGAACGGGACCACTGATAATAAGAGGTGTACGGGCATCGTCGATCAACACGGAGTCGACCTCGTCGACGATGGCGTAGTTATGGGCACGCTGTACCAGGTCGGCAGGCGATGTTGCCATGTTGTCACGCAGGTAGTCAAAGCCGAACTCATTGTTCGTACCAAAGGTGATGTCTGCCTGATAGGCACGACGACGTGCCTCGCTATTGGGCTGGTGCTTATCAATACAGTCGACACTCAGTCCGTGGAACATATAGAGCGGTCCCATCCACTCAGAGTCACGCTTCGACAGGTAGTCGTTGACGGTAACTACATGGACACCATTTCCCGTGAGGGCGTTGAGGAATACAGGGAGCGTAGCCACCAGCGTCTTACCTTCACCCGTAGCCATCTCGGCAATCTTACCCTGATGGAGAACTGTACCACCGAAGAGCTGCACGTCATAGTGGATCATCTCCCATTTCAGGTCGTTACCGCCTGCCGTCCAATGGTTGTGGTAGATGGCCTTGTCGCCATCGATGGTGATGAAGTCTTTCTTCGGATCGGCAGCCAACTCACGGTCAAAGTCGGTAGCGGTAACGACCGTCTCCTCATTCTCTGCGAAGCGACGGGCCGTCTCCTTAACGATGGCAAACACCTCGAACATCACTTCATCGAGGGCCTTCTCATAGACCTCAAGGGCTTCTTTCTCAATCTTATCTATCTGTGTGAAGATTGGCTCACGCTCATCGATAGGTGTCTCTTCTATCGTGGCCTTGAGCTGTTCAATCTTCTCTTTCTGTTCATTGGCCGACTGCTGAACTTGCTGCTGGATGGCCTTCGTACGTGCACGCAGTTCGTCATTCGACAGGGCTTCCACCTGTGCCGTGAACGACTTCGCCTTCTCCACCAACGGCTGGATAGCTTTCATGTCACGCGATGATTTATCGCCAAACAACGACTTTAGAATACTGTTGAAATTCATATTGTATTAATTCTTATTTTTATACTAAACATTATTTTAATTAAAAGAGAGGTTCTGACGAACAAGCATTAGGAGCACGTATACGGATGCTTTTCGCAATAGTAGGAGCTATGCGATCCGTCGTTACGTGGTCTGGGATTGTGTCTGACTGTATGTTTGCACCATAGAAAACTATGGGGAATGGCGTGAAGGATGCCCGCTGAAGTCGTGTCTGCTGATTATCCTCGTTATGAATCCTCCATCCCGGCGACACCTCAATAATAATATCTCCACAGCGCTCGGGATGATAGCCGGCACGTGTCTTCTGAGTCAGTTCGCTAGTAGAGGTTAATAATTGTAGGCCAGTATATACGTTACGGACTCCTGACAACTGTGAGAGGAACTCCTGAGCACGTTGTCCGGCATCAGTCATCGACACCCTTTTCGACTCCAACAGCTGGTGATTCAGGAACAACTGGCTATCGTAGCAGGCTTCTACCCATCGTCCCTGTCCCCAGATGGCACCAAAGAACATATTCAGCAAGTTTGCTGTACGGTTCATATAGAACGTGCCGGTAGGTATCCGATAGCGGTTGTAGTCTGAACTTTCCGTGTCACTGTATCCTGTCGACGTAACGACAAACAGCACATGTTCACTGCCAAGTCGATCCTCCAGGTTTTTCATCAGTCGAGCCAGCTCACGGTCCAGTCTTACATAAGTATCCTGCAGTTCAAGCTGACATTCCGAAATATCCTTATGGTTATAGGTCCCAGCATAATAAGTTACTGCCAATAAGTCAGTGACACGGTCATAACCCATCGTCGCCTGCGTGACCAGATGCTGTGCCATTTCCGTCACATACTGGTTGACGAGACCGGAAGCCTTCAGCTGTGTGTAACGATCATTCCCACTGAACTTATGCTTAAATGGCTTCTGTTCTGCGGTAGCATGCTGGTAGTAATTGAAGGTCCCTGCAAGTTCTATTACAGGCTCCCATTGTAGGTTTTCAATACTTACTTTAGGAGCATGTAAGTAATTGAAGGCCAACATCCATTCTGGAGTATCTTTCAAGTAATACTCAGATGTCTGCCATGAGCCTTTCGTATCGTCTATCCAGATAGCGGCATCGGCAGCGTGTCCAACACTCATTACGGCAGCGTCAGCTGATGGCGCTATGGCATAGACCTTGGCCTTACCCTGAGTTGCCACTTTCAATTCATCACCTAATGTCGATGTTGACAAGTTGTCAGCCGTAATTTTGTCACCGACGGCCATCACTGGTCTCAATGTCTCCCGATAGAGCCATTGTTCCCCAACGATACCATGGTAATAAGGCGTTACGCCTGTAGCCAGCGATGCCAATGCCGAGGTGCGGTCGATAGGACTAAACGGATAGCTTGCATTGGGATACACCCTACCTTTCTGCATCAAGCGTTTGAAGCCATCATTACCATAGAGTGGCGAGAAGGCTTCCAGATAATCGGTGCGCAGCTGGTCAATGGTTACCGTCACCACCAGTCGCGGAGCATATTGAATCTTGCTCTGCGCCAGCAGCTCAGGCGTTACGCCAAGCAGTGCCAACAGGGTGATATATAGATATTTATTTCTCACTTCTCAGGTGTATCAGGTATCTTAATAGCAAACTCAATGCCAAAAACGGTGTGAGCACGGCATAACTTTGGAAAAAGGCTCCCGCCAAAAATAGGAGCAACATCACCAATAGGACTGTCCAATAGCGGGTACGGCGACGACGCAATACTGCTGGCAAGAAGAACAGGTGTACCGGATTAACCAGTAACAACTGGAAGTTTGTCGATGTGGCAGGATGCTGCGAAAAGAGCATCACAAAAAGTACACACCCTGCCAACCCCGTAACGGTCATCAGGAAAGCGTCCCAGTATTTGAACGTTTTACGACGACGCCACTCTCCGATGGCGATGAGTATTGACACGACCAACAGCATGATGCCTGCCTCTGTCGGCGAGATGATAAAGTCGCGCTTAACCATCTGTACGCCAGGCTGTACAGCCATGCGGCGATCGCTCACCAACGGACGAATACTGCCATCGTGTCTCAATACCTGCGCATAGTCGAAGTCGTACATCAGGTTCTCTGGCAAGAACTCCTGTTCCTCTCTTTTCGTCTTCAGGTCGGCACGCAGTCCGAGCAACCAGTCGTTACCCTCTGTCACCCAGTCGTGGCGTCCTGTCTTCTCGCGAATCATCTGCCGGAACGAAGGTTCAAAGTCCGGACGGGGTTCATACTGAACCATTCCGTCGAGACATCGCTCCACCATGTCACGTGGACGCGTGGAACAATTGTCATAGAAGTAGTTATAGCGGTAGACGCGGTTTTCCGGGCGATAGTTTTCCTCCAGCAACTTCTGTAACTGATACTTTTCCTTCGCCGTCAGGTTCAGCACCTGTTCTGAGACCATTGATCCCCAACGACGATAGTAACCGGCAAAGTACTCATAGTCAGCTACTCCCAGTTCATAGTCTGTCAGTCCAAAAATGAAACGTAACACAAAATGGGGCTTCTGGAAATTGAAAATGCCCCAATTGAAAGCAATATCCTGACCATTATGCAGGTCGTGCCATCGTAGGGCGGAATGTCCGTATAGGCTGTAGACTTCTTCATGAGGAGCACAAGTCAAGAGACTCACCTCGACCGAGTCGAAATACTCCACCCTCATCGTTGCCGTCTGCTCACCGCGGACGATGATGGCCAAAAGCAGGCTCACCGTCAGCAGCACAATCCTTTTTACGCTTCCATTTCTTTTCACAGCCTGCAAAGGTACATTTTTTTTTCGACACAGCCAAAGAATCACTCTAAAATATCCAAAAAGTGCGGAAGAAACGTACTTATGGACAGAATGAGTTTTTTATATAATAAAAAAAACTTTAAATAATTTGGATAAATTGAAAAAGTTTTGTAACTTTGCGGCCATATTATTACATATCAACTCAACTTAATTAATTAAAAATCTTATGGTTAAAAAGTATTTATTTGGTAGTCTTACAGCTTTAGCAACACTCGCTTTTTTCGCAAGCTGTAACAATGAAGACGCTTTTGACAGCTCTAAAGACATTAACGTGGCTAAGTATGAGATGGCCTTCAAGGCTGTGTTTGGCACTCCCGCCCCCACTCAGACCTGGGGTTTCGGTCCTTCCTCTACGCGTGGTACGCGCGCTATCGCATCAGTTTTCAAATTTCCCGATGCTGCTCCTGCCGATGCCTACAAGTCTTCAACGGATCTTCCTGTCGAAGAGAATATTGAAGGTGGCGGTGACCATGCCATCGGTGGTGCCACAGTGAGGGTGAACCTCTATAGCCAGGGTAATATTTATGTGGTGGGCCATGCTCAACCTTCCAGCTTCTATATGGCCGGTAACTCCAATCTCTATATCACAAACGGTGCTACGCTGAACATCGGCACATTCTCCTATGGACAGTATGGCTCTGTAATCTATGTAGCTGAAGGCGGCACACTGAATGTGACAGGTTCTTTGCAAATGAGCCAGACCAAGATTTACAATAAGGGTACCATCAACATCAGTGATAATTTCGAGGCTTGTGTTACAGGTCTTATCTTCAACGATGGTGGTAAAATTAACGTAGCCAACAAGATTACTGTTGAGAACGTCAATTCTGTTATTGTCAACAACGCAGGTACCATCACCGCTGGCGGATTGGAAACCCATGGTAGCGGCCACGTTGAGAACAACGACTCCATCATCATCAACGGCTCGACCGTCATCAATAGCATGAGTAACACTTGGGTTAACAACGGTCAGTACATTACAGAGAACTTCCTTTACACTGCTGGCAGCAACGATGTCATCAACAACTGTAAGCTGACTGTCACCAACCTGTTCAAGATCAATCTGGGCTCCAACGATGTCAACGGTTTCCGTATGGACGGCGGCTCTGGTGTTGTGACTAAGGACTTTGAGATGGCTGGTCCCGCAAGAATCTTCATGGGAAGTAACTCTGTTTTCCAGGTGACCAATGAAGCAAAGATGAACGTTACGCTTGGAGTATCTGGTTACGGCATCTGGGGCCCGGAGAGTGGTGACTTTGCTGTATTCCAGGCAGACAAGATTACTTGCGACAACATTCGTCAGCGTTTCAATGTCACCTATTTCAACAAACTCTATGTGGTTGCCAACAGCCATTTCGCATTCGGCTATGACAACCTTGGCGAGGAAGAATGGGCAACCCACGTCTATCAAGAGGGTGACGGTCCCAACTATTATATTGCCAATGGTGCTGTTTTGTATACGAACGGCGAGAAGCCTGGTATCACAATCCCCAAGACGACTTGTAACCCCGGCTTCGGCGGTGGCGACGAGTTCACTCCCGTTATCCGTGTGATGGCCGAGGACCTGACCATTACTTCTACCGGTGCTAATAGTGACTTCGACTTCAACGACATTGTATTCGACGTTCAGTGGACATCTACTGGTGCTAAGGTGCGCATCAACGCTGCCGGTGGTACGCTGCCTCTGACCATTGGTGGTGCGGCTGGCGGTCTCGGCACTGAGGTTCACGCAGCCTTCAAGGAGGCTAACCCCACCAAGAACATCACGGTGAAGACGATGATGAACACTTTCGAAAATCACAAGAGCGATTACGTCCGTCCCATCATCAACCTGACTGGCAACTTTGTTAATGCCGAGACAGGCCAGAAGGATGCTAACCTGATTAAGCTGTTCGTCAACAAGGGAACTGAGGATGATCCGAAGTGGATTGAGCTGACCGCTGTCAGGGGTAAGGTTGCTTCCAAGATTGGCGTTGATCCTAAGGTTGAGTGGTGCAACGAGCGTCAGGGAATTGACAGCAGATACGATAAGTTCCCCGCTTGGGTTCGTGGCGAGGTTGAGGTATTCTATTAAGCCAAACAATACTTTTTAGATAACCGCTACGGGGCGGCTGCCGATATGGTGGCCGCCCTGTTCTTTTTCCGGTTTGGCACACTTTTTGCAATATCCTACACGAGTCGCAGACACTATCGTCGTTAACTTCGATAACTTCGATAACTTCAGATATTTATATAATTAATAAAATAAGGTATATGCAAAAAGGTAACATCGGGGTTACGACCGAGAACATCTTCCCCGTCATCAAAAAGTTTCTCTACAGCGATCATGAGATCTTCCTCCGCGAGATGGTCAGCAATGCCGTCGACGCCACCCAGAAGCTGAAGACACTTCAGCAGCAGGGCGAGTTCAAGGGCGAACTGGGCGACCTCACCGTCCGTCTCAGCGTCGATGCCGACAAGGGCACCATCACGATTTCCGACCGCGGTATCGGCATGACCGAGGAAGAGATCGACAAGTACATCAACCAGATTGCCTTCTCGGGCGTCACAGACTTCCTTGAGAAGTACAAGGACAGTGCCAATGCTATCATCGGCCACTTCGGACTGGGATTCTACTCCTCATTCATGGTGTCGAAGAAGGTGGAGATTGTCACAAAGTCGTACCGTGACGGTGCCAAGGCCGTGAAGTGGTCGTGCGACGGCAGCCCCGCTTACGAGATCGACGACGCCGAGCGTGCTGACCGCGGTACGGACATCATCCTCTACATCGATGACGACTGCAAGGAGTTCCTGGAGAAAGGCCGCATAGAGCAGCTCCTGAACAAGTACTGCAAGTTCCTCGCCATTCCCGTTGCCTTCGGCAAGAAGCAGAAGTGGTCCGACGAGGAGAAGAAGATGGTCGACACCGACGAGGACAACATCATCAACAGCGTCGAGCCCCTGTGGACAAAACAGCCCTCCACACTGAAGGACGAGGACTATAAGTCATTCTACCGCACCCTCTACCCCATGAGCGACGAGCCGCTGTTCTGGATTCACCTGAACGTCGACTATCCCTTCAACCTCACGGGTATCCTCTACTTCCCCAAGATCAAGTCGAACATCGAACTGCAGCGCAACAAGATTCAGCTCTATTGCAACCAGGTGTTTGTCACCGACCAGTTGGAGGGCACGACAGAACCTGACGGCACAGTCAAGTCAGCAGGCATTGTTCCTCAGTTCCTGACGCTGCTGCACGGTGTCATCGATTCGCCCGACATCCCCCTGAACGTCAGCCGCTCCTATCTGCAGAGCGACCGCGAGGTGAAGAAGATCTCAACGTATATCACCAAGAAGGTGGCCGACCGCCTGAAGGCCCTCTTCAACGAAGACCGCAAGGGTTACGAGGAGAAGTGGGACTCGCTGAAGCTCTTCATTAACTACGGCATCCTTACCGAGGACGGTTTCTATGACCGCGCCAAGGACTTCTCCCTGATGAAGGACGTTGACAGTAAGTACTTCACCTTCGACGAGTACAAGACGCTCATCGAGGTCTCGCAGAAGGATAAGAACGACACGCTCATCTACCTCTACGCTACGGACAAGGAGGAGCAGTTCTCCAGTATCCGTGCCGCACAGGACAAGGGCTACTCCGTGCTGCTGCTTGACGGACAGCTCGACGTACCCACCATCCAGACGCTGGAACAGAAGTTCGAGAAGAGCCGCTTCGTTCGTGTCGACAGCGACATCGTCGACCGCCTTATCGTGAAGAGCGATGCCCCGAAGAGCGACCTCAGCGACGGCGAACGTGACAATTTGTCAGCCCTGTTCACCTCTCAGATGCCTAAGACCGACAAGACAGAATATATGGTTGAGGTCAGTGCCCTGGGCGAAGAGCAGCGACCTGTGGTTATCACCCAGAACGAGTGGATGCGCCGTATGAAGGAGATGAGTCGCTATCAGCAAGGCATGAGTTTCTATGGTCAGATGCCCGACTCGTTCAATCTTGTGCTGAACAGCGACCATCGTCTGGTGAAGGAGATACTGAGTTCGTTCAATACGGAGATGTCTGCTTCGTTGGAGCCCATCGAGAACGAGCTGAAGGGACTTAACGCCCGTCTGGCAGCGCTGAACCAGCAGACAGAGAAGCAGAAGCCCGAGGAGGTGACCCAGGAGGTAAAAGACGACAAGGAGGCCACCCAGAAGGCCATCGAGGAGCAGAAAGCCAAGAAGCAGCAGTGCATCAACGATTATGCCAGCAAGAGCGATCTCGTCCATCAGCTCATCGACCTGGCCCTATTGCAGAACGGCCTGCTGAAAGGCGAGGCCCTCGACCGTTTCCTGAAGCGTTCCATCGACCTTATCAAATAATCGTAAGGCCGATAACACTTTAACTTAAACATAAAGAGAAGAGCACCTTTTCGGGTGCTCTTCTCTTTTTCTATTCTTGTCTGCTGTCCTCTCCGCTGAATATTTTCTCAGCCTCCCGGCCAGCTTCCCTGCTATTCATAATTTGCCTTACCGACACTTCACCTGGTGCATCAGGAACATCGTAGAGAGGTTCTTCATAGATATCCTTCGTAGTGTCAACATCATTATGTTGCAGGGTGTCTACCGCCACATGTGCATAGTTTACCTTATAGTTGCGTTTACAACTATTCAGCGTCATCATGACAGCAACGGCGACTACAATTACAAGAACTATTTTCTTCATAGTCGTTTACTCTTCGACAGCAGCCTGCGCGGCGGCTAACGAACACTGATTATCAGCACATTATGGGGAATCTGGGAAACATTTGGGAAACATTATGAGCATGTACTGCACATTCTGCACCCGATTTTCTCAAAATATCCGACCATTTTTGCCACTTCGACTACTTATTTCGATATTTTAATTGTTAAACACTAACTGTTAGATCACAGATTGCATTACGACTTTTCAGCACGTTCTGCAAATTTTGCTTGCAAAATTAATAATTTCTCATGACTTTACGGTTGTTTTGCACGTTTTTCTTGCAGAATGTGTTTGTTTTTAATATAAATTAAGGTAAAAACCACATTCAGTTACAAATTTCTGGTTTCGATTAAAAGAAAAATGGATGGATTTCAAT
>Ga0310786_10003013_pt1 | contig 24960 bp, 7 predicted proteins | sample AusTroGonzalo_MG_FD_203881 | JGI IMG/M metagenome (GOLD analysis project Ga0310786, IMG submission 203881) | Bovine rumen microbial communities from tropical cattle in Woodstock, Queensland, Australia - Gonzalo_03 (v2) (version 2) | ecosystem: Host-associated > Mammals > Digestive system >...
CCCCCGTTTGGACAAATTGTTTGAACCAAATGACGAATTTTTAATAATAACACGCGCACATATATAAATAATATGAAAAAATTCCTTAATTTTGCCCCATTAATCGATGAAATTATATGAATTCGACCAAAATATTAGCTATCAAGTTTACGCTGTTATTAGCATTAATAACGGGAAGTGCAACTGCCCAGACGGTTGCGCTGCGCACCAATTTGCTTTACGATGCGACGCTCTCCCCCAATATCGGTGCAGAGTTGCGTCTCGACTCCGTATGGACAGCCGGGCTGAACGTCGGCTTCAATGCCTGGGACATCGACAAGGAAACCAACAAGAAATGGCGTCATCTGCTCGTGGCACCCAATGTCAGGAGATACTTCGGTGAGAAGCGCGTATCTGTGTCGCATGGATGCGACAGCCTCAGCTACCATCCGCGTTACTTCGAGGCCGACCTGATCTACAGTCATTACAATGTGGGAAACACCCGCATCCCCTTCGGACTCTACGATGCCGTCAAAGACCGTCGCCTGCAAGGTGACCTCTTCGCCCTCGGCGGGAAGTACGGCTACTCATGGATCCTCGCCCGCGACTGGCGCATCGAGGCTGAGGCCGGCGTTGCCGTCGGCTATGCCTGGTTCAAAGAGTATGAATGTCCCCACTGCGGCACTTACCTCGGCGAGGGCGACCGCATCTTCCTCCTGCCCCAGCTCGGCATCAACGTGGTGTATATCATCAATTAGAAAACAAAACAAAATAGTAACAAATAAAAACTTTCGAAAGTATGAAAAAGAATTTTATCTATGCCTTACTGAGTGCGACGGCACTCTTAGGCGCAGCAACATTTACAAGTTGCAAGTCTGACCCCGAGGTCGTAAACAATCCGAACTACGATCCGGAGACAAACATGGTGAACACCCAGTTTGTACTGAACGTGGCTTCCTATCCCACGAACAACACTCGTCAGAGTAGTGCTACAGTGCAAAAAAACAACAATTTCCGTGGTTTGCAGAATGCCCAACTTATTGCTTTGAAAACGGGAGCAAGTGGCATTGCATCCTTTGGTGCACCATATAATGGCGCAACAATTGCGGGTGCTGATATGGAAGCCTATGACATGGGAACACTTTATACATCTAATTACCTTGGAACGGGAGATGTTGACAATGCCCAAAAATCACACCGCATTTTGCGTATGAAACTACCTGTAGGTAGTGACGCAATGCTGGTTTATGCAAGAGCTATTCCTAATGGAACTGATGAAGCTAATGGTAAGGTTACTTATAGTGTAAACACCTCCAATCCCTCAGCTACTACGTTCAGTTTGGTTCCGAGAATCGGAAACAATGGAACCAAATATACAAATACGTGTACGATGATTGCAAAAATCCTGAACTACATTCTGGAAACAAGTGTGGAGTCAGTAACAGGTTATTCAATTGAAGGGAAAACTTATTCCACCACCGCAACATTGCCAGCACTCACTTGGAGTACAATGAATGGTACAACTCAGCTGGAAACGATTTTGAAGAATGCGTATGCAAAACTGACAAATATTCAGAGTGGTGAATATCGTGATGGTTCAACTAAGGGCGTTCTTTATCAAATCTATAATCTTGCTGTAGCAATTAATAATGTTAAATCAGCTACGTCAACTACGGATGCAGAATTAAATGCGCAACGGCTTGCCATAGCTATAGGGGGTCGTATAGACGAATTTTTCAAAGATACAGGTTCGGAAGAGACTACCAAATTCCAAAAAATGTCAGACATTGGAGGCATATTCGAAACCAAACAATGGGAAGCGAGTTTTAATTCAACTTATACAATAACAGACACAGAACTCGAAACATTCCCTGCTTCTTTTGGTTTGCCCCACGGAGTTGCTCTCTTATTTAAAAACACTGACGGAAAGCTTTCCTATGAAAATACAAGTCTTTCATTGGTTGGAAATACTGATGATCGTGCACCTGGTAATTTTATGTATCCTGCTGAACTGCTTTATTTTGACAATAGCACTTTGCGTGTTAACAATAATGAGGTGGCTGATAGTGAGTATCCTGATGGTTACAGCAACTGGAATACTGGTTTTAGTTCGGCTTGGACTGTAGGTCCTATAACAACTGAAACAAAGAGTATTGCTGTTACGAATAACATCAACTATGGTGTTGCCATGCTTAAAACAAAAGTGGCTTTAGCTCCAAATGTTTCGTTTAAAGATAACCGTAAAAAACTTACAGCAGAAACGTCCAATCAGGAGATCACTGTCGCAAATAATATCACATTAAATGGTGTGTTAATTGGTGGTCAGAACAGTGTAGGATGGAACTATTTGTCTTCTGGAGCATCTGCGGGCACCCAGATTATCTATGATAACAATATTGTTAATGCAACGCTTCCTACCCCGGGCAGTGGCGATAATTATACTCTGGTTTTTGATAACTACATTGTTAGTCCAACTCAATCACCAAAAGTGTATGTTGCCTTGGAATTCAAAAATGGAAATAAGGCTTTCTATGGCGAGAAAAACCTGATTCCAGCTAACGGCTATTTTTATCTGGTGGGAGAACTTGTATTAGCTGATAAAGTAACTTCAGGCACGGGTTATACAGCATTGACATGGGATGATAGTTACCCTGTTCCACCGTATGCAACAACAGATGGTAGCAGTACGAAAACAGAGCGTATCTTCATTCAGGATCATGTGACAGATGCCACGTTTACTATTGGCGAGTTTTCGTTGCAGCATGCTTATCTGACTGTGCCCGATATGCGTGAGGTTCAGACATCTTTGGGGCTCAGTGTTGACCTGCAGTGGCTACCTGGTCTGACATTCGAATCGCTGCTGGGTGGTGGTGAAATCCAATAATCACGGAGTGTCTGACACTTTGTGAAGTGATGCGCTTTGGCGCGATGGTTCTTTGATTTACTGAAATTCTCCCTTAACAAAAAACAGGGTGCGCGGGGTGCAGCATGTTTTGCTTAGGGAGAAAAAAGTTGAAGGATTGAAAAGGTATATGACGATAGGGAACAGGCTTGGCAGGGCGGTGACGTCTTGCCACATGGCTGTTTTGCCTTTTTATCTTTTTGCCTTTTTACTTTTGGCATCTTGTTCGATGATCGACGAGGACCGCAGCGATTGTGGAAAGCGGGTGAAGATAGAATACGAAATGCACCTGCTGACCAACTGGATGCTTGAGTTGGAGACACAACTCGACTCCATCGACCACAGGGACATCGCTGGTGCATTGCGCGAGCACCTGAAGACCATCTTCTCTGACTATGCTCACGACGTGGATCTCTCGTTCTACGATACTCAGGGCGACTCCGCACGGCTGTTCCACGACAGGCATATCATGAATGCCAACCAGGCCAGCTACACCTTGGAGCTGCCCGTGCGGCAGTATATGCACTTGGCATTAGCCAACATCGCAGAGAACCGGCAGGTGAACATTGCGAACGACGAGCACTGCCATCCCTCGATGCTCCAGCAAGCCGACCGCGACACCGTGGACTCGCATACGACGGGCGTATTCTCAGCACGCCTGCAGATGGACGTGAAGGAGGATGTCGAGCAGTACTTTTACGTGTGGCTGTATATGGCGAACTGCGCCACGGCACTGGTCATCGACCCCCGGGGACACTCCACCGAGGGCATGAGGGTCTTTACCACTGGCTTTGCCACGGGCATCAGCCTCTGCGACAGTGCCTATCACTATGCGCCGACGGCACCGATTGTCAGGACTGTACGTTTGGATGCAGGAGGTAAGATCGGGTTCTGCTCGGTGAACTTCCCCTCGCAGGAGCCCGGGCAGACACGGACGGTGATAGAGACAGAAGAGCCGTTCCTTTCGCAGGAGGGCGATGAGAAACTATGGGAATACAGGGTCTATGTACCCATGCCTGAGTCGTCGCAGACCCGTGCTGGTGGTTCCATTACAAAGACTGTCCTCAGTTTCAAGAAACCGCTGCGCGCCGGACAGCTGAAGATTGTCAAGGGCTGGATAGACGACGACGGCGTTGTCAGGACAGACGACTCGACGGTGGGGGTGAGTGTCACCCTCGATTGGGAGTCTGGCGGCGAATATCATCCGGAATTTTAGGAAATTGAGAATTGAAAATTGAAGAGTTGGATTGAGATATGGCTATTGGCGGCAGTAGCAGCAGTGGTGCTGACCGGCTGCAAGGACTACGAGGCGGACAAAATAAGTTCCGACCCCGTCAAGGTAGATCTGGCCTTTGCCTTCTCGCCTTCCGTCTCTGGCAGTCAGACGCGACAGGATAACAGTGTCGTGCAGAACACTAACCACGATATCCTCATACAGCATATCATCCCCATGATTGACAATGAGCCTCAAGAAGAAAGTTTCGGAAAACAAGAGACTCTGGGGAAGACAGATGCCCAATATTTCCACTACGGTTATTGCACGATGATGCCGGGTGTCAATCGTTGTCTTGTCTATGGGAAGGAGAATACGACCTACACCACATTGTCGGATTATGCCACTTATGGCTGTCTGAGGGCACCTGACCCGTGGCCGGCGATGTCATTGGGGGATATATCCTTCGAGCCGGTGTCTATCTATAGTGGTACTGATGTTCCAACGGGAGGTGATCCTGTGGCGGCTGCGCTGACGGTGATAGCCAAGACCGATGGATGGCGGACTTCAACTAATGCGGTTATGAAGAATCTGTTCCAGAACTTCATCAATCATGGTTATAACCTGCCTGGCTCAGCAGCCAGCGCCCGACAGTGGATGCTGGCATTAAAGAAGGCAGCAAACGATGCTAAGTCGTCAGTCGGAGAAGATAGCAAGGCCATACTCGATCAAATCATAACGAATGTGGATACGTACATACCAGCTGAAGATGAAAATGGTTATCCCCGGAGCTTAAACCTGCCTGACGGCGCAGCCGCCCTGCGGTGGGTGGAAGGCTCTGACGAATCCGAAACAGGATTCAAACAGCAGTTGCATACCACGACCCTCGACAATATCAATTCCGTGTCGCGCTTTGCCTTCCCGGCTTCGCTTTACTATTTCATCAAAAGTGATGTCAGCACGTCGAACACGATGCGGAAGTTTGATGACTATAAAAATGAAGGCACATGGACTGGGGTTTTGGATACATATTTTAATAACGGGTCATCGGTAACTTCCACGACGAAGAGCGTGGCGGTGACCAGCCCCGTAGAGTATGCCGTGGCGCAGCTGAAAGTGACGATTAAGGCGGATGCTGCTACACTCCAGGATGCCAGCACCACGCCGCAGGATATTTCTGTTGGCACTGATAAGTTCCAGCTGACGGGAGTCATCGTTTGCGGTCAACGGCCTGTGGACTATGAGTTCAAGCAGGCCGACAAATCAGATGCCAACGTGAAGTTCATCTACGATAGTCAGGTGAATGCCGATTGCTATCTGACAACTACAGAGACTGATGCCTGTCAAACGCTGGTGCTTCAGAGTTATGACGGCGAGGACGTGAACATCATCCTCGAGTTTGAGTACAAAAGTGGTCAGTCGTTCAAGTGTGTTGATGGTACGGTCTATCCCGACACCCGTTTCTATCTGATAGGAACGGTCGCCGCAGGCAGCGGCACCGGTGCTGACGCTGCGAAAGGGCGGGTGTTCACCAAAGACTATATCACTACGGTGAACATGGAGGTGAAATCGCTGTCTAAGGCCTACAACGTACTGCCGAATTTGCTGACGAGCAACTTGGAAATTGGAGTGATGACTACGCCTGACTGGATTGCCGCCACCCCGACTGGGATACGGTTGGACGATAAGTGAAGTTTAAATTGAAAATTGAGAATTGAAAATTGAAAATTGAGAAGATGGATTAGACATATTGAGAGATGGGTGGGCAGCATGCTGATGCTGTTCCTGCTGGCGGGTTGCGCATCTTCGTTGACTGAAGAAGTGGAGCTGCCTAAGGAGAAACCTGTCCTGAAGATCTACCTCTTCGCTCCCAGCAGTCCCATCATTACCCGTGGCAATGAAGGCGATGTGAGGGCCTCGGAAGAAGAGAAGCGTATCAGCACGCTCGATGTCTGGGTGTTTGAGCATAACGATGCCCATACGCCTGTAGGATATATCCATCTGACCAATCAGACCTTTGAGGGGCAGAAGGAGATTACGATGGAAATCAGCGATGCCTTTGCCGGCAAAGATCCAAGGCCATATGTGGATATTTACGTGGCTGCCAACGTCACATCCTCCAACTGTGGCGTAACACTCACTCGTGACATGACGCCAGCGCAGTTAGAGGATGTGGGCATCGGCGAAGGCTACTTCGGCGTCATTTCGAAGGTGTCGTCTGTACCCATTGATGGCCTGCCGATGTCGGGGATTTCAGATAAAGATAAAGGTATGCAGGTTACAGGTGTGGCACCCGTGCTCTCTGCCAAGGCAGACAATATCATACTGGTGCGCGCCGTGTCGAAGATACGCTTCATCCTTAGCAAGTCAACCTCCAATCCGCCTGAGATCACTGATCTCAGCATCTCACTCGACCAAGGTGTGATTCCCACGAAGGAGTACATCTTCCTCAAAGGCCCCTATCCTGGTGCGAATTGTTATGTGTCCACTGGTAGCTATAAGGAGGAGGCAACGCTCGTTACTGGCATTAATGACAGCGACATCGCCTCCTGTGCCTCGCCCGCCAAATACCTTTTTGGAGAAGAAACAGGACAGGCGTATGAAAGTAGGATCGACGCCGGATTGACGGAGCAGACGGTTGAAGGCGTGACGAAGCCCGCAGAGCTCTCTGAGGTGGGGCGCTTCTATCTGCGTGAGTCCGACCAGAAGTTGACGGGGAAAATTAGTTATAGGTTAGGTGGTGTCCTGAAGCAACCTAAGTTCGAGATGTCATCGGTCGGCGATTTTACGCGCAACCACACTTGGATCGTCTATGGCTATTTCCTCGGCAACGGCAACCTGGTGCTGAACGCAGTTGATGTCAAGGACTGGGATGACGACGAGGATATTGGTGAGACATATAACTGGTAAGAAATATAGAATGAGCGAATGATAACGGCAAGGAACATCAGACAATGTCTATGGAGCAGTCTCATGACAGTGGGACTGCTGCAGTTGTTGGCCTGTGCCGACGATGGCAGCGAGGTGCCGCAGGGCAATACCCTACACTTGCAGTCAGTCACCCGTGCCGACGGAGATGCATCCTCGACGCACCTCAACGAAGGTCATATCCTGATGTATGTTACTGCCAATGGTGCTAATCCCATAATGTACACTTATGACAATACAGGTACTGGCTGGGGCAACGTCGGCCCATCTATCAAAGAGGATACGCAATACTACCTCTACGGCTACATGCCCGCTTCTATTGTTGACACGGATAAACGCAGCCTGACGGTCGATGACGCCGACCTTAATGGCGATTATTCCAAGGGCGCCAACCTGACCTTAGGTGGTCTGCCCATCTTCACCGAAGAGGACATCTGCGTCGTCGTCCGTGCGCAGCGAATCACCAGTGCCGAAGATAATCCTGACATGGAGGATCAGGTTGAGGCGTATAAGACCACAGGTAGCAACTTTGCCTACCTCTCGGGGAGTGCCAACGAGAACTACGTCAACCTGCTGATGGATCACCTCTATGTGCAGTTGCAGTTGCGGTTTAATGTCGAGTCGGAATATTACGCCCTGCGCCACATCCACCTGAAGTCGGTGAAGCTGAGGTCGAGCTATGGCCCCTACGTCAACGCCACGGTGAAGTTCAGGAACGGCAAGAGATTGACAGACCATGTGGGATATGCCACGACGGGGCCAGACACTCAGGAGTTCACATTACTGACGGGGGGTGATATGGAGCTGGCCTCAACAGAAGCCAGCTCGCCTACAGCATTGCTCAAGACGGTAAACTGCCCCCACTGCCTCTTCGATGTTAAAGAGGACAATGATACTTACCTTACTATCGAGAGCACCTACGATGTCTACGATACGAATGGCAACCGGGTTCGCCAGAACTGTACGGCCACGAATCGTGTTAAGAGACGGGATAAGGCAACCCCCGGCATGCGTAAGACACTTACGCTGACCGTTGCGCCTACTTATCTGTATATGTTGTCGGAGCCGGACTTGGATAACCCGACGGTGAATATAAATTGAAAATTGAGAATTGAAAATTGAGAATAGAACAATGACAGATATATTATTATATATAATAAGGTATAGGCATTTGAAGCGATTGCTGCTGATGGTGGCAATGTTCATTGTTCATTGTTCAACGTTCAATGTATATGCACAGATAACCATTGGCGGCAACGTCTATGGCGGCGGTAACGCCGGTGATGTTAACGGCAGCACCGCCGTCACTGTGAGGGCTGGCGACCTGAATGCCGTCTTTGGCGGCGCTCGTATGGCCAATGTCAATGGAAACGCACTGGTCAACATCGACGGTGCGAATGCATCGAACTATATCCTGATCAACTACGTCTATGGCGGTAATGACATTGCCGGAACCATCAGTACCGGTGGAACCGTCCCCGCTGTCGTTCAGGCAGATGCTACGGCGAACAATGTTGATAATACCTGGAACGCCTTTGTGCGTGTTTCCACTAAGACAAAGATGGTAAATGGCAAGGAGGAGGAAGTTGACGATGCCCAGAAGATCTACATTGGTCAGCTCTTCGGTGGCGGCAACGGTGACTATGACTACACCTCTGATGATAGTCCCTATAAGGGCATGGCACAGCCTGAGGTGGACAGGGCTTTCTTAGATATACGTGGTGGTTCCATCGTCTATGCCTACGGTGGCGGTAACAATGCAACGGTGACGGATAAGACGGTCATCTATGTGGACAATCCAAGCAAGGTGGTCAACAGTATCAAGGTAACGGATGGCGTTATTGACGAAACAAACGGTACAGAGTTGTTGACTCCCAGTCGCCTGAAGGACGATATGGGTATCAACACCACATTTTCGTCGCCCACCAGTGATGCTTTCCAGATAGGTCGCTTCTTCGGCGGTAACAACAAGGCCGAAATGGCCATTCGTCCGGTGTGGAACCTGCAGCGTGGTTTGATCAGAAATATCTATAGTGGCGGCAACCGAGGGGCGATGACTTATCCTCAGGGTATTCTTCTGCAAATCAAATCAGATCAAATCAAGGTTGACAATGTCTTTGGCGGATGTCGTATGGCTGATGTGAATCCCGCTCAGAATAAGATCATGAGAGAGAGGATTGACGGAGTGGATTATCCCGAAGGTTATGCGGCTCGTGTGTACATTACTGGAGGTGACATCAACAATGTCTATGGCGGTAACGACATCTCGGGTAATGTCTATGGCGGCAATGCTGTCGGCATCCATGCCAGTATCAAAGGGAGTGTCTATGGCGGTGGTAATGGTTCCTATCCATATACCGACAACGCGAGTCTGAAGGATAATGAAATCTATGGCGACCTCTACTATGGCGACTTTTGGACTGCTGGCGGCTATGCTTCTTCGGTTAAGGCACTCAATGCTTTCCGCCCCAATGCCGAGGCTGTGTCCATTCGAATTGGTGGAACTGATGAAGCTCATCCCACGATTGTCGGCGGTGCCATCTACTGCGGCGGTAACAGTGCCACACTGAGTAGTACATCGGGTACGGACAAGGCACAGCTGAAGATCGGATCCTACGTCATTGCCGACTCCGTGTTCCTCGGCAACAACGGTAAGGACATGATCAAGTTCAACGAAAAAGTTGTAGAGACAAACGGCAATATCTTAGTACAGGAGGGTGTACTGCGGACATACGCAAAGTTTGTAAAAGCAGATGGCACATTGGTAGATACAGAACAGAGCGGTGCCACCAAGTTCAACTCCATGGATTTGACTGACAAGGATACCTTCGGGGAATATATGGATGGCTGCGCCATGAGGCTGGAACCCAATGTTGTTTTTGACAATAAGAAGAGATACGGCGACCCTGTTGATTATGAAGATTACAGCACATACTTCGGCTCGTTCTATTGCGGCGGTAATGTGGGTAGTATGAAGTTCAATGATGTGATCACTATTGACTTCGAGCATAAGGTTGTCATCTACGACCAGTTGGTAGGTGGCTGTAATGACGCTTTCGTCAAGACTTCTGACTTTAACGCAGCCTACGAAGGTGGTGTGCTTGGCAATAAGGATACTAACGGCAATAAACTCATTATGAACCTCTCCGGCCTGAAGATAGAACCCAAGCGCTGGAGAATCAAACAAAATGACGCTGGCCAGTATGTGAAGGACGAGAATGATAACTATGTGAAATATGCTGACCCCGACACAGGGCTGCCGGAACTGGAGTGGAACACCGTCGGTGCCGACGGCAATCCGACGGCTCCCGTCACGTCGGGTGCAGGCGGCACGGCTGGATCCGCAGATCTCGCCCGTCGCTTGATTGGTGGTAACGTCTATGGCGGCTGTTGCAAGAGCGGTGTGGTAGATGGCAATGTGATTATCAATCTGAACGCCACGCTCATAGAACGGGAAAAGCTCTTCGATGAGGAGGAGTCAGAAGAGGAAGGAGACGAGGTCAGCCTTTATGGTGAGAACCAGACCACTGAGACCAGCTACACCATCACCCGTCGCCATACGGGCGTCCTTCTCGGAGAGCAGGGTATGGATGCCTTCGGTAAGGCCCTGAACGTGTTCGGCGGCGGTAAGGGTGCCGGCACGCAGATTTGGGGCAGCACTACCGTGAACCTGAATACGGGCTATACCTTCCAGATATTCGGCGGCAGTGAGGAAGGCGCCATTGGAAAACCCGTTACCAATGGTAATTATTCGTTCACTTATAAGTTGGATGAAAACAGTGCAACATCATATACCGACAAGTACAGTTATAACGCCGATTACAGCTGCTATGTCAATCTGAAGGGAGCCCATCCGGGTGTATCCATGACGAGTGAGGACAACAGCCCCGATATGGCAGAGTGTGAGTTTATCTATGGCGGCGGTTTCCTCGGTCCGATAGCCGGTAACACGGTTATCAACCTAGGCAAGGGTCGTATCTTCAACTCCTTTGCCGGCAGCTGTAATGCCGATATCTTAGGACATACTGAGACCTATATTGGCCGACAGGTGATTACAGATGAAGATGGCTATCCGACAGGCGTGGAAGAAGGCTTCCCCTGGATTCGTGACTACGTATATGGCGGTAATGATTTCGGCGGCAGCATCTATGGCGGCAGCACGACCAAAGAAAGTGTAGTGAGCTTTAGTGACCGGGTGCGCGAGGGAACGTCTGACAAGGTACACAGTGACGATGTTCTGAAAGCCTCTGCATACGTGGAATACACTCAGGGTCGTACCCTTGGTATCTTCGGCGGATGCTACGGTACATATAATTATACAGACGACCGATACAATGCCTACTCCAGTAAGGATGACTTCACCAAGCCCTTCATGGATAATGCCTTCGTCAATTTCAGGCCGACGCTCACCGAACCGTTGAAGAACAACCGTAAGAATGTGGTGGGCAGAATCTACGGTGCCGGCCAGGGCTATCCCGGTGATATGGACAGCGACAAGATGCAGAATCGCAGCTATGTACTCATCGATATCCCTCAGGAGATGGAAAACTACAAAAAGCTGGAGGCCTTTGGTGCCGGTGCCTGGAGCGGACTTGGTTTGGGAACTTATGTTGAACCGGGAACACAAGGTTCAGATGCTGATGCCGTCTCTGCCATCATCGACCTCATACACGGACAGATGGGTGCTGCCTATGGCGGTGCTTACCAGGATGGTGTGACCCGCCGCACCGTGGTCAATGTGCCTGATGGCTCTACCATTACCATTGGCAGTATCTTCGGAGGCGCTTACGGTGTCGGTACCTATAATCCCTGTGATGTCTACGAGGCCAATGTCAACTATAGCAGCGAACATGCCAAATTGATAAATGATCCTAATAGCGATCCTGAGAATTATAAGTTGTATAGGGGTGCCATCTACGGTGGTAACAACAACAAGCGCCGTACCCTCTACGGACGGGTGAACATCAACTCGGAGGTCAAAATGGATATGGTGAAAGATGGTAAGGTGATACCTACCAACGGTACGGTCTATGGTGCTGGCTACGGTGGCGACTCCTGGTCGGAATACACCGAGGTGAACCTGAACAGCGGTGCAAAGGTCTATGAGGTCTATGGCGGCGGACAGGCTGGAAAGGTGTATAATGCTGAGAGCGTACAGAACTTCATCAATAAATTTAAGCCAGAGAAATGGCCAGATGACTATCCGATAGCCGTGAAAGCGGGTGAGACGTTCACAGACGATGACTGGAAAGACGCCTGGACGATTGGAGGAGGGTACGACCTCGCAGACGATGTTTGGAAAGGCCCGTGGAAACTGGACGGATCCAAAGAATATTGGGAAAACACCAATACCAACCTCGCCAATCCTTTGGTAAGGGAGGCAGAGATGGATGACCGTGACTTCAGCGGCCTCTCTGATGCCGATAAGGCATTGGTACAAAACAAATATAGCACCAACGTGATTATCAACAAGGGTGCCACCGTGGTGAACTATGCCTACGGCGGCGGCCTCGGTGCCGATGCCCTGGTGTCGGGTACCACCTATATCACCCTGCTCGGCGGCACAGTCGTGAAGGATATCTATGCCGCCGGTACCAGTGGCTCCGTGGAAGACCGGCATGGTGCGGGAGTCTATGGCGGCGACAATCGTGCCGGTTTCGTGGCCAGTTCCAATGCCTACATCAAGGGTGGTACGTGTCGTAACGTCTATGGCGGTGGCTGGGAAGGCAGCGTGGGTAAGCACACGAAGGTGGTCATCCAAGATGGCAAACAGGTAGAGGTGAATGCAAATATCGACGACCCCTACACCAACGACATCTATGGTGAGACGCACGTTGTCATCGGTGACCTTGATGGTACGGACTTCTACGACGGCATTCCTGCCATTGAGCGTAATGCATACGGTGGCGGCGAGGGTGGTGCCGTGTACGGCTCAACCCACATTACGCTCAGAAACGGCTTTATTGGCTATCGTCGTTTCGACACTCAGCCAACAGACGACCTCGCCTATATCCAGAACAGGAGTGACTATTACCAGGAAAAGCTCCACGACGAAACTTGGATAGGTGACGGTACGAACCGCCTGTACGACAGCGGCTGTATCTTCGGCGGTGGTTACATCGACAACAGTAACGTGGATGAGACCAACGTCAAGATGGTGGGTGGCCATGTACGTAATGCCCTCTTCGGCGGCGGTGAGATTGCTGCTGTGGGACGAGGCGTCATTCATGCCAGCGGTGAGAACAATTCCGTGCGTACTTTGCATGGCATCTATAAGGCTGGCAAGACTAATGTCGATCTGTTCGAAGGTTATGTGCATCGCAATGTCTTCGGTGGCGGTCGTGGCTACAATAACCTTGGTGAGGGTGGTAGCCTTTACTCCGACGGCTATGTCTTCGGACAGACCGAGGTACATATCCACGGCGGTGAGGTTGGTACGACCAAAGAGTTGGCATTAGGCAACGGCAACGTGTTCGGCGGAGGCGATATCGGTTATGTCTATAGTGCCTACGAATACGACGACAACGGTGTCAGGAAGTTAGGCCGTGGCATCAAGAGTGGCGAACGCTACGATGACGGTAAGGAGGGCTACTATTATAAGCATAAGATCAGCAGTAGCGGCACCTTTACTAATGATGCTGATTTCGAGACAGATGGGTCGGAGTATATCCCCACCGAGGACTGCAAGGTGCTCATTGAGCCTCATGCAAAGGTGTTAAGTGAGGATCCTGTATCCTTTACGGACATCTTCTATGCCAAGGAGCTGCCGGTTTCCACCATAGACCTAAAATATCTGAAAAGCATCAATAGCCCATTGTTGAGTAACGGTAGCATTGATGCGAATGGTAAGGTGACAGCTGAAAACGGCATCAAGTTCTCACGCTCATACCGTGAGGGCGAATATGTACCCACCTACGCCCTCAACACCCTGGAGAACAAGAGTGCCGATGACAGATGGAATAGTTTGGATGCCACGGGCATTATCATCCATAATGCCGTGTTTGCCGGTGGTAACACGTCGTCGGGATCATCTACGGTCTTTGCCAATGCCACTTCGGTGTTCGGCAATGCCACGGCCTCCATCCATGATGTCTATCATCGAGACCTGATCACTTTGGGTACAGGTCATACCGGCGGTCTCTACGGCGACGGCAACCTGACCTTCGTCGACGGCTACCGGGGTCTGAACATCACGAACTACGGTACCGACTACTACTCCATCCTTAGGGAAATTGACGTTGACGCTTATCACGAATTAGAAGAAAACTATCCCCGCGAGGCTGCCTACTATGAACTGAAGTATAAATGTAACAAGGCATGTACCGATAAGGACGGTACCCGCTACACTCCCAAGGACGAGAGCAATCCCAACTCCCGAGCCTCGACGATTACGGCCGACGACCTGTTGGTGCTGTTCATGGAGGATCAGAATACCCCTGTACAGGTGGATGAGGACGGTAATCGTGTGACTTCTGGTGGAACTACTGTCCTTGAGAAGGTAGGAGACAAATGGGTTCCCAAAACGGAATACTGGGAGGAGAATGGTGTGCTGCCCGTCTATGCCGGACGCTTGATGAACAGTGTCCAGCGTGCTGACTTCTGCGGCGTGTTTGGCAGCCGTATGGTGATGCAGGGTGCCCAGGACCGTGTGCCGGAGATTGCTGACTTCACGAACTACACCATCAACCGTGTGCGTGAGGTGTCGCTCAACCAGCAGCATTCGGTTATTGATGATGACCTGACGTTAAAGGATAATCCTGTAAACGATGAAGACTATGTTGATGTTGACAAAGCCATCCATGGTAATTACTTCGGTATCTACAACATCGTGAACTATCTCGGTGCCTTGAGCAGTGACGTGCATTTTAAAGACTCGGAAAATGGAAATGAGGACGTACGCCAGACAACCAGTACAAAGGATGAACATCAGCCCGACTCTGAAGGTCAGACATATTATGATTGGAAATCGAGACACATCAAGGAACGCAAGCGTAACAACGGCAGCAGTCAGAATAAAGTGGCCTTGGCCTCGGGTGTCTATTTGGAACTGACCACTGAGAAGAGCACCGGCACAGGCCTCGACGAGAAAGACTGGGGCTATATCACCGGCGTGATCGAGCTTGACCTGATCAATGTGCAGCAGGGTATCGGCGGTGGCTTCGTCTATGCCAAGAACGAGCATGGGGCACAGACATACACGGAGAATAAGCATACCACCCTGACTGCCCTGAACAAGGATGCCCTCACCCGAAGAGACTTCACTTACTCAAAGACAGACTTGAAGGAGTGGGAGACCTCCGGCAACTTCGTGCACAGTACGCAGACCATCATCGACGACTGCTACAACGTCAGCGGTAAGTATAGCGGTAGCGATGCCGTGCCCGCCCACTATTGGTACATCAAGGGCTCGGTCTATGTCTATGACCAGTACATATCGGCCTATACAGGTGCTCCCAATGCCTATAGCGAGACGGTGGACATCCCGCTGACCATCACGGCGGCCTCCCACGGCACGATGAGGCTGCTTAACGTCAAACCCAACAAGTATGCCTACTATTCGAACGGAAATACCATGGCAGTGATAGAGGACGGCAAAAAGGTTATGGTTAACGACGTGGCCTACTATAAGAACGACCCCATCAGCTACTGGGATTGGTATCTGTTGAGCAATTCCGAGAAGAACCAGTTTGTGGATGAGACGTATGTCACCATTGCTGAATGTATGATTGGTGAAACGACTTATCCTGCTGGTACCGTATTGCTGCCAGGCAAAGAAGACGGCAGCGAGCCAGGAACCTATTATGCCCTGAAGAAGGCTAATCAGAAAGTCTATCACGTGGAGAAGCAGCAGGAAGTGGACTTTGATTTCGTATTCCGCTCGTCTAATAACCTGAGCCATGACACAGGTTATATCCTGACCTATAAGGTGAACAACCCCACGGAGTGGGATACATGGTACACGAAATTCAATAGTTCTTCGCATGAAAAGAACCAGGAAGGTTACGACGTCCTCTACAACAACGGACCCACCTATTATCTCAATAGTGGTACTGGCGGCGTGCTTGGACAACGTTTCTATGAGGTGGGCAATTTGATTGCAAAGAATGTTGAGGATACCTATCAGGACATCATGACAGATCATCCAGGTGTGACATTCTCTACTGAGCAGGCAGAGTTTGAGCCAGCCTATATCGTCACCTCGGCGGTGCTGGCCAAGAAAAAGGACGGTACGGAAAAGAAACTCAATCCCGGTGCTCCTCTGGTAAAGTCTGACTATGTCACGGATGAGTCGACGACCTTGTGGGATAACATCAAGAGCAGCGTGGCTCCTGCTTACATCTGTACCAGCACCATACAGCTCAGCAAGACGGAGTACATCTATATAAACACTAGCATGACGGGGGCAGAAAAGGATGCCTACATCCACGGGATTGACGATGAAATCGAGGCTCTTGGCATAGACGCCGATCATCCTACGGCTACAGAGATTGATAACTTGTCGGCTGAAAATAAGAAAAAGCTGACATCGCTACAGGCCATTAAGGATGATATCAATGAGTATATCGTGCCAGCTTACTACTGTACCAAGGAGGGTGACTACGGCGGCAACTACTATGAAAGTGGCTATAACTACCGTGCCTTGGAGGCCTTTAGTTCCATGACGAAAGCTGACCGTGACAAGTTTACCTTTAACTACGATGCCTTCGACCTACTCATCGACCCGACCTATAGCGACTTGTCGGTGAAGAAGGAAGGCATGAAGTACCAGTATGACGGTGAAGGCTTTGAGACCGAGGACGATGCAAAAACCAATCCTGCCGGCTATTCTGTTACCAAGCGTGTGGACTATACGGCAGAGTATAATAGCGAGTCATCTATGGGGTTGGGCACAGGCAATGAGATCACCGTCAAACGTCCTGGTAGTATCCAGCCGGTAAGTACTGCTACTATTCAGAAAGGCGATGAGTTGAGCCGCGAAGTATTCGAGGGCTTGGTCAACGAGCAACGCCACTATGCCCCCATCTCACCAAAGGCTGATGACCTTGTTAATGGCGTATGTAAGGTATATGTGGTCAACTCATCCTTCCAGATTGGCAATACGCCCTACGCTGTTGGTCAGACCATCTCTGCCAGCGATTACAGCAGTTTGGGCAACAGTAGCGATGCCGACAATGTCACTGTGATAGAATTCACTTCTGACGACGTGGGTAAGACGTTCTATTATTGCCGCGAGAGCTATACGATTGCCACCGATGGCCATCAAGTGAAGAGCATCAAAGGCGGCAATAGCAGTACATACGCTAAGGGTTCCACAGTTGACGTCGGTGCTGTCATAGGAGCCGACGACAGTAGTGATACTGCTGGAACATACTATGGCTTCAAGAATCTGTCGAACCAGCAGAAGAACTTCACCATCCATGGTATTTCACCCACGGAGACCTCGACCTTCTTCGTGAGCCGCGAGAGTGACATCTTCGACCTCTCTACGGAAAAGATTATCACCGTGGTCTATGAGTACAACTACGAAGAGAGCGACCAGTCGGGTAACATCACGCCCATTAGCGAGCGCCATGTGGTGAACATCCACATCACATTCAAGAGCGGTATACCTGAGGTGGAGGACATCAAGGCACCGCAGACCGTGCTGCCTGGCACCCTTCTTGGTATGCGTGAGCCCAACGTGACACCAGGAGCCTATGAGGTAATCGGTGGCGGATGGGAACTGTTTGAATCGAAAACGGATGCGGAGAGCCACATCAACGGTGTTGACTATACCCCCGAGAACGACCCGTTATACTGGTATCAGGACGGCTACTGGGTGGCCTACTATGCAAAGACTTACTTAGGCAAGACCTATTCGAACCACGAGAAGCTGAGCGTGGCCAACTACCATGACCTGAAGAAGGTGGTGGAGGCCAAGGAGCATCACTACTATGTGGACATACCTGACCTGAAGAGACTGAAACGCTCACCGAAGATCTACATTAAGGACTATACCACCAATGACCCGGCGACGTCGCAGAATGGACTCGACCTGCTGAAGGATCTCTTCGACCTGAGTCTGCTTGATGAGTCGATGGTCAACATCGACGAGGAGACAGGCCTTATTACCACTGACAAGAGTACAGATGAAGACAGTCCCTTCAAGGGCCATGCCCTGCTCAAGAGCCAGGTGAAGGGTGCCGCCAACTTGGAATTCTTCATGCAGAATGACATAGACCACGGACCGACAACAATACCTGACCCAGAGCATGAGGGAGAGACGATACAGGTTGATCATCCTTGGACGCCGATAGCAAACGACGAATGCTTCAGTGGCGTGCTGCACGGTGACGGACATACCATCAGTGGCCTTGCACCAGCTGAAGGAACGACCGGGTCGCTCTTCGGAAAGCTTTGCGGTAGTGTCTATAATCTCGGTGTCACAGGCTCGTTCACGGGCGGTGGTATCGCCGACACAGGTAAAGAAGGCTATATGGAGAACTGCTGGATAAAGACGACCGGCACACCGACATCAGGCGTCCATCCGTTGTTCGGCGATCCTACCGACACAGACTTCAGCCAAGTCGTGAACTGCTATTATCTGGAAGACAGCGAAACGGCTCTCTACACACCGTTCAGCGACGACAAGAACACGGCCACGAAGAAGTCTACTCGCTCGTTCTACAACGGCGAGGTGACATACGACTTGAACGGCTTCTACCTCTATAAGCGCTATAGCGACAAGCAGTCTGGCACGTCGGATACCGACTACAAGTATTGGACGTCAGGTGAGACGAATCCGCAGACAGGCTACTATGCCAGCTATCCGACCCTCTGTTCATCGGGTTACCGCGGTGGAAAGTATGTGGAAGACCGCTATGCCGATGGTGACTTTATCTATGCTGGCGGAAAGATACCAGAGAATGATGATGAGCGACTGCTATTGAAAGATGACGGAACCCCCGTTCTCGATGCCAACGAAAACCTCGTCTACTATCCAAAGTGGCCTGACGACTATTACTTCTTCGGCCAGATCTTGGACTATGGTTATGGCGACAACCCGAAACATCAGGATGTACCGTCGACCTTCACCGCCCTCAACCGCGTCTACCGTGCGCCGGCCTACTTCCGCAACAGCGAGATGCGTGCAGCCTACTTTAATGCCAACGCCGTATTTGCCGAGCATAAGAAGGACGACGAGACCGTTGAGGCCTATAGGGACATGACGGCCATCGACTTCACGGGTGGGAATGGCGACGTGGCAGGCGGCTATAAGTTAGCCGACCTCGACCAGAGCGGTAAGTTCTATCCGCCACTGCTCGACGACGGTGGACTGACGGGCTTCTCGAACGAAGACCTGACACGCAACCTGCTCGTCTATACCAGCACCATCGCTCCGGCATCGTCGGCCACCAATACAGTCGTCAGCGGTGTCTTGACCGATGAGGCCTATGCGGATGCGGAGACCGATACTGATTATCATAATATGGCCGACCGCCGCTCTTTCGGAAAGGAGATCTCAGGCCATTGGGTAGAGCAGGTGACTACTGTGTCTGATGGCGAGGAGGTTAAGACGTATCAGGCCATCCGCGACCACTACTTAGTGGATAAGCAGGACTTCTATGCACCTATCGGTTATACCTTTGCCAGCGATAAGTGTATGTGGTATCAGCGTGAGCCGGAAAACTATGTGGGCCAGCTGAAGGATGATAATGGTAATTATTTGACGAATACCGGCTGGGAAGGTGTCAGCCTGCCGTTCAAGGCCGAGATCGTCACCACCAACCAGAAGGGTGAGATTACCCACTTCTACAGCAAAAGCTGGGAGAGTGCCAACAACAGCGATGCGAAGATAGGTCACGAGTACTGGCTGCGCGAATTTGAAGGCGGAAGCGTGTCCACAGAAAACCCCACGGTGTTCGTGGGTACATTCAACCGGCCTACAGCCAATAGTGCTGATGGTGAAAAGAAATACGAAAACACCTTCCTCTGGGATTATTATTACAGCTATAATCACTACGATGACCTGAATTCCGATGACTATCAGGAGAAGGATCCTACTCATACGTACTATAAGGAGCTCCGCACGGAGCCCCGCACCTATACGGACTATCCGCGACTGGCCAACGGCACACCTTATATCATCGGATTCCCGGGTGAGCGCTATTACGAGTTCGACCTCAGCGGACAGTTCAAGGCAGAGACGGCGTTGTCGATGCCGGCTCAGCTCGGCAGGCAGGTCATCACCTTCGCCTCGAAGAAGGGTGCAATGATTGCGGCCAGTGATTTGGAAAAAGGCAAATCGGTGACAGAAGGTAATAATACGTACACCTTCCAGACGAACTATTTGAAGCGGACGTTTAAGCCTGGTACGGTCAAGACATACACGCTCAAGGCCGACGGTAGCAGCTATGACTTGGTGCCGGCAGCCAGCAATGCTCCCGAAGTCACGGTTGATCCTGTTACTGTCGATGCCTTCCGTCCGTATTTTACCGTTGAGGCAGCGAACAACAATGTCAACGGTGTCCGCACCCGTAGCATCATCTTCTCTGAGGATGACGCGCAGCTGAAGGGCAAGGACGACAGACCGAAGCAGGAAGAGATTGGTGGCACGCTCGACATCTATGCTAAGCGGCATAAGATCATCGTAGAGTCGTCGCTTGCCTATACCGTCGATGTGCGCATCGTCAACACGGCGGGTATCACCCTCAATACCTTCACCATCGAGCCAGGTGAGACCGTTGAGACCCGCGTCAACACCAGCGGTGTCTACATCGTCCAGCCCTCTGAGGTGAAGTACACCAAGAAGCTCGCAGTAAGATAGAACCACAGATTTCACGCATTTCACGAATGAATCAAGATATGCATTATATGTATAAGATAGATAGGATTGATAATGACGGCGGGATCGCCATGAATAAAACAATACCCGCCAGTCTGCCTCAGGGCGGAAAAGCGCCACTTTCCCTGCTGGAAAGTGGGAGTTCCCTTACTGGGAACACCCTGTTTCCCGTAAGGAAACCTCGAGTTCCCAGTAAGGGAACTGGGCGTTATCTCCCCCAAAACAATCACTCCTTATCGGACGGACTGCTCCGAACCCTGCTGATGATGCTCCTGCTCCTGCCGCTGGGTATCACCGCCGTCTGGGGGCAGACGGAGGGAGTGTATTATATTGCCAATGATAATAGTGGAAATGATGGCCAAGGAACCGGTAGCGGTAGTTCCGATACTACTCCCTATAGTTCAGCTACTGATGCTAAAAAATGGTATCTTGTTCCTGCTGATAATCCGCAACAACCAGACAAACGAGATGCTTGGTATTCACCAAATCACGCTACCACTGATGGTGACGAGGAAAAACCTTTTCTGACAACTTACCAGACCAATAAAGATGCTGCCGCTGTTCCAAGTGGTGTGACAGAACGAGCTAATAACTCCATCTGGATAGTTAAGAAAATAAGTGGCGATTATTATTATGTCATCCATGCTGCCACTAGCAAATATGTGATTTACGAGGTGCCAATGCCGAATCAGGGTAGTAATAATCATAGAAAGACCATGCACCTACAAACCCCTGACAGTGAGGAGGGAGAAGGGGCATATCGTCTTAGTACCAATACAAACTTCCAGTTTAAAATTACGCGTGACGCCGATAATATCTATCGTCTCCAACCCCGTAATCGTTCAGGATGGTACTGGAACCCCGCCAATGGTAACAAAAATTCATATTCAGGACAAGATAATGGTAATAAAGTTTACCAAGGAGGTCTGGTGGGTGTGTATAACGGTGCTAATGATGGTGGTTCAAAATGGCGCTTTGAAGCTGCAAAACTACCTGCGCCTACTATCGAATATGACTCAGAAAACGACAAGTTCACCATCAGTTATAGTCCTGACATAATCCCTGCAGGTTTTCAAATATTGTATACTATCGATGGTAGCAATCCTGCTTCAAGTGTTGGGGTTAGCACAATGGAGTATACAAGTGAAAGTGTGATAACACTTGCAACGATAGGTTCTAACCCTCTAAAGGCTGTGGTAGTACGTTATGGAATAATTCTGTCTGAAATGGCTTCGTTAAGAAAGCCTGCAAATCCTACCATAGCACCTACCCCTGGAGACTGTAATAATACGGTAACCATCACTGCTGATGAAGGCACTAACGTCTATTATACCATTGACGGCACAGAGCCTACAAATAGTAGTCCACTTTATATAGAACCTTTTGCTCTGAGTTCGGATGCTACCATCAACGCAGTGGCCTATAATGGTAGTCTGCATTCAGACATAACCACGTATAACTATAGTCCGAACTATTCTGCCAAACCTACTATCATACAAAATGGTGCTACCATAACTATCTCGGGAACTGGTACCTTCTATTACACGACAAATGGCATCGAGCCAAACACAAGTAGCACGCAGTATACTACTCCTTTCACGCTTTCAGGTAACAATGGCGATGTGATTACCATCAAGGCTGTGGCTAAGGATGGCAGCAAAGAATTGTCGTGTGTAGTAGAGAAAACGGTTACCATGGGTTATTTTATTAGCGACTTAGCTTCACTCGAAGCCATTTCATCACATCTTAGTGAGTTATGTATCGTCACCAGTGATATTGATGCAAGTGGGCTTTCTGCAATCACTACAGAATTTACAGGCACTTTTGATGGTAATGGCTACACCATTAGTGGCCTTTCCCATCCACTTTTCAACACTATCAATGGTGGTGTAGTGAAGAATGTCATACTGAAGAATGTACATATTAACCAAAGTGGTAATGTGGGCGCTATTACTGGTGAGGCGAAGGGGTATACCCGCATCTATAATTGTGGTATCTTACCAAACGATAATACATTCTCTAATAGGGTGCGACATTCCTCGGTGGCAAGCACTGATAGCTATTGTGGAGGTCTGGTCGGTTGGTTGAAGGATGATTCGCGTGTCATCAATTGTTTTAGTTATGCCAATGTCGATGGTGGAACAGACGTGGCAGGTATCGTGGGGCATAATGAAGCAGGTTCAACTACAGCAGTTACCACAGTAGACGGTAAAGATTATTATTCAGAATTGCGAACAGCAGTAGTGAACTGTATGTTCTATGGAAATATCACTAGTGGTACGAACAGGTGGCCTGTTTATGGTGGTGTAAAGATGCTGAACAATACCGCTACAGGTATCAATAACTACGATTTTTACCGTGCGGAGGCTAGGGTAGTACAAGATGATGCCCACTACAACTGCTCTTTCCCCGCTATGGAGGAATACCTTACTAAGTATGAATTCTATCGTTATCTGCTTAATAGTAACCGCGAGCTCTGTGGCTGGTGGGTTGGAGCTCCATCTGCGCCTTCCACGATGACTACAGAACAGGTACAGGCTGTACCTAAGGATGCTTCACTTATGGCAAAATGGGTACTTGACCCCAGCATAGCGCCTTATCCCATTTTGAAGCCTGCAGGTAAGTACTATTCAGTAATTAATCAGGACCCCAACAATCGTATTAATCCAAATTCCAAGGCTTGGGAAAGTAGATTGACTTCCTCAAATACTATCATGAAAAAAGCGGCACCCGATACTGAAGGACAGAAATTAGGAAGTGTCACGGTCACTATTAATAAAGGAGGAGGACTTAGTGGTTCAGATAGCAAGACTATCCCTATCACTGCGATGGATATTGATAATAATGATTTCTGCTATGGTAAGATTCAGTTACCATATTACAATAGTATTTTCGGCAATCCTAATAGTAGCGATTGGGATGTAAAATATGGTGGTAATTATAAGGATAAAGTGGTCGTTGGATGGGAAATCACAAGTGCAACAGGAGATATTCCTAGTATAACTAATAAATCAGGACACGCTTATTCAACAGATGCGGAATCAGGTTACAATTTTACAGACCGCTATTGTACTACCAAGGATCAAAACCGTGTCTTTGCTCAAGGTGGCTATTATTATGTGCCATACGGCGTCTCGGCTATTACTATCACGGCAAAGTGGGCCACAGCCACATACCTTGATAACAACGATCACTACTATGATTGCGTCTCTGTGTCAAATTATGTTCTCGATACTAGTGTGAACCCAAATATATATGTTGGAAGTTCTACTCTTCATCCTTTTGAACCAGCAGGCATACGTCCAGCACTTGGTAATGGAGAAGTAGTTAAAAATGGTTCAATTTCAGATAATTTGCCCAGTGGCAGTGTTTACGAGGAGGCTATAGTACTGGTGGGTAACCATCAATATTTTACAGGTGCCGCTGATATAGGATCTGCCTCCAACGGATGTACCATTATGAGTGCTGATTTCGATTTAGATGATGAACCAGACAATTGTCTTATTTGGGAGTTGGGTACTAAAACTAATCGATATAGTATCTGTCCCATTCGTTTTGATTTCCTGCCCGTAGTGGAAATGGGCTTGGCTATGAAGGAGGATGGTTCTACTCACTATTATGCCCTCGGTTGTTATCGCCCTCTTGGCCATTATGAGGCGACGGAGACTTCGCTGATGCATTTTGGTCAGTTTGAGTTTGGCAACAGCAATCGTAAAGCTGCATATACCGATCCTCTTATACTTAACGGTGGTATTTATGATCAATTTACTAAAGGAACAGCGGGAAATACCGCAAATTATGACTATATTAACTATATCATTATTGGTGGTAACGTGAGAATACCTTCGTTTACACCAGGAGCTCATCCCTCTACCCGCGATGCAGCAAAAAAATCTACCCGTCACTGTCCTGTTAACGTGATGGGTGGCAACATAGATTATCTATACCTTAGTGGCAACTACAATGATAATATCACACCCAACACAGATAATCCTCATTGTTATATTGATGGTGGCAATTTCAAACAGGTGGCAGCAGCAGGAAAGGAAGGTATTGATGGTAATGTCTATTTCACTATTGACCATTCTATTATTCAAGAATTCTATGGCGGTA
>Ga0310786_10003014_pt1 | contig 24956 bp, 22 predicted proteins | sample AusTroGonzalo_MG_FD_203881 | JGI IMG/M metagenome (GOLD analysis project Ga0310786, IMG submission 203881) | Bovine rumen microbial communities from tropical cattle in Woodstock, Queensland, Australia - Gonzalo_03 (v2) (version 2) | ecosystem: Host-associated > Mammals > Digestive system >...
CTTCAACAGCTTTTTCGTTTCTTTCAAAAAGTAATTTGATAATTGATGCATCATTCAAAAGGCCAGCCTCCTTTCCTGAGGTCCTCTGTATATAAAGACAACATTCGGAACATTATATTTCAATTTTTTCAAAAAAATATCTATAGCATATAACTTTCTATTTCATTATATAATGATATCTTATCAAATGCAATAGTCAGATATTGAGGTACATGCTTTTGTAGTTATATTGATAGAGATAGTTTCATATAAGCGGAAAAGCTCCCAAAGGGGAGCTTTTCTGTATTCTTTTAACTTATAAGTTCCTGTCATACTCTCGGCGTTGTTTCAAATGTTATACAAAATAATTCTGGAAGAAAGGTGAGAGCTTTCTCTTTTTCATACGTCTAATTATATAAGGAAAGTTGCGAGTTCCTTTATCAATAAAACATGATAATATACAGAAAAGAGGAAATTACTATGAAAGCTAAAAGTTTTTTAAAACGAAACCTGACACCTGTTATCTGTGCTGCAATGCTGTTCACTCCTGTATTACCTGCTTGTTATGCTGCCGATGGCGCTGATGTAACCGAAAACTCTGTCACTGAAGCTGCTCATACAGTACAGCTCAATATTACAGAGGAAGGCGAGCCTTACAGCGGACTGCAATTTGATCTTTATGCATACGTCAAGGACAAAACAACCAAAGATACCTTGGTGATAAACTGCGGAAGCTATGACACAGGAGAAAACAGCAGTATCAATGTCGAGATACCTGAGATTATCCTGAATAGATTCAGTGATGAAAGCAGATATACCATAGAATTTCGTACTAAAGCAACAAATACTTCCGCTGAATGCTTTTTTGGGGATACAGATATATTTACATATAAAGGCGAATCAGATGAAAACTATAATATGGATATAGAGCTGTCAAGTTATTCTGAATTTATCGGTAGCTTACAGCTTACTCCTCCTGAAAAACTTGTTTATAAGATCGGCGAGGAGCTTGATCTTACAGGCGGAAGAACACTCGGTGCAGGTATTATTATAAATTCTAAACTAAATGCCCAGGGTATGTGGGACGATTTCGGCAGCAAACTGGGAATGAACCGAGTAGATTCCTGCGATTTCGATAACAGCAAACCGGGTACTTATGTTATCAAATATACGAATTCAAAATCATCAAACCAGAACAATAACATAAAAGCAACCCCCGATGAGTTTACCGTTACAGTTGTGGACTCAGAACGCCCTGAAGGTGCAACTGCAAAAATATCCATAGTAGATGATGTAACAGGCAAAAGCCTCAAAGGTGTAAAAGTGACATTGTTTGAGGACTCAGATCATAATGAGGAAATCGATCCTGATACGGACAGAATAATCGCAATGTGGAATACTTCCAAAAATCCGGAAAGACTATTTACCGAAACTGAATTTGATCCTGATAAACGCTACTATTTAGGCTTTGAAAACATTCCTGATGAATACGATGGAAGTTTAATTATGTATTGTTACGGATATGATTTTGTCTCTGAAGATTTTTTCAGCTTTACCAAAGAAGACGATAATACAGACTGGACGGTACGTGTTGATTCTGACAAGCCTATATTTGAAACCGAAAACAAAATAAAATTCAGGTTTTACAGCCGCTTCAAAGGCAGACTTAATCGCTTTAAAAACGTAGGATTTACAGAAATAAAAGACAGCGACGGAAATATTGTAGGTACATACCCGATCAATAGAGCTTTTGCACTTCCCGACGGCGATTATTCGTCAACTATCTATGTGTGCTCAAAGGATTACGATTGCTTCAGCAATAAAAACGTTGATTTCACAGTTACAGACGGCAGATCTGATAAATTCCTTGATTATGAGATTGAAAAAAGAAATTTTGGTAAACTCGGAAACGGTGACAGCAACATGGACGGAACTGTTGATATGTCTGATATAGTGCTTATTATGCAATCTCAGTCAAATCCTGATAAATACGGTGTAAACGGCTCAGAACCAAGCCATATCACAGATGAAGGCTGTCATTGTGCCGATATCGACGAAAACGGCGTTACTAACCTTGATGCAGTCAATATTCAAAAATATCTGCTCGGATACTATGACATCTGATAAAACGATCAATAGATAATGAGAAAGGACGGATACTTTCAGCAATCCGTCCTTTTCCATTATTGGAACATAATATTATATTTATTATTTGGAGAAGGGAAAACGCCTGTATATACGGTTCATAAATTATATATGCTTTATTTTTTCATATATTCTTCTAGGCTTTTGGCTTCTTCTTCAGGCGTTGTCGAAACATACGCATAGTAAGCAAGTATATTTGAAGCATCAATGGCATTGATATTTCCGTCATGATTTACATCTGCTTCCAGTTTCTGATCTTCATCATATCCACCGTCCTGATTTGTGGAGGTCATTGCATAATAAGCAAGTACTGATGAGGCATCTACTGCATTTATTTCTCCGTCTCTGTTTACATCTCCAAGCAGAGACAGTGATTCAAAGGTGCGCCCATATTTCTCGGCATATTTCTCGGCAGTAGAACCTTTATAGCCCTTGATAACACCGGTATATTCCTCACCATTGTTGGTAAAGGTGGTAGGTCTGTCGAATATTTTACAGTCGGAAGAAAGTATGATAACCTCTTTAAGGGAGGTGCAGTTCTGGAATGCCTGCATACCTATATCGTTCATTGAGGCAGGTATTGTGACCGATGTAAGAGATGAGCAGTTTATAAAAGCATTATACTCTATCGTGCTTACAGTGTTGGGGATGTTAAGCTTCTCCAGAAGCGTGTGCCCCCAGAAGGCATTGCTGACTATGGTAGTCACTGAGTCGGGGATATTGGCTTCTTTCGTATCGGCTGCGAACAAAAGCATACCATTAACGATAACGAACTGTGACTTCTCAGCTTCTGCCGTTAGCCACGGAGTATTGGAAAATGCAAGGCTGCCTATGTATGTTACCGAGGAAGGTATATTGACTTCGGTAAGACCTTTGCATAATGCAAATGCCATTGATGATATACTGGTCATTGACTCGGGAAAAGTCACCGATGTCAGTGATTTGCAGCCGCTGAATGCGGAAGAGCCTATTGAGGTCACTGTATCGGAAAAAGTTACGGATATAAGGTTTGTGCAATCGCTGAATGACTGGCTGCCTACGCTTGTAATACCGTTGCCGATGACCACCTGTTTTATGCTGCTTTTTTTATCTGCCCAGGGTATGGAGTAACTTGAATTGAGACTGTACATATCTCCCGTTCCGCTGACTGTAAGAGTTCCGTCCGCGTCAAGCTGCCAGCTGGCGTTTTTGCCGCAGGTTCCACTGTCAATTACTGTTGCAGCCTCCGCAGAAATAGTTATCGGCAATTTGTATGGAAGAACAGCCGTTCCGAATGGTATTACAGCACACAGAAGAGCTGCAATTAATTTTGTACGTTTCATATTTTTTCACACCCCTATTGATTATTTTAAAAATCTCTGTACGGAGAAGCTCTTTTTTCACGGTTCGAGACTTTTTACGAGTCCAAGAAGATATTTCTGTATTTTTAACGCATCGTTTCCTGTAATACCGACAGTAGTCGCATCAACATCTGCCTGCATTTTGCCTTTTTCGGTTATAGCACTTGGCGATGTTCCGCCTAAGCCGTATTTATTGGGATTTGCAAGCGACTGCATAATAATGACCGCGTCTGACATATCCACCTGACCGTCGCAGTTTGCGTCGCCCCATAGCATATCTGTAAGCGGCTCCTCCGAAGTATAGACAGCCTTTACAGCAACATTACTGTTATTAGGTTCAAGTACAGCCTCTGCACTTGTTTCGCTGCCTGACGAGAATTCAGCACCGCTGATATCCCAGCGTAGGAACTTATATCCCGATTTTGGAACAGCTTTAATCGTTATGGGTAATTCCTTTGGATAATCCCCCTGCCAGTTACCGCTGTTACAATCAAGAGAAAGCGTGTTGAACTGTATACTGCCCTGAAGGGCATTATTATCCAGAGTCACCTGATATGTTTCGCCGCTGATAAAGTCGCCAAGGTACTCAATAAGCTGAGATTTGGCGTATTTATCACGTAATTTCCAGTAATCCCGCAGTCTGCCGAATTCATTTTCATATTTTCCCTCTGCATCAAGTTCAAGTTTTTTACCGTTTGAATAGCATTCATATGAAAAGCGTTCAAAAGTATCTGCCATTGGAGCTTTATACACTGAATTCAGCTCATCGAGTCTGTGCAGAACGTTGTCGGCTCTGTAATTTTCATTACAAAGATCAAAATATATTCTCATGAATTCAGTACGGGCTTTTTCGCTGTTTTTAAGCATAGCAAAAAGAATACTGTAGCCCCAGTCACCTGTTATAGATTTTGATTTAAAAATATTGTCCTCTACGGTACTGGTCCAATATATTGCCTGACCTGCTTCAGTATCATAAAGTATAAAGCGCAGTTTTCCGTCAGCAAAGGGGTTAGAACTGTCAACAGTCCTTGTCTTCCAGAAAGCAGTATTATTACCGCCGGAATCAGGATTGCCGATAATTAATTCCACAGCAATATAGTTCATATAGTTTTTTATATCTATGACCTCGGATAATCTGTCATAAAGCTTACTGCTGTCCGTATCATAGATTATATCGCTGATATTACTATAAATTGCCGTTATCTCATTAGAAATCGCTGTATCACTTTTGACATATAATATATCATTCTCTTTTACCTTGTAATGATCGGCGATGTAGTTTTCATCAATTTTTTCAGTGATATTATATAGTCCCCAGAATTCACCGTCAATGAATAAAACGCATTCTGTCTGCATCAGTGTGCCGAAGTTCCTGTTTTCTGCCAGTTCCTGATTCAGACGATCACGAAGTTTGGTTTGGGTATCATTACCGCCGTTTCGGAGTGATATACTGTCAAATGAATCAATGACCTTTCCTTTGGCATTTTTCAGCTTACCGTTGAAGAAGTCATATTCCATCTTACGCGGACCGTATTCACTGCGTGCATTAACAGTAAAGCTCTTTTGCGGATCATTACGCGACGCAGCTCCCCGTATACGAATGCCGATATCCGCAGTGTATGAAGCTTTGCCGTTTTCAAATACAGTTATATTTGCAGGGCGTTCCCATTCTTTGCCCTTCTTTTCATAATTCGGAAAAGCTGCTTCAGAATCGTTGAATCCTTTTCCATTTACATATATTCCTTTTTCATCATCAAAAAGATTATCAGGATCAGTCACAAGTGAGATCACGCGCATATTTCTTTTATAATCATTTTCAGAGTATCCTACGAAATATGTATTTGAAACTATGGGACTTATATTTCCGTCAGCATCTTCCACTATTGCCCTTACGATCATTGCTTTATCCACAGGCTTTTCGGGAGCAGTATAACGGCCGAAATCTATATCTGTTATTGCGGAATACACGTTTTCTTCCGATGATCTGTCATACACGTTTATGGGCGTATCATAACGCTTTGAATCTGTAGTCGGGTCACTGCCGTCAAGGGTGTAATAGATGTTATACCCTTCTGGTGCTGTAAGAGAAAGCCTGAACTCCGAATCATAGAAGCCGCTCTCATTTGAAAAAACAGGAGAGGGAACACTTATCGAAAAGGCGCTTTCGGGATTGGAACAGCCCGGAGAAATCTTTTTGAGTTTACCGAAGTTTTCACTTCCGTCAGGCAGTCTGCCATATGAGGTGTTATCTGCAAGTGCAGGTATCTCAATATATTCAAGCTTATTGCCCTTTGCGTCCGAAAGCAGCAGGGATTCACCGTTTTTTGAAAGACCGAAGGGTGTACCTTCGACCGAACTTTCCTCTTTTACACCACAATATACAACATAAAATCCGCCTGCTTTAATAACAGCATTTTCAGGAAAAACATATTTCCTCGGAGCATCTGCCTCATCAGAGAGAGAATATCCGCTCAAAGATATATCTTCATCGGTAGGATTGTACAGTTCTGCAAAATCATAGAAATTGCCGTCAGGTGCAGCAACAGTTGTGTTTTTGGTGCACACTTCATTGATAACTACAGCTTTTTCATTATCTGCACCTATTGTAAAAAACGCAACATGGTTTGCGAATGTTAAAGCCGATGCTATCAATATAGCCAATGCTTTTTTGTAAGCTTTTGATGATCTGATATCCATATCTCAATGCTCAGAGAGCTTTTCCGAGTTCGTATGCCTGTTTCGGATGATCAGTTGTTTTGAGCATATCCGGAGTCATGCAGTTTACTCCGATCACTGTGCCTGCTATGTCCCATTCAAGATATTTCGTCATACCCTTAAAGGTTTCCAGTGCTCCGTTGGCTGTTTCAGGATTATCATCAGCCATTGCGACCATAAGCACTGCTTTTTTATTTCCGTGCAGAACAGCGTCATTAGCATAGAATCGGTCGATCACCGCTTTGAGCTGTGCGCTGATATCATAGTAGTATATAGGCGAAACCAATACGATGACATCTGCTTCTATCAGATTAGGGTTAAGCTCCTGCATATCATCCTTGAATACACAGCCGAGTGTACCGTTATGACATTTTTCACAGGCGATACATGGGTGAACGTCTTTAAATGCCGCATCAAAACGACAGACCTCATGACCTGCTTCCTCAGCACCCTTAATAAACTGCTCAGTGAGATAAGCTGTAGTTCCGTTTTTATGAGCGCTTCCTGTAATTATCAATACTTTCATTACAATCTCTCCTTTTTGATAAATATCATACCGATGTTATGCCGGTGTCACTGCAATAACATTTTTTTGCTTATTTAAGTGACTATTTTCAGGTCACTTCTTTCATATAAATATTATACCTTATATCAAATTAAAGGTCAACAGGTATAAAGGATATGTACCTGATTTTTAAACAATTTCAGGAATTTTGCCGGCTTCAGGAGAAGTGCAGAAAAAATGAAAAATCTTGTTACTTCTATGGCTGCTCTTGGCATTATGTTTTCAGCAGTTCCCGTAAGCACAGCTTACGCTGCAGAAGCTGTACGGACTTCCATATTCAAAAAGAAAAAGCAGTATGAGATCATCATACTGCTTTCTTCATATCTAACAACTTATGCTGAAATATATCTGATCAATTCCAGCCGTTCCACCAGTTATTATTGTTGTTATTCCACTGGTTCCAGTCGTTGTTCTGATTCTGGTTGTTGTTCCACTGGTTCCAGTCGTTGTTCTGATTCTGGTTGTTGTTCCACTGGTTCCAGTCGTTGTTCTGCTGCTGGTTGTTGTTCCACTGGTTCCAGTCATTGTTCTGATTCTGGTTGTTGTTCCACTGATTCCAGTCGTTGTTCTGATTCTGGTTGTTGTTCCACTGGTTCTGGTCATTATTCTGCTGCTGGTTGTTGTTCCACTGGTTCCAGTCATTGTTCTGATTCTGGTTGTTGTTCCACTGGTTCTGGTCATTATTCTGCTGCTGATTATTGTTCCAGTTATTGTTGTTGTCTGAGCTGCTGCTCTGCTTGTAAGTCACCCACTGGTAACGTGCTGTGAGAGGAGTTCTTCCGTCGTAATGACCGAGCCAGTCATCAACACCTGTACCGGGCCATGCATTCATCATGATCTTACCAGGAGTCTGGGGAATGTTATCATAAGCTGTGTATACTGCCTTGCCGTCAACATACCATGTTATGTGGTCACGCTGCCAGTCAAAACCGAATGTGTGGAATCCCTGTGAAGAGTCGAAACCAAGATCATACATCTTCTCATGATTTCCCTGTCCGTTTGTATAGTAGTTGAACTGAACCTTTGTAGTATCCTTACCGAGGATCTCGATATCTATCTCGTCCCACGGATTATTGTCTGACGGACCTGTATAAGTAAAGAATGATGAGTTTACACCGGTATTCTTTATAGCCTGCATTGAGGTCTCATAATAGCCGAATCCGTAGAAATCGTTGGTTCTGTACTCAGCACCTGCATAGTGATACTTGCCTGTGTTGTCTCTGTCGATAGTCAGTTCGAGAGCACCGTTTCTGAAAGCGGTCTGTGACTTGTACCAGCCGCAGTCAAAAGGATCGCCGTTTGTCCAGCCGTCAGAAGCTATAAAGTAACGTGATGAACCTGTTCTGAAGTCATCAGCCATAGTAGCACTGCTGTCGAAGCTGCCTGCGGACGAATTGTTGCTATTGCCCTGATTCTGGTTCTGATTGTTCCAATCGTTGTTTGCAATGCCGTTCCACTGATTGTTGTTCTGGTTATTCCAGTCGTTATTCTGGTTCTGGTTGTTCTGCTGCTGATTGTTCCAATCATTATTCTGATTCTGGTTGTTCCAGTCCCAGTTGTTATTGTTCCAGTCGTTGTTTACAACACCGTTCCACTGATTATTGTTCTGGTTATTCCAGTCCCAAGTCTGCTGACCCTGATTGTTCCAGTTGTTCCAGTCATTATTCTGGTTCTGGTTCTGGTTATTCCAGTCCCAGTTATTATTGTTCCACTCGTTGTTTACAACGCCATTCCATTGGTTATTGTTCTGATTATTCCATTCGTTGTTCTGGTTGTTGTTCTGCTGCTGATTGTTCCAATCATTATTCTGATTCTGGTTATTCCAGTCCCAGTTATTATTGTTCCAGTCGTTATTTACAGCACCATTCCACTGGTTGTTATTCTGATTATTCCAGTCATTATTCTGGTTCTGGTTGTTCTGATTGTTCCAATCATTATTCTGATTCTGGTTGTTCCAGTCCCAGTTATTATTGTTCCACTCGTTGTTTACAACGCCGTTCCACTGGTTATTGTTCTGATTGTTCCAGTCCCAAGTCTGCTGACCCTGGTTGTTCCAGTTATTCCAGTCGTTATTCTGATTATTCCAGTCATTGTTCTGCTGCTGGTTATTCTGATTCTGGTTATTCCAGTCATTGTTCTGCTGCTGATTGTTCTGATTCTGGTTATTCCAGTCATTGTTCTGCTGCTGATTGTTCTGATTCTGGCTATTCCAGTCGTTATTCTGCTGCTGATTATTGTTGTTATTGCTTGTGCTGCCGCCACCGTATACCTTTGTTACACCTTCAATACTTGACTCTGCAGAGCCTGTCTTGTAAGTGCTGTAGAGACCTGCAGCTGCACCAACGAAGCCTGCATTGTAATCACAAGCTACCTCGTTGCACACATAGTCTGAACGAACATCTCTGTAAGAACCGTTAGCGTCAGTAGGACCTCCGCAGAGAGCTCCAACAAGAGTATACTTGTTCTGTACGCCGTCATTTGACTCAGCTGCACTGTTTGTGCCCGAAGCTGCTCTGTGGTGAGGGTTCTTTGAAGCATTCGGCTTGAATCCGCATACGAGACAGTATGACTGACCGTTAGCAAATGCCTTATCACCTGTGAGATACTGCATCTGACCCTTTGCCCAGCTTGCATCGCCCTTACCGTGCTTTGCAGCGATAAGCGAGCACATCTGAGCTGTTGCATTGTGTCTTGCCGAGCCCCACTTGTCGTAGAACTTGTATCCGTCGCCTGACATATTGCCAAGCTCAGGTGCGTGTGACCAGTCGCCTGTGATAGTACCGAGCATAACGCCTGCACCAAGCGAAACGTTCTCCCAGTTCATTACCCAGTAACCAAGAGGACCGTTCTTGAGGTCGTTAAGATAGCTCTCGTCCTTTGTAGCAAGGTAGAGCCAGCCTGCTGCCCATGCGAGTTCGTCCTTTGATCCGCTCTCACCGCTTCCGTAGAATTCACATGAATAAGTTGCAGGATTCTGCTTTGAGAAATCATAAAGAGCCTTAGCGTATTTAAGGTCTTCTGTGTTGCCGAAGTTTACATAGTTAGCTGCGAGAGCTGCTGCATATTCGGCAGTTACGTTTGCAGCACCTCCTGTTGACCAGAGCATACGTCCTCTGTCGCCCTGTGTCTCAGGTGGCCCCCAGTAAGAATGGTCGGTACCGCCTTCGCCTTTTTCGATAAGCACCTTCTGAACGGTATTGCCGTTAAGAACAGTAGCGTCACGGAAGAATTTGGCAAACTTGTCTGTTATGACCTTGAGGTGTGCGGTCTGACCTGTTGCGTCGAAAGCATCCTTGAACTCATAGTAAGCCCAGCCGAGAGTAGCTGCTGTATAGCCTTGGGGCTGGCCGAACATAGCATGGTCGCCTGCATCGTGGAAACCACCGGGAACCTCGTCGTTTGTGTGGCAGTTGCCTCTCCATGAGAGAGCGCAGTCGGAATTGTTGCCGCACATATTGGCATCATAGAAATAGAGGGAATACTGAAGGAGTTTTGCATAGTTGTCGCCATCTGCTGCATTTGCCGAGAGAGAGGGAGTTGCTGAGGCAAAAGGCAAAACAAATGCTGATGCAGCAATTGCGCTGCCGATGATGGCAGATCTTAGTCTTTTTAGTTGGATCACGTTATCACTCTTCTTTCAAATTATTTGCCTATAACATGGTTCATTATACATGGTTTGGACTGAAAAGTGGTAACAAAACGGTAACAGAAAGGTTACAATATGGTTATTTAAGGTGTTTTGTTTATAATTTTGTCATAATGAACAAAATTTTCTTATTTGGATTACGCATAATCACGATAACTATTGTGCATGAAATATAAACAAATGATTTTGCAGATTTTATCATGAAAAAGAAGGGGGATTGCAACCTTCAGTTGGCGATACTTCGGCAGTTATAATTTTGGGGGCGAATTTGGTAGGAGTTTTTCATATAATATCTTTTTTTCTCATATAATTCAGTGACTGAATATCGCAGAAGCGGAAGGAGAAACTGAAATGAGAAAAGTACACAGAAAGATAGTAAGCGGAGTATTGCTGTGCGGCTGTGCAGTATTCACATTATACGGAGCATCCCGAATAGCCGAAAGAACGGAAAACGGAGCACTTCCAGTATCTCTTACCGACCTTGACACCGAACCGCCTGTTATCGTACTTGATGCAGGGCACGGTGGCATAGACGGAGGCTGTACATCGGCAGATGGAGTACCCGAGAAGGGTATAAATCTTGATATACTGCTGAGATTAAGGGATATGCTTGAGGTAAACGGTTTTGAGGTCAGGGTAACGAGAGATACCGATCGTTCCATACATGATGAGGGGATAGAAGGCATAGCTGCGCAGAAAAGCTCGGACATGGACAACAGACTTGCGAAATTCAATGAGAGCGATAATGCGGTATGCATCTCCATACATCAGAATCAGTTCACAGACCCGAAATACAGCGGTGCGCAGATGTTTTACTCGGGGAGCAACAGCACCAGCGAAGCCCTTGCACGAGCATTGCAGGCGAAATTTCGGGAATACCTGCAGCCTGACAACGAAAGGGAGATAAAGCTTTGCGGAAAGGAGCTTTTTCTCTGCTATTACAGCAATAATCCGACAGTAATGGCAGAATGCGGATTCTTATCCAATCCCGAGGAGGCAGCACTGCTGAATACCGAGGAATACCGTTCAAAGGTTGCGTTCACGCTTTTTTCGGGGATAAATGATTTTGTGAACAGAAAGAAATAAAGGTTTACAAAAGGTTCGCATATGAGATTTCTGAATAAATAGCTATGCTCAGAAATTGTTGAGCCAATTTGCAAAAAATAGTGACAAATGTCATTAAAGCAGTGACATTTGTCACTTGTTTTTTGTGTGCTTGTATGTTAAAATATACACATATTAAGCCTTGGGGGGCATAAAATCGTTTACGGTACCGAACGTTTTTTATATTTATTTTATTTTTAAGGAGGAATTCTGAGATGAGTTGTTTTAAAACTAAAGCGTTGTGTTTACTTTCAAGTGCGGTGCTTCTTTGCGGAGCAAGCAGCATGACCGCAAATGCTGCAACCGGCATTGTTGGTTCAACTCCGAGAGTACCGGCTATTACTGTTTTTTCAACAGGCAATTATTATCTTAATAAGACCGATGTCGAGCTCGAAAGCGGTAAAAGTGCTGTTATCAATGTAGTAAAGTCATCAAGCTATACCGTGCCGACAAATGCAACAGTAAGCTATCAGTGGTACAAGGACGGCAGTGCTTTGAGCGGAGAAACTAAGAGCAGCTTAACTGTTTCCACAAAGGGAAGCTATTACTGCGAGGTAAAGGTAAAGAAAAAGTTATCTGTTTATGTATCAGGAAGAAAAACAACGCAGACAGCATATACTACTGATACATACACTACAAATAAGGCTACAGTAAGCGAAAAGCTTGTAATAACAAAGCAGCCTACAGGCGGTACATTTGACAACAGCAAGGGCTATTTCGATATGTTCGTTTCAGTTAAGGGCGGAACAGGCTCATATACATATAAATGGTACTGGAACGGTAAGGATACAGGACTTACAGGAACAGGTATGAGAGTTTACAACTCAGGAACAGGCTATTGTGTTATTACCGACTCTAACGGAAAAACTGTTACGACTCAGAATGCTGTTGTAAGCTATGCGCCGCTGAAGATAACTTCTCAGCCAAAGGGCGGCTATATCGTTGATAGCGGCTATTTAGATATGTACGTTACTCCAACAGGCGGAAAAGCACCTTATACATATAAATGGTACTGGAACAACAAGGATACAGGACTTACAGGAAACGGTATGAGAGTTTACGGCAGCGGCACAGGCTATTGCGTTATCACTGATGCCGCAGGCAATAAGATAACAAGCAATACAGCCACTGTTACAAAGGACATATTCATTACTTCAAACTACTGCTGTCAAAAATATGCAGGACGTTTTATTAATTGCGAAGGTGCTTATATACCTTCTACCTACGAGCCGCTTCGCATATACGTTCCAACGTCTGGCGGCACTGGTAGATATAAATACACTTGGGAAAAATACGCTATCGCATATTATGGTGGTACAGAATCAGGCGTTTGGCAGACTATAGCCACGACTTCCGATAATTGCATAGACCTCGACTTTGACGATATAATATACACATCTACGAACTATGATGAGTACAACAAACCATATACGTCCAAACACTATGAAAGAAAAATACGTTGTAGAATAAGCACATTAGACGAAAAAGGAAATGTACTCGCTACACATACAACTGATGTATCATTGGTTCACGCTTTCGATCCGTCGGTTGTAAATCCATACGATCCTAATTGGGCCGGTAACTGGGAATAATAATAAATAAAAAGGAACTGCGATTGCAGTTCCTTTTTTTCGTGAAATCGGCGATACAGCCGCAAATATATTCTGAATTAACATGACACCGAGGCATCGTCCCCACGCAAGCTAAGGGCTAATGGCTTATTTCTGTGCTTCATAAGCCTCGCGTACAGCGATGCAGAGCTGATCTGCGCATGATGTAGGTCTTTGACCGCAGGTATTGCCCTTGACCTTAGCTTCTATCTCCTCGACTGTCCAGCCGTCAAGTATCTTTGCGATAGCCTTGAGGTTGCCGTTGCAGCCCCCTACGAAAACGATATTGGTTATAACGTTGCCCTCGATATGAAAGCGTATTTCCTGTGAACAGACCATTTTGGTCTTGTAAATGTAATCCATAATTATCCTCCTTATTATTGGTAAGCCGTTGTTCATTGAGCTTGTCTTGATTTTATACCATAATTCAATTTTTGTCAACAGACGTTTGCTGAAAACTGTGTGAAAACTCGTTATATGACGAAATTGTTATTATTTACTGCAAAAAGAATGTTTACAAACTGAGAAAAATATGATATTATATACTTGCAGATAAATAACGAACATAAAAACGGAGGAAACAATGGCAGAACCCAGAAGAAGGATACGCTTCAAAAGTATAGCAATACTCGAGGCGTTTATAATACTGATACTTACGATCGCGCTTATATGGATAGCGTTCATACGCGGAAATGATGATGCAGTTCCCGCAAATGCAAAATCAAAGGGACCCGATGTGCGCAGGAGAGCAGTCATAGAGAAGGAAGAGACCTTCTATCAGTTTGACGGTAAAAAGATACTTATGCATGATGGCTCCTACGGCGAGATATTCGTTCCTGTTTATGCAGATGTTCCTGCGTGTACTCTTGATCTGAACAATCTCACCATGAGGAACGGCTATGCGTTTTATACCGAAAACGGCGAGGTAACGTCCTTGAACGGCATAGATGTTTCAGAATTTCAGGGCGATATCGACTGGGAGCAGGTAAAGCAGGCAGGCATAGACTTCGCTATAATCCGCGTTGGTTATCGTACCTACGGCGGCGGAGTCGTTACATATGATGAGCAGTTCAGAAACAATATCGAGGGAGCTCTTGCAAATGACATAAAGGTAGGAGCGTACTTCTATTCACAGGCGACTAATGTATCAGAGGCTGTTGATGAGGCTGATGCTGTTATAGATGCTCTCAGCGGCTATGATATCACATATCCTGTTGTATTCGACTGGGAGCTGGTATCCGATGATGCTGCACGTACTTCTGATGTAAGCGTTGAAACGCTTGCCGACTGCTGCGTATCATTCTGCGAAAGGATCAAGGATTCGGGATATACACCCATGGTATATCAGAATACCTCAACAGCAATGAAGAAGCTTGATCTTCCGAGAGTAAAGGATTATGATTTCTGGCTTGCCGAATACAGTGACAAACCGTCCTACTACTATGACTATAAGATATGGCAGTACACGAATTCGGGCAAGGTACCCGGAATCGAGGGCAATGTAGACCTTAATATATGTTTTGCTCCATACGGCGGCAAGAAATGATAAAAGGCGGACTTTTAGTCCGCCTTTTTAGTTTTTATATATTAATTTTGTTTAGGGACTGATATCTGCAACAGCCCGAAATGAAGTGAGCATTGCTCATGGAACGATCATGCGTTCAGATATGATCTTACAAGCACCTGTAAAAGCTCGTCACGGTCGATGTGACGGATAAGGCTCCTTGCATTGTTATAAGTTGTGATGTATGTAGGATCCTCTGAAAGGATATAGCCTACTATCTGATTGACAGGATTGTACCCCTTCTGAGTGAGAGCATCATATATGATAGTCAGATTTTTTTTCAGCTCTGCTTCTCTGTCCTCATTAACTGAGAACGTCATTGTTTTATCGAACATAGTATCAGCCTCCCGATTTGTGGAATACTTCTGGTGAAACGCGAATGGATCAAACAAGAAGCTTATAATTATTGATTATTGTTTTATCTGCGAGGTCAAAATGAGCATGACGAATATTAAGTATACAATTATTATAACCTAAAATCAGCGGCAATGCAAGGGTATACGAGAATTTTTCCCGATTTGACCGAATTTGACTCATTATTTTATTGATTTTGTACATCTGAGACAGTTTGAAAGCGGCAATTTCCACAGAAATCCTGCGAAATGAGCAGTAAATAGCACTATTTTTGTTTTATTATTTCGCATACAGCAACTACATATTTTCCCTCGCCGATAATATACTGTCTGAAGCGGCAGTCTTTGATATTTGAGACTATCTCATCTCCTGAAAAGCTGAATTCAACAGTATCCATGGGGTAGGAGACACCGATGCCTATTGCCTTTACATAGGCTTCTTTAAGTGTCCAAAGTCTGAAAAACAGCAGATTTTTTTCCTCATCCGGTGTGCCCTCGAACATTTTCTTCTCATTTTCGGAAAATACGCGTCTTATTACATTCTGACGGAAGTCTCTTACTTTTTCGCAGTCTATGCCACATTCATAGTCAGAGACCATACAGGCAGTAATACCCTCGGCATGGGAGAGATTATAATTTATATCCGGACGCTCCGCAAGAGAGGGCTTGCCCATTTTATTCTTGGCAATGGGCGTAACTTCGCTGTATTCTACGCATCTCAGCCTTAGAGCCTCTCTCAGCATTTTGTGAGCATAGGCATGAAGCTCCTTTTTATCGGTATTTGTCAAAGATATCATAAGCATATTCATCACCTCCTACATTATATCACTTTTTATATTATCTTTGCAACAGATAGTGACAAATGACACCTTGTCTGCACTTGCAGTTGATGATATTATAATAGCAGAAATAAATTGCAGATTAAAGGAGCGGATAATATGCTGTTTATCATAATAACTCTTGTGATAATAGGGATATGGGTATGTTCAGCGTTTATTGATACTTCCAAAACTGCCGAAGAAGATGAGGATAGGATAAAAAAAGCGGGTAAAATAGTTCTTATCACAGTTATAGTTCTTATAGTTGGAATATTGATAATCTTGAATTCCTTAGCCATTGCAGTTGGAGTGATGTTTGGTTCCTGCTGCGATACAGCGGAGGGTATAGGAAGGATGGGCTGAAAGGTGAAAAATATGGAAAATTTAGTTGATATGTTTACGGTAATGATATTTTTAGGCTCGGCTATTGCCCTTATATGGGGAATAGACTGGGGCTGGTATTCTGAAAATCCGAAACGAAGGACCGCAGGTAAGGTCATATTTGCTTTTTCACTGATGATATGCATCTATATAGTGCAATTGATCGTAAAATCTATTGATCGCGGCTCGGTTTTCAGACTTTACTGTAAGTAATGAGAAAAATATGTACTTGTGCTGGAAAGCCTGAATGTTAACCATGAAATGCTGAAAAAAGCTGTGCTTTTTATAATTATTCTGGCAGGTGCTGTGTTTATATACTACATAGTCGGAAAGTTCCTCATATCAGACCTGAACTCATGTATGCCATTTGAAGGCAGAAGGCACTGATATGGTTTATATTTAAAACAGGAGGGAATAAAATGGTATTATTTGTGCTGTTCATAGTTATTTCTGTGTTTGGAGTTGTTGTTTTGTATACTAATGGTGCGAATAATAAATGCATCGGAAATGAAGAAATTGACGATAAAAGAGTCAGGAAAGAATTAATTGATGTAATAAAGGCATTTATTATAATTGGAATCATCATTGCTTTGATAGTCTTTACAGTTTATACGTTTTTAAAGGCGATGGGAGAAGGAATGTTTGCGTGGCTCGATCCATTTGTTGATGCTATGCATGAAAGTCATAAGTACGGATAAGGAGTTGAGATCGGGACGTTATATTGAGCATAACTGTTATTTTGCTGCTCATAGCGGTTGCTGATAAGAGGCTTATGAAAAAAGCCGGCTTTTACGGGGCAGTGCAGGTATCTTCTCCCGAATTCGGCTAAAGGCAAGGGATAAAGGTCTATTCTGCGGCTTGTCAGACAAATATCATATAGGTATTGACAAACAGTTGCGTTTGTTGTAAAATATATTATGTGTATTTATACTATCAAGACCTACACTATTATAATGTAAAGGCGGAATAACAAAATGGGTTTATTCAAAAACATTTTTGGTTCTAACGCTTATTCCAACAGGGAATTAAAGCGTATCGAGCCTATTAAAAATAAAGTTCTCGAGCTGGACGAGGAGTATCAGGAGCTTTCCGATGCAGAGCTTAAAGCTAAGACTGCGGAATTCAAGGAGAGACTGGAGGACGGAGAGACACTCGATGATATCCTCCCCGAGGCTCTTGCTACAGTAAGAGAAGCAGCATGGCGTGTACTTGAGAAAAAGCCTTATCCTGTACAGATAATCGGTGCTATCGTTCTTCATCAGGGACGTATTGCCGAGATGAAGACAGGTGAAGGTAAAACTCTCGTTGCCTGTGTAGCTTCATACCTCAATGCACTTTCAGGTCTTGGCGTTCACGTAGTTACCGTTAACGATTACCTTGCTAAGACTCAGGCTGAGGAAATGGGTAAGGTGCTCCGCTGGCTGGGACTTACAGTCGGCTGTATCCTTCACGGTCTCAACAACGAGCAGCGTCGTGCAGCCTATAATTGCGATGTAACCTATGCTACAAACAACGAGCTGGGCTTCGATTATCTCCGTGACAACATGGTAACTCACAAGGAAGAGAGAGTTCAGCGTGCTCCTAACTTCGCTATCGTGGACGAGGTGGACTCTATCCTCATAGATGAAGCTCGTACTCCTCTTATTATTTCAGGACGCGGCGACAAGTCTACTGACCTCTATGCTATCGTTGACCGTTTCGCAAAGACACTTACCTCCACAACTGTCGTTGAAATGGACGACAAGGTAGATCAGGAGTCTATCAACGATACTGCTGACTATATCATCGACGAAAAGGCTAAGACAGCTACTATCACACAGCGCGGTGTTAAGAAGGCTGAGCAGGCATTCAGAGTCGAGAATCTCATGGATTCCGAGAACATGACGCTTCTTCACCACATCAATCAGGCTATCAAGGCTAACGGTGTTATGAAGAACGATATAGACTATGTTGTAAAGGACGGAGAGATCATCATCGTTGATGAGTTCACAGGCCGTCTTATGATGGGCCGTCGTTTCAATGACGGTCTCCACCAGGCTATCGAGGCTAAGGAAGGCGTTAAGATCAAGAGCGAGTCAAAGACTCTTGCTACTATCACTTTCCAGAACTTCTTCCGTCTTTATACAAAGCTTTCAGGTATGACAGGTACTGCTATGACAGAAGAGGACGAGTTCAAGGAGATCTATAAGCTCGATGTTATCGCTATCCCTACAAATAAGCCTGTAATTCGTATAGATCACAACGATCAGGTGTATACTACCGAAAAGGGCAAGTATGCTGCTATCATCAACAAGATCATAGAATGTCATGATAAAGGACAGCCTATCCTTGTTGGTACTGTTTCCATCGAGAAATCAGAGCTCCTTTCTGCAATGCTCAAGAGAAAGGGCGTAAAGCATGAGGTGCTCAACGCAAAGCAGCACGCTAAGGAAGCTGAGATCGTTGCTCAGGCAGGTAAATACGGTGCAGTTACTATCGCTACGAACATGGCTGGTCGTGGTACCGATATCATGCTGGGCGGTAACGCCGAGTTCCTTGCAAGAGCAGAGCTGAGAAAGCGCGAGATACCTGAGGAGATCATCACAGAGGCTATCGGCTTTGCCGATACAGAAGTGCCTGAGGTAATTGAGGCAAGAAAGCTCTACCGTGAGCTTTACGATAAATTCAATGCTGAGGTAAAGGAGAAGGCTGTGGCTGTCAAGGAAGCAGGCGGTCTCTATATCCTCGGTACAGAAAGACATGAATCAAGACGTATCGACAATCAGCTCCGCGGACGTTCAGGCCGTCAGGGCGATGAGGGTGAAAGCTGCTTCTTCCTCTCAGTAGAGGATAACCTCATGCGTATCTTCGCAGGTGACCGTCTTGAGAACATGATGAGAACTCTCAACGTTGATGAGAATACTCCTATCGAGAGCAAAATGCTCACAAGGATCATCGAGTCTTCACAGAAGAAGGTCGAGGGTCAGAACTTCAGCATCAGAAAGAACGTCCTCAACTACGACGACGTTATGAATACTCAGCGTGAGATCATCTACAAGCAGAGATCACAGGTTCTTGACGGTGAAGATCTCCACGAGAGCATCCTCAAGATGATGGAAGACCTTATCAAGACCACTGTTGATACATACATCGTTGATGAAGAAGTCAAGGATGACTGGAATATTGTCGGACTCAAGGAGCACTTCCTCGGCTGGCTCATCGGTCCTGAGGATCTTACCTTTGAGGACGACGAGCTTGATGACGTATCCAAGGAGGATATCGTCAATGCTCTCAGCAGCAAGGCAGGAGAGATCTATCAGGCTAAGGAAGAGGAATACGGCGCAGAGATCATGCGTGAGCTCGAAAGAGTTATCCTTCTCAAGGTCGTTGATACAAAGTGGATGGCTCATATTGATGATATGGAAGAGCTCAAGAAGGGTATCGGCCTCCGTTCGTACGGTCAGAAGAACCCTGTTATCGAGTATCGTTATGAGGGCTTCGAGATGTTCGATGCTATGGTAGAGTCTATCCGTGAGGATACTATCCGTATGCTGCTTACTGTAAAGCTCCAGAAGAACGAAGCTCCGGAGCGTGAGCAGGTAGCTAAGCCAGATGCTCCTAATGCAGGCGCAGGTGACGGAAGCTTTTCGGATGAGCCTGTTCGCTCAAAGAAAATAGGCGATAATGATCCGTGCCCCTGCGGAAGCGGCAAGAAGTATAAGAAGTGCTGCAAGGCTAAGGATCTTGCAAATAAGTAATACAGAGGGGCGGTATACTCCGCCCCTTTTCTGCATCGGTGCAGTATAGAAAGAGATAAGAGGCTTTTTAAGAAAGGTATTGAGGTGACATTATGAAAAAATATATTCTCCCTGTTATTGCTCTGGCACTTCTTACGGGCTGCGGCAAGGTAAGCGATGTAAAGGATACAGACAAGCCTATAAATATAGTTTCGGGTACTGTTGAGGGTACTACAAGAGATGTATCCACTACAGATACAGAAGCAACAACAGACGATACTGTTTCGGGTACCACTACAAAAACAGCAGGAAATAAGGTCTCGGGAACTACCACAACTACAGCAAAGGCAGGCGAGAAAAAGGCTGTTACCCGTGCAAACGGCGGAAGCGGCGGCGTTTACGGTACAACAAGGGCTGTACCTGTTGCACCGAAGTCAACTACAAAGGCCAAAGAAACTACAGCGGCTCCGACTACAACTCAGCCTGCAACTCAGGCTCCAAAAATTGATTATGAGGATTATAATTCTATCACCTTCGGATATACAAAGGATACTCCCAATAAGATAGATGTATCACGTAAGTATACCGATGGAAAGATCCGTTCATATCAGGTGCTCAGTGCGGATACCTCAGAGATACAGAAGGCAATTGAAAAGGACAGCACAAAGACCGTAAACGATTTCGTTATAAGGACAGATCTTGATTTTGATAATTATCCTGATATATTTATCATTGAAAAGCCGGATGAAAACAATAAAACAGGAAAATACTATCACTATGATCCTGAAAACGGAAACTACCAGCCTTGGACAGAACTTAACGGCATACACCTTGAGCTTGAAAGAAATGCCGAGCTCAGTCAACTCAAAACCACCGAGAAGAAAGATGACGGCGGATACGAGGAGAAGGTGTATTCATGGAATGAGCAGAAACAGCTTGTACTTTTAAAGTATACTCACAAGTATAAGGCAGGAGATAAATTCCTCATAGATTACGTTGATTATGATAGCAACGGTGCTGAGATACTCAGAGAGACCCGTGATGAAAACGGCAGTCTTGTAGGAGGCAATACAGAGGATACACCTAAGAGTGAATAAGGCTTTTTTGTGTTATTATGGACTGTACCATATATGGTACAGTCCTTTGCTGTAATAAAAACGGAGGTGCCTTACTATGAGAGCCTGTAAGGTATTGGCTGAAGTATTTGCAGCGTTACTTCATGTCGGATGTGGTAAGGATACCTATGATTACGATGAAAACGGAAAAGAAGTGCTTATTGAGCATAAAGAAGAGGTATCCGGGGCTTTTATTCCGAGTGAATGGTCATTGATGTTATGAGAGAAAGGTATATTAAATATGAGCGGATACAGTGCTTTTGCGCGTTATTATGACGAGCTTACGGCAAATATAGACTACAAACGCCGGGGTGAGTTTTTCCACGGCATAATACAGAAATTCAAGACCACCAAGGAGAATATCCTCCTTGACCTTGCCTGCGGTACTGGAAGTATCTCGGAGGTAATGGCAGGTCTGGGTTATGATGTTATCGGAGTCGACAACTCCGATGAGATGCTGGGCATAGCTCTTGACAAGAAGTTTGACAGCGGACTGAATATACAGTATCTGTGTCAGGATATGCGAAAGCTCGATATGTTCGGGACTGTGGATATAACTGTCTGCGCTCTTGACAGCATAAACCATCTGGCAAGCCTTGACGATGTTAAGAAGGTTTTTGAGAATGTTGCCTTTTTCTCAGAGCAGGACGGACTTTTCGTATTTGATGTGAATACTCCCTACAAGCACCGTGAGATACTGGCAAATAATACCTTTACATATGAAACGGAGCACATTTACTGCGTGTGGGAGAATACTCTTGATCCTGATACGCTTGAAGTGAAAATGCTGCTTGAATTCTTTGAACTTGAGGAAAACGGACTTTATTCACGGAGTTCTGACGGCTTTTCGGAAAAGGCTTACAGTGAAGAGGATATCGAAAGGCTGCTGAGCGAGTGTGGATTTGAGGTGCTGGGAAAGTACGGCGATGATACCTTAGAGCCGCCCTGTGAGACTTCACAGCGTATAGTCTATGCCGCAAGATGTATCAGAAGCGGTCAGAAATATTGAAAGGATAATGAAAATGGGTAATTTATACAGAGCTATCTCTGCCGATGGTTCGGCGTTTTCAGAGGTACTTGATGCAAAGGATATAGTTTCGGAGATTGAGCGCATACACAAGACCTCGGCTGTTATCACGGCAGGTCTGGGAAGGCTTACTGTAGCCGCTTCTCTTATGGGCTATATGCTAAAGGGTGATGATGACAGCGTAACTCTCAGAGTTGACGGCGGCGGCCCTTCGGGACAGCTTGTGGCTGTTGCGGACAGCCGCGGAAATGTAAAGAGCTGTGTGAACAATCCTGTTGTAGAGCTTCCGCTCAATGAGCAGGGAAAGCTTGATGTAGGCGGCGCAGTGGGCAGGGACGGTACTTTGTCCGTAGTAAAGGATATGGGACTCAAAGAGCCATATGTTGGCGTTATACCGCTTGTTTCGGGTGAGATAGCAGAGGATATCGCAAGCTATTATGCTACAAGCGAGCAGATACCTACCGTTTGCAGTCTTGGTGTACTTGTAAATCCCGATCTTACCGTAAAGGCGGCAGGAGGATTTCTTGTACAGCTCCTGCCTTTTGCAGACGAGAAATGCATTGATATCATTGAGAAGAATGTGGCTAAGATACGCCCTGTTTCTCAGATGCTGGACGAAGGTATAACTCCCGAGGAGATAGCAAATATGCTTCTTGACGGACTTGAACCTAATGTGCTGGATACCGCCGAGCCTGTTTATAAGTGTGATTGCAGCCGCGAGCGCACGGAAAAGGTGCTTATCAGTATCGGAAAGGAAGAACTGAAGTCCATTGCCGATGAGGGCAAGGATACATCAGTTAGCTGTCATTTCTGCGGTAAGGAGTATATATTCACTCCTGAGGAGATCCGGGGACTGATAGGGGAGTGAGTCTATGAAAACTGCTGTATTTGACCTTGACGGCACTATTGCAGATACTATCTGCGATCTTGGTGATGCTGTCAATTACGGGCTTGAAAAGCTGGGCTTTCCAACGCATGATTATGCAGCCTATAAGAAAATGGTCGGTAACGGTGCGAAAAAGCTATGTGAAAGGGCTCTTCCCGAGGATAAAAGGGATAAGACTATGGAGCTCCATAAGCTTTTCAAGGAATATTATTCTCAGCATTATCTTGATAAAACCAAGCTGTATGACGGCATAAAGGAGACGCTCGAGAGGCTGCAAAGCAGCGGAGTTGTGCTTGCTGTGGCTACAAATAAGCCCGAGGACGCAGCAAGAGAGATAATTTGGGATCTGCTGCCGGATATAGACTTTGTTAAGATACTGGGAGGTGTGGACTACAGACCCGTAAAGCCTGACAGTGCTATACTTATTGAGATATTTTCGGCTCTGCCCGATGAGGAGAATGAAGTCTACATGATAGGCGACAGTAATGTGGATATTCGCACTGCTAAAAATGCGGGTATACGTTCTGTCGGCTGTGCCTGGGGCTTCCGCGGACGTGCAGAGCTTGAAGCCGAGGGTGCGGACTTTATAGCAGAGAAGCCTTCGGATATCGCAGATATTATTTTATAAGTTTTTAGTGATAAGTGAATAGCAGGAAAAACTGCCCGAAAGTTGAGAGTTAATGTGTCTGCTTACGCAGATGAATTAAAATGCAGTGGCTGATATGCCGTAAGCGAAGTACAATTAATGATTTTTATTAAAGCAAGCGCGTGTAACAAGCGTCAACGCTGACGGGTGCCGTATCACACTGCTTCTATAAAGGGGCTGAAAAAGAGTGAAATTCAATGGAAAACCATTGATTATCAAAAAAATATTTTTTTGAATTCGGCAATGTTAACAAACTTTATCACTGATTATTGTTGATAATGCAAAAGAGGACGCACAATTGTGCGTCCTCTTCATTATAAAAACAATCATTGTTTAAAATCCTGATCATTGTACATCAGTGCAACTGCATGAGCTGACATACCAAGCTTTTCACCTGTAAAGCCGAGATGCTCCTCGGTAGTAGCCTTAACGCTTATCTGCGATATATCGCAGCCGCATACTTTTGCTATATTCTCTCTCATCTGCATGATATACGGAGCAAGCTTCGGTGTCTGAGCTATGACAGTTGCATCAATATTGCCTATTTCCCAGCCTGCCGCGCGTACTCTGCGGCATACCTCTGCCATAAGCTTCATACTGTCTGCATCCTTGAAGCTGTCGTCATTATCGGGGAAAAGATGACCGATATCGCCCATTGCAAGAGCTCCGAGCATAGCATCCATTATAGCATGGACAAGCACATCTGCATCGGAGTGTCCGAGAAGCCCCGTAGTGTGAGGTATCTCAACTCCGCCGAGAATGAGCTTTCTGCCCTCCACGAGCTTGTGTACATCATAACCGTGACCTATTCTGAACATATTATTCTCCCTTCATTATAATTTGAGGATTTAGAGTTAAGCGAACTCATTGACTCTCAATTATTTATTGCTTTCTAACGGCTCGAGATCTTTTCGATCTCCTTAGGCTTTCCGAAGAGGAGCTTCAGCACAACAGGTGTAACTATACTTGATACTATGATGAGCAGTATTACTGCCGTGAAATAAGAGGAGTCGATTATACCAAGTCCAAGTCCCTTGTTGGTGATGATAAGTGCCACCTCGCCTCTTGTCATCATGCCTGCGCCTATTTTCAGACAGTCCGTCCAGCTGTACTTAAAGCATCTTGATACAAGTCCGCAGCCTATTACCTTGCTGAGCATTGCTACGATAACAAAGCCTATCGAGAATACTATCATGCTGGAGTCAACATTGCTGAAATCTGTTTTAAGTCCGATACTTACGAAGAATACAGGCGCAAAGAACATATATCCGTTTATATTTACCTTGCGGTCGATATACTCTGCATCACGTACATTACAGAGGATGATTCCCGCTATATAAGCTCCT
>Ga0310786_10003015_pt1 | contig 24949 bp, 29 predicted proteins | sample AusTroGonzalo_MG_FD_203881 | JGI IMG/M metagenome (GOLD analysis project Ga0310786, IMG submission 203881) | Bovine rumen microbial communities from tropical cattle in Woodstock, Queensland, Australia - Gonzalo_03 (v2) (version 2) | ecosystem: Host-associated > Mammals > Digestive system >...
AGGCCTTTGAACCGGAACAGCGCTTCGAAAATCCGGACGGAACGGACATCATCTTCAACGAGGACTACTTCGGCGGACACCGCGGTGCAGAAACAATCCCAGGCCCCTTTGCCTGCGCGGAGGACGCGAAAAAAGCCCTGTACTGAGACAGTAAAACATGATATAGTACAATCAACCTCCCCTCCGCAAGAGAGGGGAGGCTTTTAAAACAAGAGGTGAAACGCTTTGCAATCCGTGATCCTGCTGATCTTCAACAGCATCCTGCTGGGGCTGGGACTGGCGATGGACGCATTTTCAGTCTCCCTGGTGAGCGGAATGAGGGAACCGCATATGCCCAAGAGCAGGATGATGAAGATCGCAGGGACCTTCGCGGGATTCCAGTTCGCGATGCCGATGATCGGATGGATCTGCGTGAAGACGATTGCTGACACGTTCCGGGAGTTTCAGAAGTTCATTCCGTGGATTGCGCTGATCCTGCTGGTGTTCATCGGCGGGAAGATGCTGATCGAAGGAATCCGGGGAAAGAAGGAAGACGAAGCTGAAAAGGAAGCCGGGGCCGGGAACCTGTTGATGCAGGGAATCGCAACTTCCATTGACGCGCTGTCAGTCGGATTCACGATGGCTGAACTGAAGGTGCCGGAGGCGATTGCCGAGGCAGTTATCATCGGCGCGGTGACATTCGGGGTGTGCCTGGCCGGAATATTTATCGGCAGGAAGGCCGGAGACAAGCTGTCCGACAAGGCAACGATCTTCGGCGGCGTTATCCTGATTGCCATTGGGCTGGAAGTCTTCCTGTCACATATGCTGTGACCGGTAAACTCGGGGCAGCGGTCCAGATCAGAAAATGAAAAAAACTGTGGGAGGATAATGCCATGGAAAACACCTTAAAGAAGGATTCAGGCATCCGCAACCGGCTGTATATGCTGCTGCTGACAGTCCTGCTCGGCATGTTCGCCGGGTTGGTGATCTGGGCCTTTCTGAAGCTTGTCGCCCTATGCACAAGCCTGATCTGGGAGACGATTCCCGCCAGGACAGGAGTCAGGTGGATCACCGTGCCGGTGTGCGTGCTGGGGGCTCTGGCGGCAGGGCTTCTGCGGAAGAAGTTCGGAGATTATCCGGAAAGCCTGAATACCGTGATGGGGAAAATCAAAAAAGAACATCATTATTCCTACCACCCCATGCTGGTTATGCTGCTGTGCGCATTCCTTCCATTAGTGCTCGGCGCAAGCGTCGGCCCGGAAGCAGGGCTTGCGGGAATCATTGCCGCGCTCTGTTACTGGGTGGGGGACAATGTGACCTTCGCAAAGCAGAACGTGGATCTGTATTCCCGGGTTGGAGAAGCCGTTACGCTTGGGCAGCTGTTTCATTCTCCTCTTTTCGGTATCCTTGCCGTAGAGGAGGAAGAAGGGCAGCTGGTGCCGGAACGTATGCCGAGGGCCTGGCGGCTGGTGCTGTACGCCCTGTCCACGGCATCCAGCTTCGCGGTGATATGGCTCCTGAACTCTTTGTTCGGGAAGGCAATGGCGGGTTTTCCCAGCTTTTCGGCGGTGCCGGTGAGCACTACGGACGGCTTGCTTGCTTTGGTTTACATACCTGTAGGATTTCTGCTGTTCCTGTTTTATGAAGGCTGTGAAGCAGTGATGGGGAAGGCGGCGAAGGTTGTTCCCCCAGTCCTGAAGGAAACGCTCTGCGGCCTGGCCATCGGCCTGCTTGGTTTAGTGTGCCCCATGGTTCTGTTCTCAGGAGAAGAACAGATGGCGCAGCTGATTGCAAGCAACGGAGGGTATGGCGTACTGTTCCTTGCTGGAATCTGCCTGCTGAAGCTGGCAATGACTTCATTCTGTCTGCAGTTCGGCCTGAAGGGCGGCCATTTCTTCCCGCTGATTTTTGCATGCACCTGCATGGGGTTTGCACTGGGGATGTTCTTCTTTGCCGGAGATGCAGGGCATGCCGCATTCGCGGCGGGGATCATCACCGCAGCGGCTTTGGGTGCACAGCTGAAGAAACCGCTGGCAGTGACGGTCCTGCTGCTGTTATGTTTTCCGCCGCAATTCCTGCTCTGGGGCTTTTTGAGTGCTGCAGCCGGAAGCGGACTGGCCGGCATGATCGAAAAAAGAAGGAGAGGATCGTGAAAGAAGATGGAAAACCTGCTTCTTTTGTCAGCTGTTACGCTCGGAATCATTGTGCTGATCGGGTTTTTAAACGAAAAAGTGTTTCACCTGAACTATGAGATTTCATTGATGCTTTTTTCTGTCCTGATCGGTATTATCCTCACAGTATCTGTTTCGGCGATCCGGGAGGAATCCGTAAAAGAGTTTTTGCAGAAGGTACAGGTGTTTGACCTGGAAGCTTTCCTGATGAAGGGAGTGCTCTGCTTTATGCTTTTTGCGGGCTCCTGCCATCTGACGATCTCCCAGTTCCGGCAGAATGCCCGACCAATCGGCGTCCTTGCGTTTGTCTGCACACTGCTGGGAGCCGTGTTTTACGGTCTGCTGTTTTACGCGGTCGCTTCTGTTTTCCAGCTTCCCTTTACGCTGCCTGTGTGCCTGATGTTCGGGAGCATCATTGCACCGACGGATCCGATTGCAGCGACCAGTATCCTGAAAAAGTTCGGTCTGCCCAAGAAGACCGGCTTTCTGATGGAAGGGGAATCATTGCTGAACGACGGGGTGGGTGTTGCTCTGTTTGCCGTGTTCTCGGGAATCGTCACAGCGCAGAAATACGGCGGTTTCCTTGAGATTATGCTTCGGGAGATCGTGGGGGCTGTTCTGGTAGGAGTCGCTGTGACCTGGCTTAGTTTTCAGATTTTTAAGAGCACTGAGGATAAGCACAGACGAATTATTATCACCCTGTTTGCGGTTTCTGCATCCTTCGCGATCTGCGAATTATTGGGCTGCTCCGGTGCCATTGCCTGCGTTGTATGCGGAGTTGTCTTCTCCACGCTGCGCGAGAAGGAGGAAGAGAAGGGACGAAGCTGGGAACTGGAAGAACTCGACACATTCTGGGAAACACTGGATGTTCTGCTCAATTCCGCATTGTATGTAATTCTGGGACTTTCCTTTGTACGGATCCTGCAGATGCCGAATGTACTGGGACTTGCATTGGCTGCCATCATATGCAATCTGGTCGGTCGGGCAGCGAGCCTTTGGGCGGGCAGCTGGCTCATTGGCCCCATCCCTGACGGATACCACAGAAGCGGATTTGTTGCCCTGTTTACATGGGGCGGACTTCGGGGCGGCCTTTCCCTGGCGCTGGCGGTCAGTACAGCATCCATCATTCCGGAGGAAACCTATGTGATTATTCTCGGGTGCACGTATGCGATCGTATTCTTCACAACGGTGGTGCAAGGGCTAACGATGAAGAAGGTGTTCCAAAGAATATCAGGAAAAACGACGGTTTCATGAGATTATATTGGCGACAGATTACCGGAGGGTATGGTATCTCGAAGATCGGGAGGAAGAAATGAAGACGGCGATTGTATATTATTCCAAACACCATGGAAACACGAAAAAGCTGCTGGATGCCATTGCTAATGGGAATGATGTAATACTGATCGACGTGACGGTGCAGCCTGCTGCAGACCTGACGGGCTATGACCGTATCGGGTTCGCTTCCGGCATATACTACAACAGCTTTGCGAAACAGCTGCTTTCTTTTGCAGAAACTTATCTGCCAGAGGGAAAGAATGTATTCTATCTTTTTACCCATGGTGCCCCGAAAGGGGTCTTTCTGACATCCATACGCAAAATTGCCGAACAGAAAAAATGCAGGGAAATCGGATCCTATCACTGTCTTGGGTTTGACACGTTCGGGCCGTTTAAGCTCCTGGGCGGAATTGCCAAAGGGCATCCGACGGTTGAGGAGATTCAAGGGGCTGTTGATTTCTACAGAAAACTGTAACAATGTCCCGGTCGTTCAGAGCCGTTTCTGTAAAAAACTTGATTCAGGGAGATAACCTGACTGCACCGGAAAAGCCCGGAGCCGCAGCGGAGCAGGCTTCGGATGGAATTCTTTTTTTTCTGAACCAGAATCAAAAAACACCGGGAGTGTCTCACTCCCGGGAATTTTTTAGGGAACTATGCTTTTCGGGATGTCTCCTTTGATATCAATCCATTACAGTGCGTTCACGATCTTAATGATTCCGGAGACCATCATTGCGATGCCGAAAATAAAAAGCACCACCCTCTGCCACTTTGCCATTGTCATCTCCCATACCTCCCTTCTTCTTCCTTATCTTTGACTCGTAATTTCTGGCTCCTGATGTTTTTTTCTTCTCTTGCTGCTTTCACAATGTCAGACGAGGGCTCCCCGGAAAAGTTCCCGTTTTTTCGGATTTCTGCGAAAAAATCTTCAAAAGATGTAATAGGTTCCACCAATGCCAATAAGATAAGAATGGCGCAAAGAGAACTGGAACTTAAGCATGACTTGATTGTCGATGCGTCGGAAGCCGGAAGTTCATAATGCGTTCATTTCCAGATCATATGAAGGCTGTATATTTTTTGCAGATGGAAGATATGCAGTGTTCGACTGATGAGGAAAGGAGACGGTCAGGATGTCATTCGGAGCAAAATTCAGGGTTTTACGGGAAGCAAAAGGATTGCCCAGGGCCAGTATCGATGAATGGTTTAACCTGATGCCGGGAACGGTATCAAACTGGGAAAACGGATTTCAGGCGCCGGAAGAGGAACTTCTGCCTGATCTGGCAAGTTTCTTCGGTGTCAGAATCAGTGACCTGACGGATGAAGCAGCGTGATATTTCAGGCAAAGCAGTGAAAAGGGGAGTTCAGTTTGAACTCCCCATGTCTGGTATTCAAAGCTTATCTCATAAGCAATTACAACATACCATTCGTTCATAGAACCGGTTGTGAAAGTCAGTTCATAATGCAGGGCATAAATCGTTCCAGTTTCCAGTTTTTCAGTTCCACGACACCATCAAACACGTTGTATTCCGGATTGGAGATTACGAAGATCCAGTGTTTATAATATTCTGCATCCTGATGATCGCTGAAGTTGAAGAGCAGTTCCTCATCGTTTCCGGTGAAGAGATTGACTGATCCGGTTTCGTCTGCCGCAACGGCCAGGACGGGGCCAAGTACTTCCCGGATCTGGATGACCATATAACAGTCACCGCATTCTCCCTTGGTGTCCAGCCATTCATTGATGGTCACGAACTTCGGACTGTCGGCAAGCGCGCAGGCAAAGGTAAAAATGAGAACGATGACCAGGACGGCGGCAATGATTTTTTTCATAGTCGTTTCCTCCATGCTGCTTATATTGGGGTCTATATGGATAATTCGATTAACGCGGAAGGCTATCCTGCCGGCCATGACGAGCCTGCCGGAACCAGAGCAGGATAAAGGGGAAAAGTGATGTGCCGACGGTGCCGGAAAGCGGCCTTGTTTTTTCTGAGGCAGGGCTTTTTCTCATTTTCGGCGAATAATCAGATATGGATGAAGTCGGCTTTCAGAACTTTAAGCTTTACAGGGAGTGTTGACCGTGATACAGGATATATCGCCTGACAGATTGAATAATACTTTTTGCTCAACTGTTCCGGATCAAAACGATTATATTCTTCTGTTTGATGATGACGGCAGACTCTTCGCCAAAATTCCGGACGGACGGATCTGCTTTACAACCGGAAAGGATTTTTCAGCCAAAGAAGCAGTATATCTTTTTTCTGTCAATCATAGGCGGTTTTTCCTTTCAACCCGGCCGGCGGATATTCCGCTTTCCGGATTTGAATACCGGACAATCCGGGAACTGAGGGATCTCGGCCGGGGAACAGAACTTTTTGCCGCGTTTACGGCATACCACCTGTGGAAGTGGTACACAGAAAACCGATACTGTGGAAAATGCGGAGGAGCCAATCGCTTTCATCCGACTGAGAGGGCACTGCAGTGCGGGCGGTGCGGCCTTGTGGTTTATCCGAGAATTAATCCCGCGGTGATAGTCGGCGTGATCAAAGGTGACAGCCTGCTGATTACCCGTTATCGGTCGGGCTACGCACATAACGCGCTTGTAGCCGGCTTCACGGAGATCGGTGAAACGGCTGAGCAGACCGTACAGCGTGAGGTTATGGAAGAAACCGGCGTCAGGGTAAAGAATATCCGATACTATAAATCCCAACCCTGGGGAATGGCGCAGGACCTGCTGCTTGGTTTTTTCTGCGAGGCAGACGGTGATGGCGATATTCATATGGATTCGCAGGAGTTGAAATATGCTGAATGGGTAAACAAAGCGGATATTGTTTTGCAACCGAACGATCTGAGCCTGACGAACGATATGATGAAGCATTTCAAGAATGAGCGAAACGCTTGAAAAAAATGATAAAAAAGATAACATTGTCTCAGAACTCAAAGCCGTTGTCAGACAAGGCCTGGAGCCGAAAATGGGGATTCAGAATTGGCAAAAAAGTTGACAAAACAGCCCAAACGAGTAAAACACTCTAAAATCCCGCCTTGACAGAACGAGAGCAAAGCGTTATGATTACTCGCGTTGAGTGCCCGTAGCTCAGCTGGATAGAGTGTCAGACTCCGACTCTGAAGGTCACAGGTTCGAATCCTGCCGGGCATACATGAAAGAGGCCTTGTGAAGAAATCCACAAGGCATTTTTTTATGCGAGGGCTTTCCGATCGCCCTCGTGCTCCTTCGGACAAGTGCTGTTTTTTTGCGGGAATTATTGAGTTTACGGATGGAATCCCGTGCGATCCCCATCTCCTCTGCGGATAAAGGCTTGCTTGATGCTAAAAAGATGATCCGATGATTCTTCGGGAAGATACTGAGCAAAAAGGTCCTGAAATTCCTGTGCGGAGACTTTGGCGCCAATCTCCACGGAGGCGACATTGCCTTCATGGTCGACGAGGACTGTAGTGGGGACGCCTGACGCTGCAAAAGAATCCAGGCCGGTGCTGCCTGCATTGGCAATCGGGAAGGTGAGGCCCACTGCCACGGCATAGCTTCGCAGTTTGGCCTCCGTGTCCATCGGTTCGACGGAAAGGGCAATGACGGCTACGCGGTCTTTATTCTTCGACCAGGCTTCCTGCAGGAAAGGGAACTCCATCTTGCAGGGCGGACACCAGGTGGCCCAGAGATTGATGAGGACCAGGTCATGATCCTTCAGGACTTCGGAAAGAGTAAAGTCCTTCCCGTCGATCGTTTTGACGGTGAAATCCTTCAGCTTCATATCCGACCCGGCAGCAAAAGAAGATACACAGATCAGCGCAAAAACCAACGACAGGAAAACAGACATACTCTTTTTCAATCCATCATCCTCCTGATTATGAGACTTATGATTCGGAATGAATTTGCATCACTGACGTTTTCTGAGGGTGCCGCCGATTTCAAAGGCAGAAACGTCATCATTAATTTTACCACTGAGGCGGTACTCAGCGCCGTGGAGAATCCGACGCAGGGTGACTTTATGATCCGGCAGGATTTCATGGTTATAGTTCAGAATGATCCGCTCCAGTTCATACTCGGTCATCATGCCGATACCGAGGGCATTGCAGAGCATATCCGCATAGCGGGTGTTGTTGACGTGACCGTTCACATCCAGATCGGTATAGACCGGATGATACTCGGTGACGAACTCTTCCCCCTGGAGGTTGCCGACGGTGGCGGGCAGATTCATGGGGATTGAGAGATCCTTGTTATCCGGAATCAGCTTGCCGACATCGCCCGGTGGAAGCATACGGCGGGTTTGGATATCCAGGAGGAGCCAGAGGGAACCTGCTTTGCCGATCATTTCCCCGTGCTCATCTGTGAAGATAAAATAGCGGGGGAAAAAGCAGATGCGTGTCGGGGTCGGGAAGGTATGGACGGTGATCTTTTCCCCTACGGAAGGGTAACGGTCCATGTGGAGTTCGCAGCGGGAGAGGACCCAGACGATATTGTTTTTGATCAGTGCATCGCGGCCGCAGCCCAGGAGCATGCTATGCATGCCGGCGGCTTCCTGCATTGATTCCAGGATGGCGCTCGGGCGCCATTTGCCTGTCAGGTCGCAGTCTCTGGTTCTTAAGGTAAATGTTTCGTCGAAAGTATTATGCATATATAAGCCTCCTTCGGCTGCAATAGCTCAGGGGTTAATGATTGACATTTGGTTCAAGCGATTTCAGATATGATTCAAGATCCGTGAAGGGATCGAGGGCTGAGTCCTTTTTGAGATACAGGGGATGATGGGGGTGGCCTTTTTGGCTGCGGGGGCCGGCGGTGAACCAGCGGGCCCCAAATTGTCTGCCGGTGTCAGCCATGTCGAGGACACAGCCGGGAAGATACGACCTTTTCTCGATGATTGTACCCCAGGCGGCCCAGAGATCCGGCGTGGTTTTCAGCTGAGAAAGCAACCAGGAGAAAGCTTTCAGGTTTTCCCGATGGAGAACGGGATTCAACTCTTTTTCCATATCATCCGGATCGGTGGCACGCTGGGCATAGACATTGAACATGACAAAGGAATCATAGCCGTTATGGAGGGCGATCCTCTCGGCTGATTTAAGGGTGTTATCCAGACGGTCCGGGATTGCAGTGGAAGGGTTGATCCCGATACAGATCAGGGGATGATCTCCCCGGGTGCCGAGAATATAGCGGTATTCGCTGTAATGATCCGGAATATAGAGCCAGCGGCTGCGGTCAAAGTCCGCAGCCGTGGGCCTGAGCGCTTCCTCAAAGGTGAGGACGCCGGCGTGTGCCGTATCTGAAGACGGTATGTGCCTCATGGGATCAGGAAAGGGGCCGGATCAGGATCAGGGGAGTCAGTTCGTCGCCCTGGCCGGAGGGATTGTCCGCCATGGCATCCTGAATCTCGTCATCGGTGAGCGGGAAATCGTCACATTTGCCGAGCTGATTCTGGTCGATATCATTGGCGTCCATGAGGACAACCGGGATGCCAGTATCCTTTTCCAGCTGATTGCAGAGTTCCACCGGGTTCGGCGGGTTGATCAGGGCGAGCTCCTTATACCGGTCAAAACTGGAACGGAAGTAGAACCCATCAATGCCGGCAACGCCTTTGCCGCAGATCTTATAGAACAGACCATGCACGCCGAAGGGACGGGTAATGGCGCTGACGAAGGCAGCGAACAGGACACGTGGGAGACCACAGATATCGATCACCAGCTGAAGCTTATAAGGTTCATGCATGCCGACGCCGGTTTCGTTGATACCGGCGAACGGGGCCAACTTCTTAGCCCAGAAACCGGGATGGACTTCATCCTTGGTTTTCACATTGCGGGTGCACATGGCCATGACCTTGGCACCGAAAGAAAGCACGTCTCCCGGCTGGGCAAGGGGAAGAACGTATCTGCGAACCAGCTCCGCCTGATCTTCCCCGACTTCCACGAAGTGAGTCTGGATTGCGAAGCGGTCATACTTACGGCCGTTTTTCCCGGTCAGGGTTCCGCGGTCGAAATAGGTGATGCCGTTGGATTCACGGCGCTGGTCTTCGAGATTTCTGGAAGCGATGATGCCCATCAGATTAACCTCCTTGGTTATTTGTGGGGGCTTTCCGATCGCCCCCACACCCCTTCGGCCACCATGTGAGTAAAGGACTACAGTATGGCAGATTTACGGGAACAATCCGAATGCTCGGATATTAAAGACAGTATAGCTTTATACCTATTGTATGTCAATGAGGGAATTGCACCATATATATTGTGTTTTCGCAGGAAATCAGATATAATTATACGGATAATGAGTATTCGGAGAGGATGGGTGCTGAATGGAAAAGCACGCGGCTCAGGATGCGGTGATCCTGATCCCTTCGCTGGAGCCGGATGAACGGCTTCCGGCCTATATCCGCAGGCTGAAGGAAGGCGGCTTTGCCCGGATCGTAGTCGTGGACGACGGATCTCCGGAGAGTTACCAGCCGATTTTTCGGGAAATTGAAGCAGTTGAAGATACAACGGTTCTCCATCATGAGGTTAACAAAGGAAAGGGAATCGCCCTGAAAACCGGTTACCGGTGGATCATGGAAAACCTTGCGGATAAGATCAGCGGCGTCATTACCGCGGATGCAGACGGGCAGCATACGGTTGAGGACTGTCTGAAGCTGGCCGAGAGACTGGAAGGCGGGGAAAGAGCCCTTTACCTTGGCAGCCGGGATTTCAACAGCGAGAACATCCCACCCAAGAGCCGATTCGGCAACAAGATGACCTCCGTTGTCTTTAAACTGCTTTACGGGCAGTATCTGCCGGACACGCAGACCGGGCTTCGCGCCTTCCGGAAGGAAGACCTGCAGTTCATGATCGACGTGGAAGGCGCACGATTTGAATACGAGATGAAGGTGCTGATTGCCTGTTCTCGGGCACGGATCCCGATTATCCCGGTGCCGATCGAGACAATCTATGAAAACGAGAACGAGGGGACGCATTTCCACCCGATCAAGGACAGCATCCGGATCTACAAAGTGATCCTCGGGAGCTTCTTCAAGTTCATGGCAGCCAGCCTGGCCAGCGTTGTAGTCGACCAGGGGATATTCAATCTACTGAACCTGGCGGTGTTTGCGAACGGGGCGGCTAAGGATGCCAAGATCATCCTGATCTGCACGATTATCGCGCGGGTAATCAGCGCGACGGTCAACTTCCTGCTGAACAGAAAGCTTGTGTTCGAGGATAAGGGTCATGCCGGCAAGGCTTTCCTGCGGTATGTGATCCTCGCTGCGGCCATCATGCTGCTAAGCGCCGGCGGGACGTGGCTGTTGGGGAAAACCGGCATGAGCAGCACGGTTGCGAAGCTGATCACAGACACGCTGCTGTATTTCGTCAGCTACAGGGTGCAGGAGAGATGGGTGTTCAAGGGGGAAAAGCAGCATGGCTGATGTGCTGGCCGAGATCGGCGGAGTGAAGTTGACGATCCGGACAGCAGGGATTGTTACAGCGGTGCTTGTCCTGATCCTGTTCACGCTGCTGAGGACGGCAATGAACAAAAAAGCGGCCGCGGAGACGCGGACGCTTATGAGATGGCTGGACGGGATCGGGTTCGGGCTTCTGCCGGCGGCTGCCGTCTGGAAGATCTTCGAATCCGGGTATGCCGGGAGCGGCAGGGAAGTGATCGAACCGCTTCCACTGATCCCGATGCTGACGAAAAACGGAAGGTTTATGCCGGGAAGCATCGAGGCGGCTGCAGCGCTGCTGTGCTTCATCGGGATCTGCATCTGGCTGATAATCCGGAAGGAAGAACTGGCAGGAGGGGGCGAGCTTCTGATCGTTTCACTGTGCCTGTGGTCCGGAATCCGGATTGTGACGGAAAGCTTCCGGGAGGCTCCGAATAACATTCTTCGTTACGTTTACTGCGCGGTCATTCTCGGCTGCCTTGGCATCTGGACTTTGCGGCAACTGAAGCAGGCACACGCAAAACAGCGGATTGCCGGAAACTGGATCGCGGCGATCCTTTGCACGGTAATGATTGTGCTGACATCCTCCGGAACGCTTTCAGTCGGCAGTGCGATCGGGGATCTGGCGGTGATTTTGGGGTGCGCGGTGCTGATGGTGCTTCTGACGCTCCTGTGCGGAGGAGACAGCAGACAATGGGCGACTTTCCGGTCGCCCTCCATGCCCCCTTCGGAGTAGATCCTTTTCACAGGGGGGCTTTCCGAGTAGCCGGGGCCCCCTGGCGCAGTACCCCTGGATCTTCGGCCGGAATTTGTTTACATACGGTTGGGACAGGAGACTTTCGGGCAGTGCCGGCAGGTGTCAAGGTCAATTTCACTGCCCGGGATCATCATTTCGACGAGGCCAGAATCGGAAACAGATTCCTCTTTCAGCCCGAGGCGGGCAAAGAAGCCCGTGAGTTTCCGGGGACACTGCAGACGGACTTCCCGCGCCGAATGGCTCTGAGCTTTGAAGAGCAGGAGGCGGAGAACCAGGTCGCCAAGGCGATGACCGCGGTAAGATTCGAGAATCCCGATATCGCCGAGGCGGAAGGCACCATCCTGCCACCAGATGCGGCCGATGCCGGCAGGGACGCCGTCCTGAAAGACGACAGCGTTCCAGCTGAGGGCGTCGAGATCATCGGCACCGCGGCCGAAGACCGCAGTGCGGACGGGAAGAACGGCAGAGAGATCCTCGCCGGGAGCGAACCATTTACCCTGAACCAATGAAAAGACTCCTTTCAAAAGGGGACTTTCCGAATGCCCCCTTGACCCTTCGGCCACAATGTGTGTGAATGTATACGGAAGAAACAGATAATAACAGGAGGAAAACGGATGGAAAAAGCCAAGATTGAACGGATCAATGAACTGGCCCGGAAAAAGAAAGCCGGGGGACTCACTGAAGCGGAAACGGCGGAGCAGGCGGAACTGCGCCATGAGTATCTGGCCGAGTACCGTGAAAACATGAAGGCGATCCTCGACGGCATTGTCATCCAGGAAGAGGACGGAAGCCGCCACCAGCTGACGCAGAAGGATCATTCGCCTGAACAATGATAAGGCGGGAGAGACTGAAAGTCAACTTGTCAAAGCCAATGGGATCGGGTATAATCGCATGTGTTTTTTCAGGAAAACCAACGACCGGGAAACCGGAGAAAGAAGGAACGAAAAATGACGGATAATGAAATGAACAACATGGAAGAAGACATCATCGTTTTTGAAGACGAAGACGGAAACGAATACTGCTACGAAGTGATTGATTATTTATTCTACAACGGAGAGGAATATGCCCTGCTGACCGAAGAAGACGCGGAAGTGAACGACGACAACACGCAGGAATGCATCATCTGCAAGGTTGTTGCCGAGGAAGAGGACGGGGAAGAGACCGAAAGCTTTGAACTGGTCGAGGATGAGGACCTGGCATCGAAACTGGTTGATATTTTCAATACGAAAATGCAGGAAGAAGAGGAAGAATGATCATGAAAATGCCAGTGCGTGTTTTTCTGGTGCTGCTGTGCGCGGCTATTATCGCCATGATGCCCTTTGCAATCTCCTCCCCGAACATGCTGAACGACATCAAGATGGAACTGATGAACGACGGCGAGGATGAGATTGACTTCGGACGGCTGATTTTCAACTCCGCGATGGCTGAGGATGAACTGGAAGAGGAAACGCTGGACGAGGGTGAATTTGCTTCACATCCGGAATGGGCGCTGCCGCTGGATTTTACCCCCGGCTGTGAACCGAAGGCAGAACAGTATACCGAAAACGGATACGAGGATGAATCCATCCGGGTCAAGACGGAGCATCAGGAAATGGACGACGGGACCAAGATCCATATCGCTTATGTCCAGATCGCGGATCCGTCCCAACTGCGGACGGGCGTGGTTAATCCGGAGAAGCTGGGGTCTTCCAAAACAGCCTCCGTTTCCGCGCTGGCGAAGAAATACAACGCCGTGATTGCCATCAACGGCGACAACTACGTGGACAAACCGGAAAAAACCACTTTCGAATACCGGATGACGAACAAAATCCGAAGCAAAACGAACCGGACCAAGGATATCCTGGTTATTGACGATCAGGGAGATTTCCATCTGTTCCCCAAATCTCAGGGAATCAAGGAATTCCCGAACGAACTGAAGAAAATGGACCGGAAACTGGTCAACGCCTTCACATTCGGGCCTGCGCTGGTGATCGACGGCGAACTGATGGAAATCGATGAAAACTACGGATACAATCCCCATGGCCGTGAGCCACGGGCAGCCATCGGGCAGATGGGGCCGCTGAGCTACGTGCTGGTGGTTGTTGAGGCAAAGGACCGGTCCGGATCTTCCGGATTCTCACAGACGAAGCTCGGTGAATTCATGCATGAGCTGGGCTGCAAGCAGGCGTTCAACCTGGACGGTGGAAATTCTGCCGAAATGGTATTCGGGGATCAGGTTATTAAAGGAATGGCCGGAGGGGATGAGCGGGGACTGAGCGATATTATCTATTTCGCTTCAGCAGAACAATGATTGGGGGCTTTCCGATCGCCTACCCCCAAGCTCCTTCGGGTTTCAGGAAGAAGAGAGAAATGGGAAATTTCTCCACGCGGCCGCAAAGCGGCCTTGGTCGAAATGACACTTTGAGTCGGCTTTCCCAAATCGTCCTGTAGTTAATGAAAGGCATTTTAATAAGAATGAATCTGTTGGAAGAGGCTGTCATCATCGATATTTTCGGGGTGAAGGTCTATGCATTTGGGTTTTGTGTGATGCTGGGAGCGATCTGCTCCATGATCACGCTGGGACTTTTGGCGAAGAATTTCAGGGTGAAACCGGGGACAGCACCGCTGACGGCGCTGCTGGCTATGGTTTGCGGGATTGTATGCTCCCGGCTGACTTTCTGTCTGCTGAACCAGGAACTGGGGCGGATGACCCCGGTTTCTTTCTGGCCGCAGGTGGCAGGCGGCGGATGGAGCATGTTCGGCCTGATCGGCGGCATATTCCTGGGCGGATGGGTCAGTGCGAGGATCACGAAAGAAAAGACTGCGCGGATCCTGGATATCCTGAGCGTTGCACTGCTGCCGACGGTGATCGCGGAACGGATCGCAGAAAACCGAATTGAGGACTTCGACATCAGCCGGGCACTGGACAGTGAATGGCTGGCGAAAAGCTTCCTGGCGGTGGGGGAAGATGAACCTTGCCTGGCTACCTATTATCTGGCCGCTGCAGCCGCATTGGTGCTGTTTGTCATTCTGCTGATCCGAATACTCAAAAGTCAAACGGACGGGGATACGGTGATCGCGTTTCTGCTGTTGTTCGGCGCCGGAGCAGTTGTACTGGAGAGCCTCCGGTACGACCGGTTCCTGAGCATCTCGTTTGTCGGTCTGCAGCAGATTGCTGCGGCGATTATGCTTGCGATCGGTGTGGTGATTGCCTTTAAACGCGGCAGGAAACGGAAACCGAGCCTTGCCATCGCCGCGCTGATCAGCCTTCCGCTGATGGTCGGGATTGTACTTGGACTTGAGTTTGCCCTGGACCGGACAACCTGGAACAAGCTGCTGCTGTATGCTATTATGATCCTGACGGTGGCCGCACCGGCGGCAATGGGACTGAGACTATTAGATAAGGAAACAGAAGGAAAGTAAGACCGGTGAAGATCAAGGTATTTAATCTGAGAGGAGATACCTTCAGGGAACGTGCTGTAAGCCTGAAGGAGAACATCGTTACCAAAGTAGCGATGGGAATCCTTCGTCCCTTTAACCGGCATAAGATGGTCAACCTGGACCATATCAAAGAAGACCCCGAGAACCCGATCGTTTTCCTCGGTAACCATGCGGAAATTTACGGGCCGATTGCCAGCGCACTTTGCTTTCCGGTGGATGTTCGGTTCTGGGTCATCAATATGATGATGTTCGATCCGAAGAAGGTCCGGGCATACATGTATGAGAATACTTTCAGCAAAAAGACATTTCTGCCTGTGTTTGTGCGAAAAATTATTGCCAGGAGTCTCGGGTGGGTGAGCGTGAACGTGATGAACTCGCTGCGGGCGATCGCGGTATACCGGGACTCCCCGATGAAACTTCGGCAGACTCTGCGGGAGAGTGTGGAAGCGCTGGAACACGGGGAAAACCTGATGATCTTCCCGGAACATCCGGAAGGAAAATATAAGAAGGGCGGGGTCAGTGAGTTTTCACCCGGATTTCTGATGCTGGCGGAAGCCTGGTGGAAGAAATCGGGGAAAAAGCTGAGAATTTTGCCGGTTTACGCCAACCGGGAGGCCAGGACTTTTACTTTCGGGGACGAGATTGTTTATGAACCGGAAAACGGTTTCGCGGCGGAGCAGGAGAGAGTGATGCAGGATGCGAGAGCCCAGATGCTGGGCATGGCAGGGATAAAAGAATAGTTCAGAATGATGGAGTGGCATAATATACGGGAGAGCAAGAAATGAGAAGGATCTTTGCTTTTTTGATTGCTTTGCTGATGATGACAGGGGCGGTTTTCGGTATGGCTTACGCGGAGCAGGCGGCGCCGAGCATCTGGGAGATGCTGGGGGTCGGGACAGCTACGGAGGTTCCCACGGAGACACCACAGCCAACGATTACACCTTCGCCGGACGCCTTCCGTTTCCGGGACGGGATCCGCTGGGGGATGAGCCCGCAACAGGTCAAGGCGCTGGAAAGCGTGAACATGGTCGAGCGGGTTCTGCAGGATTGGGCTATCATGGTCACGACGGAGAAAGTGGCAGTCAGCCGGTTTACCGCCGACCTGGTGTTCATCTTCCGGCAGGAACAGCTGAAAATGATCGTATATGAATTCCAGCGGAAGGATGCGGACGCGGATTACCAGTATCTGACGGGGGCGCTCTGTTCCCTGTATGGCGAACAGAAAGACGCGGATCCGACGATGATCAAGGTGCTGATGGACGCTGTGAATCCCGGACGGTATCAGGCTGACCAGCTGACAAAAGCGCACGGCTGGCTGACGGCAGACGGGACCGCTGTATTCCAGTATCAGTACGCACCGGATTCCTTCGGAGTGATGTATGTTGCGCCGGAACTGGGCGGAGGATTGTACCAGACCAACGGCCTGTAAATTCGTTCACCGAACATTCACAAATCTACACACAGATTTCATCAAATAAATAAGAACGGAAGTATTGACAAAGAACAGGGAAGGTGTTACATTATGCATGTGGTTAGCACTCGCGGCCATCGAGTGCTAACAACAACCAGGAAAGGAGGCGGTTGAATGGATATGGACGCGCGGAAGCTACGCATTCTGCGGGCAATCATCGATGATTACATCCTGACAGGTGTGCCGGTCGGATCCAGAACCATCAGCAAGAAATACGAGATGGGCCTATCTTCCGCCACGATCCGGAATGAGATGAGCGATCTGGAGGAACTTGGTTTTCTCGATCAGCCGCACGTTTCCGCCGGTCGGATTCCTTCCGCCAAGGCGTACCGCCTGTACGTGGATTCCCTGCTGCAGGCCGGGATCATCCCGGACGACTCGGCCGAGAGCGTGCTGAGCCATTTCAGCGGCCGGGTTCACCAAATGGAAGACGTAATCGACCATGCGGCCAAGGTTCTTTCCAGCCTGACGCAGTATACGGCAGTGGTTGTTTCTCCGAAAGGGAATGAACCGAAGATCCAGACGATCCAGTTGGTGCCGGTTTCCGCGGAAAGCGCACTGGTAGTCATCGTGACAGACCAGGGACTGATCCGGGACAGCATCATCCGCGTCAGCAACGAGGTGGACGGCGATACGCTGTACCAGATCTCGAGAACGCTGACGAACGAGCTGCGGGGCAGTACGCTGACAAGAGCCTGCGAGATTCTGCCGGAGCTGATCCAACGGATGGAAGGCAACGATGAGGTGCTGCGCAGCCTGTACGGCTTCTTCAACGAAGGAAAGACAGCACCGAGAAGCCCACACATAGCGATCGGCGGAACCAGCAACATGCTGAGCTATCCGGAATACAGCGATGTGGACAAGGCGCGGAACTTTCTGAGCCTAATGGAAACCCGGGACAAACTGGCGGACATCATCCGCGGCAGCAGCGAGATGGCCTTTACGGTCCGGATCGGGCCGGAGACGGGTGTGCCGGAAATGGTTGACTGTTCCATCGTGACGGCTTCCTACTCCACGAGGAGCGGGCAACAGGGCACTATCGGGGTTATCGGTCCGACACGAATGCGGTATTCAAGAGTCATTTCCATCCTGAACATGATGGGCCATGAGCTGACGGACATGTTCAGCGGTGAGGATGAAGGGAAGCGAAGCCCATGAAGAAACGGAAAGGCAAAGGGAAGATGGATAAAAAACAGGAAGAGATCCTCGAGCAAAACGTAAACCCGGAAGAGGAAACCGCTGAAAACAAACCGGAATCCGAAACATCACCGGAAGCGCCGGTGGAAGAAGCGAAAGCGGAGGAAGAGGATCCTGCGCAGAAAGCACTGGACGAGGCAAACGCCAAGACGGCCGAATACCTGCAGCTGGCCCAGCGCGTGCAGGCTGATTTCGAGAACTTCCGCCGGAGAAACGAAAACGTACGGGCGGACGCCTACGCAGACGGGCGCAAGGACGTGGCCGCGGCAATGCTGCCGGTGCTGGACAACCTTGAGCGCGCGGTAGAAGCTGCGGCGGGCAGCCAGGACGAAGCGCTGAAGAACGGCGTTGAAATGGTCCTGAAGCAGATGACAGACGCTTACGAGAAACTGGGCGTCAAGCCGATCGACCGGATGGGCGAAAAGTTTGACCCGAACCTGGAAAACGCCATCCTGCAAGGCACAGAGGAAGAGGGAGAACCCGGAACCGTGTGCCAGGTACTGCAGAAGGGCTACATGATCGGAGACAAGGTGCTTCGGCATGCGATGGTCAAAGTTGTGCCTGAATGACGCAATGCGTCTTCGGAAATAAATGATATCAATCCAAATTTCAGAATAAACAGGAGGGAAAGACAATGAGTAAGATTATCGGAATTGACCTGGGAACCACCAACAGCTGCGTGGCCGTGATGGAGGGCGGACAGCCCACCGTAATCGCCAACGCCGAAGGCAGCCGGACCACCCCGTCTGTCGTCGCCTTCACCAAGGACGGAGAGCGCCTGATCGGCCAGGTAGCCAAGCGCCAGGCCGTGACCAATCCGGACAGAACCGTGATCTCCATCAAGCGCGAGATGGGCACCACCTACAAGGTAAATATTGACGGAAAGCAGTATACCCCCCAGGATATCAGCGCGATGATCCTGAGCAAGATGAAGGAAACAGCCGAGAGCTATCTGGGCGAGAAAGTTACCCAGGCGGTTATCACCGTGCCGGCATACTTTAACGACAGCCAGCGGCAGGCGACCAAGGACGCTGGCCGGATTGCCGGACTGGAAGTGCTGCGGATCATCAACGAGCCGACAGCAGCATCCCTGGCTTACGGCCTGGACAAGGAAGAGAACCAGAAGATCCTGGTGTACGACCTGGGTGGCGGAACCTTTGACGTGAGCATTCTCGATATCGGCGACGGCGTGTTCGAAGTGCTGAGCACCAACGGTAACACCCGGCTGGGCGGCGACGACTTTGACCAGCGGATCATCGACTATGTAGCCGATCAGTTCAAGAAAGAGAACGGTATCGATCTGAAGCAGGACAAGATTGCCTGCCAGCGGCTGAAGGAAGCCGCCGAGAAGGCCAAGATCGAGCTGAGCGGCACCACGACCGCGAACATCAACCTGCCCTTCATCACTGCGGATGCCACCGGTCCGAAGCATCTGGACGTGACGCTGACCCGTGCGAAGTTTGACGAGCTGACCAGCGACCTGGTCGACGCGACAGTCGAACCGATGCGGAAGGCCCTGAAGGATGCCGGACTAAGCGTAGACCAGATCAACAAGGTTATTCTGGTCGGCGGCAGCACCCGTATTCCCGCTGTGCAGGATGCGGTTAAGAAAGTGACCGGCAAAGATCCCTTCAAGGGTATCAACCCGGATGAATGCGTGGCGATAGGCGCGGCCATCCAGGGCGGCGTGCTTGGCGGCGAAGTCAAGGACGTGCTGCTGCTGGACGTGACGCCTCTGAGCCTGGGCCTTGAGACGGAAGGACACATTTTCACCAAGCTGATCGAGCGGAATACCACGATCCCGACCAGCAAGAGCCAGGTATTCTCGACGGCGGCTGACGGCCAGACTACAGTCGAGATTCACGTACTGCAGGGCGAACGCCAGATGGCCTATGACAACAAGACCCTGGGCCGCTTCCAGCTGACCGGCATCGCGCCGGCTCCCAGAGGCGTGCCGCAGATCGAGGTTACCTTCAGCATCGACAACAACGGTATCGTGAACGTGTCCGCCAAGGACAAGGCGACCAACAATGAGCAGCAGATCACCATCACCGCCAGCACCAACCTGAGCGAGGAAGAGATCAACCAGCGCGTGAAGGAAGCCGAGCAGTTCGCGGAGCAGGACAAGAAGCGCAAGGAAGAGGTTGAAACCCTGAACCATGCCGACAGCCTGATCTACGAGACCGAAAAGACAATGCGCGAGAACGGCGACAAGCTGAGCGAAGAAGACAAGAACACGGTGCAGGCCGAGATCGACGCCTTCAAGAAGGTGCGCGAAGGCAACAATGCGGATGAGATCAAGAACGCAATGGAAGGCTTCACCCAGAAGGTATATGCGGTGTTCGGCAAGCTGTATCAGCAGCAAGGCGGAGCACAGGGTGATCCTATGAACGGCGCCGGCCCCGAAGCAGGGACAACCAACGATGACGGCAGCGTGAACGCGGACGGCAGCGTGGAGTAATCGGAACGATTTCAGAAACAGTCAGTCTAGCAGACAGGCCCGCCCCGGAAACGAGGTGGGCTTGCTTTGAGGAAGAAGGTGAGAAGGCTGTATGGCGAACAAGCGTGATTACTATGAAGTACTCGGCGTCAGCAAAAACGCTACGGACGACGAGATCAAACGCGCGTACCGGAAAAAGGCCAAGGAATGCCATCCAGACCTGCATCCGGACGATAAAGGCGCTGTGGAGCGCTTCAAGGAATTGAATGAAGCCAACGAGGTTCTGTCAGATCCGGATAAGCGGGCCCGGTATGACCAGTTTGGCTTTGAAGACCCGATGGCCGGTATGGGCGGCGCGGGCAACCCCTTCAGCGGTGGTTTCGGCTTCGGCGGGATGGGCGATATATTTGACCAGCTGTTCAACGGCGGCATGGGCACAAGAACTGCCCGGAACCAGGGCCCTGTGCAGGGAAATGATCTGCGGTATGAACTGAGGATCACTTTTGAAGAGGCCGCCAAGGGCTGCGAAAAGAGCTTCGAGATCTTCCGGAACGAGCTGTGCGAGACCTGCAAAGGAAGCGGCGCCAAACCCGGTACCAGCCCGGTCACCTGTACATCGTGCAAGGGCGCCGGCCAGATCCGGCAGTCCGCCGGATGGATGACCACCGTCAGGACGTGCCCGGTGTGCGGCGGCAGCGGCAAAATGGTCAAGGACAAGTGCCAGAGCTGCGGCGGAACCGGCAGAACAAGGAAGAAGAGAACTGTCACCGTGAAGGTGCCCGCAGGCATTGACGACGGACAGACGATCATCATGAACGGCCAGGGCGAGCCCGGCATGCGCGGCGGCCCGAACGGTGACCTCTACATTGTGGTCGGGGTGAAACCGCATAAGCTGTTCAAACGCGACGGGTTCAACCTGCTGCTGGATTTCCCGATCAGCTTTGTGACCGCCACTCTCGGGGGAGACGTGGAAGTGCCTACGCTGAGCGGGCCGATCAAATACCGTATTCCGGAAGGAACCCAACCGGGGACCGAATTCCGGATCAAGGAAGCAGGCGTTCAAAAACTGAGAGGCAGCGGCAAGGGCGATCTGATTCTGAAGGTGAAGGTAGAAGTCCCCAAGAGGCTGAACAACAAGCAGAAAGAATTGCTGAGGCAGTTTGACGAGACGACCAGCGACAAGCAATATGATAACCGAAAAGGGTTTATGGAGCGGGTGAAAGAGCTGTTCCAGTAAAGTGAGAAGCAGGCCTTGAAGGTCTGCTTTCTCTTTTGGTACAATATGTGCAATATGGCGAAAGGAGGGGTGGACATGGTCAGGACGGGATGGCAGCGGACGTGGGTTCGGGCTTTGACAACGGTGCTGACGTTTATCGTGATGGCCATGATTTTCAACCTGTCCACGCAGACCGCGGAGCGGTCGGATTCCACCAGCGGCTTTATTTCCAATGCGATTATCTCTGTGCTGTACCCGGATTATCCTTTGGAAACAGCGGTGCGGCGACAGGAAATCTATGACGGTGTGCAGCATGCAGTGCGGAAATGCGCGCACTTCAGCGAATATACTTTGCTGGGTTTTCTGCTCAGACTTTGCCTGGAAAGCTGGTTCGGTCACCGGATGAGAAAACGGTACGGGTCGGCTGTGGCTGCGTTTGTGATCGGTGCAGCCTATGCCGGGACGGATGAATGGCATCAGAAGATGATCGACGGACGCAGCGGAGAATGGACGGACGTTCTTCTGGACAGCTGCGGCGTGCTTTTCGGCGTTTTTCTCGGCAGCAGACTGATCATCAGGACAGAACAAAAACAGAAAGGGACCGAAGAAGATGGCGATGAACATTGTGCTGGTTAATCCGGAGATTCCGCAGAATACAGGGAATATCGCCAGGACCTGCGCTGCGACGGGAGCAGTGCTCCATCTGATCAGACCGCTGGGGTTTGAACTCTCGGACAGATATCTGAAACGAGCCGGACTGGACTACTGGAACCTGATGGAGTATTATGTATATGATGATATCGGGGCATTCTTCCGGGCACATCCCGGTGTTCGCTGCCATTATGCGACAACCAAGGCGCCGAGGGGATACCATGAGGCAGTGTATGCAGACGGAGATTTTCTCTTCTTCGGGTGCGAGACCCGGGGATTGCCGGAGAACCTGCTGGAGAAGGCGTATGACCGGTGCATCCGGATTCCGATGAGGAGCGAGGCGAGAAGCCTGAATCTTTCCAATTCCGTGGCGATTATCCTGTACGAAGCACTGCGGCAGAACGGCTTTGCCGGACTGAGCACGGAAGGCAGGCTGACCGGGCGGGAGGAGCAGGGAGCACCCTGGCTGGATTACGTATAGAAGAAAACCGAATCCGAAAAGAGCGGAGGTGAAGAGAATGGCACTGTTCAAATCCAATCAGCAATATGACGAAGATGACTACGAACCGGAAGAAGAGGAATATGACGACGGTTTCGATGAACTGACAGAGGAAGAAGAGCCGGAGCTTGATCCGGAAACCAAGAAAGAACTGAAAAGAGACCGCTTCCGCCTGGCAGTCGGGGCGGGAAACCTTGTGGCGGTTATCGGCGGGACAGTGGCGATTCTTTTGCTGCTGACGCTGCTTTTCAATATGATCTATTTTGTGATCAATGATATGGGGAGAAGCTTTACGCTGTTCCAGGCGAATAACTAAAAACAGGGGGCTTTCCGATCGCCCCCTGAAACCCCTTCGGCTTTCAAGCGGAAAAACGATATTATGAAAACGAGAAAAGAGTAAATGAAAAACAGGATCTATCTGGATCATGCGGCTACAACGCCTTTGGCAGGGGAAGTTCTGGAGGCGATGATGCCTTATTTCTCTGAATGCTGGGGGAATGCTTCCGCCGTATATGCTACCGGGCGGGAAGCGCGGCGGGCCGTTGAGGATGCCCGGAAAGCTGCAGCGGAAGCAATCGGCGCGCAGCCGCAGGAGATTTGTTTTACCTCCGGCGGGAGCGAAAGCGACAACATGGCGATCCGCGGGACAGCCCGCGCATTGAAAGACAAAGGAAAACATATTATTACCACCAAAATCGAACATCATGCGGTGCTGAATCCATGCAAACAACTGCAGCAGGAAGGCTATGAGGTCACGTTTGTTTCACCTGACCGGGAGGGGAAAATTGATCCCGAGGATATCCGGAAGGCGGTCCGGCAGGATACAATCCTTGTCAGCGTGATGACGGCGAACAACGAGATCGGGACGATCGAACCCGTCAGCGAGATCGGAAGAATCTGCAGAGAAAACGGGATTGTTTTTCATACGGACGCGGTTCAGGCGGCCGGCTCCTTACCAGTCAATGTACAGGAAACCGGGTGCGATCTGCTGAGCCTGAGCGCCCATAAGTTTTACGGACCTAAAGGAGTCGGCGCCCTGTATATCCGGGAAGGAACACGGCTGAGCCCGCTGATTGGTGGCGGAGAACAGGAGAGAGGGCTGCGGGCGGGAACCGAAAACGTGCCTGGAATTGCAGGACTCGGTAAAGCGATTGCAATGGCAGGTGAAAACCTCGAACAGAACGCGAAACATATGTGCCGGATGAGGGACCGGCTGATGGAGGGGATTCTCTCTGCTGTGCCGGGTGCGGCAATCAACGGAGCGATGAGAGACCGCCTGCCGAACAACTGCAGCCTTTGTTTTGAAGGGATTGACGGAGAGGCGCTGCTGCTGCGGCTGGACCTGGCCGGGATCGCCGCTTCCGCCGGCAGTGCATGTACTGCGGGAAGCCGGGAGGTCAGCCATGTGCTGAAGGCAATTGGGCTGACAGAAAAAGAAGCGAAAAGCAGCCTGAGACTGACGACAGGGATTCATACGACGGAAGAAGAGATTGACGAGACGGTGAAGATTATCGGAGAGATTGTGAAAGATCTACGGAATATGTTCAAACGGTAAATAACGATAAATATGACTTTCTGAAAGTAAAACACGAAAAAGACACAGAAAAAGCGGAAAATGTTGTATCATATTAATAACAGAAGAATGTTTCTGACTACTTTTACGGAGGATGAACAAACATGAAGAAACTGATTGCATTGCTGCTGAGCCTGGTTATGGTTTTCGCCATGACGACCGCGCTGGCCGACGGACTGACCTTCACCACCGGCGGAACCGCAGGCACCTACTTTGCCTATGGTACTGTGCTGGCCAACTATGTCAGCAATAATTCCGACGTATCCGTGACGGCTGTGGCTGGCACCGGTTCCGCGGACAACATTGATGCACTGGATATCGAAGACGCGCAGCTGGGCTTTGTGCAGAACGACGTTGCCAACTATGCGCTGAACGGCATCCGTTTCGAGCGCTACGAAGGCAAGCCTGTGGATTCCTTCACCGCGCTGGCCGCTCTCTACACCGAGACCGTACAGCTGGTTACCTGCAACCCCGACATCAAGAGCGTTGCGGACCTGAAGGGCAAGAATGTTTCCATCGGTTCTTCCGGATCCGGCGTGTATTTCAACGCAATGGACTTCCTGGCTGCCTATGACATGACCGAAGCGGATATTAACCCGCAGTACCTCTCCTTCGGCGATTCCGCCGAAGCCCTGAAGGACGGAAAGATCGACGCGGCATTCGTCGTCGCCGGTGCTCCGACCCCTGCTGTGACCGACCTGGCCACCAGCAAGGATACCTATCTGGTCTCCCTGGATGAGGAGCACGTGAAGAAGCTGCAGGAGATATCTCCCGTGTATGCCGAGAGCCTCATTCCCGCTGGCACCTATAAGAATCAGGATGCAGATGTTGTGACCGTGGGTGTTAAGGCCACGATCATTGCCAACGGACAGGTGAGCGACGAACAGGCCTATACGATTGTGA
>Ga0310786_10003016_pt1 | contig 24948 bp, 37 predicted proteins | sample AusTroGonzalo_MG_FD_203881 | JGI IMG/M metagenome (GOLD analysis project Ga0310786, IMG submission 203881) | Bovine rumen microbial communities from tropical cattle in Woodstock, Queensland, Australia - Gonzalo_03 (v2) (version 2) | ecosystem: Host-associated > Mammals > Digestive system >...
GAGGGCTTCATCTTTGTAAAGCGATGAGGGGGGCGAAGTCAAATGGAGAAATGGTTACTGTCTATTATACAGGAGAGTTCAACGACCCCGAAAAGCGAAAAGAGTTTCTTTCTTTATGCGAAGAGTAATAGAAAAATATAAAGACTTCTATGCGGAACACAAGAAAGAAAGAATCTTGTTTTTCCAGGGGGGGAAACGGAGCGGCAAAACTCACTTTCTTTGCCAGCTCTTGACGGTGCTAGCGTACAACAACGAATATAAGATATTTGCTATAGCCCCGGATTATCCCCGTATGGTGGATTTACGGCACTCTTTTGAAAAGGCCAGCGGCCGGACCGTTAGAGGGTCTTTGGATGGTTTTGTTTGCAGTATAGGGAAGAGCAAGATTTACTTTAGAGCCTTTGATGTAGCGGAAAAGGCAGAACAGGGTAAAGAGTGTGATATAGCCTATTTTTATGAGTGCCGTTCAATCCCGCTGGGGGTCGTTCGTGGTATTATGGCCGGATGTAGAGTGCAAGCTATAGCTGACTACAACCCCTGTGAAGTCTTTTGGAAAGATGACTACTACCAGCAAGCTCCCACGCTTGTAACAACTTACAGGGACAATCCGTATCTAACGGACGAACAGCGTGCCGACTATGTGGAAGCGGAAAGGCGGGCGGCTCTCCCAACGGCCACGGACTATGACAGGTGGTGGGCGGACGTTTTTTGTTTTGGGCGGCTCAACCAGAAGGCCCGGCTTTGTTTTGAGAATAGCGAGCTGGTTAGATATAAGGAGTTTGCGGAGTGTGTCGCTCCGTGCTTTTTTGCTATGGACTGGGGCGGTGAACAGGGGGGAGAAGACCCTACGGCCCTAATCGCTGTGAAGGTGCTGGGGAAGTACATTTATATCCACGAAATCCTATACTCAAACAAAGTAAGCGACAAAGGTATAGCGGACGAGCTGGCGAAGGCTAAGGAGCTGTTAAAGCCCCGGTGCTTGGTTTACGAAACAGCCACAAACGGCAAAAGGCGAGTAGCTGAGCTGTTGAGAACTAGCGGGAGCGTTATGCCTACTTTTCCTTCTTTGAAGGGTGCTGGCTCAGTTGAAGGCGGGATAAACGAGCTACAGGACTACAGGCTACTAATTACCGACACCAGTGAAAATGTATGGGCTGAGAGAAACAATTACCGCTATATCTTAAAGGAAGGTACTTTAGTTCCTATGGATAAATTTAACCACGCTTTTGATGCTCTACGCTATTTTTGGAGATACTACAATTTAAGGGGGAAAAATATGTCTTAATAAAAAAATTCTATTATCTTTGTAGTGAACTTTGTTCATCATAATCAATTAAAATCTTGTTTGAAGAAGAAGAACGGTGCTAGAGAGTGCCGTTCTTTTTGTTTGTTGATAAGTTTTTCTAATCCCTGTGTCTCTTTATACAAAACTTTTGCATATTTGCAAAAAATATACTAGTGTTCCACGTGGAACAAATATAGATGAGAATAGGAAATTTTCACTTCGGTTTTGTCAATGACCACTCAATAGCTATTAGAGAGGTTGTCTTGAATCCGGCCCTAGAAGCGTTTAAGGACTTTGAAAGTATATCCCAAATTTTAGCCAAAATCCAGGGCGGTCTAGAATCCGTAAATGTTTACGCTAACAAAGGGAACGGCCTTTTTGGATTGCAAGAAAGTGCCGTACAGCGTTTCTTAAAAGAAAACGCTTTTTCTGTCTATCTTAAGGAAATGATAGAGGGTGAAGTGTTTTTGGGTGTAACGCAAGAAGGGGAGCTTTTTATTAGCGAACAGCCTACTCCCTACTGTGTAACCAGCGCAATGTACACAAGATTTGGGATAGTTCAAAATACGCTGATTAGGCACGCTCTTTTACACTACGAAAAAACTATCTCCGCTGACTATGATGTACTTTCACACAGCGGCTTTGAGGGTATTGTTACCCCGGAAGCCAATTCCTTTGACGGTGGGTACGCTGATGATAAGGTCGTGGAGAAACTTGAAAAGGAGTTAAACGACAACGGCCTACAGCCCGGCTTAAAAAAATACCTGGTAACGAATCAAGCATATAAGATAAACCAGCCTAAAAACGAGCTGGCAACGCTTGATTTTACGAATAAGCAGAAGACCACCTTTTTGACCCTGTGTGATAAGTTTGGCTGTCCTAAAGAGCTGTTCGCTATTGCTGACAACAGCACCTATGAAAACAGGCGGCTTGCTAAGGTTGACTTTTACCAAAACACTATCTTTCCTTATTTGGGCAAAATAGTGGAGGTTATTAACAAAGTAAATTTTGACATCACCGGGAAAGAGGACATCTTTTACATCGCTAAAAATGAGGTGGCCGAAGTCGCCTACGAAGAGCGAAACGCTAAGATTGCGGCAAGACAGGGAGTGGACGCTTTGGTAAAACTTCTTGAGAAAGGTGTTATGACCGTGGAAGAGGTCCGGGAAAATATAGGGGAGTTCTTTTACCTAAATGACGAAAGAAAGTAATAACAGCTATGAAAGAAAATCAAATAACTTTAACTGATGACGGGCGCAAACTTGAGGGCTATATTGCACGGTTTGACGCTCCCTATTTTGACGGCTCTAAGCACCGGGCCGAGATGTACGAAACGGCCTTAAAGGAGTTTGACGAGAAAGAAATTAGAATCCCGCTGTTGTGGTTGCACTCCAGCCAGGACGGACGGCCTGTTGGTAGTATGCTTTCCTGGTCTATGGATGATAAGGGAATTTGGGCTGTTTTCCAGCTTAGCGACACGACCTTCGTTAAAGAAGAGGTAATTCCTTCAATTCTTTCGGGCGCTGTTACTCATTTTTCTACCGAAGAAAGCGAAGGCGAAGAGCGAGTTATAGTCGCGGTCGCTCTTGTTCCTATCGGAAACGCTATTACGGCCCGGATTGAAAAGCTAAACGAGATTAAGACGGAAGGCCAGGAAAAGCCGGAATCCCTGTTGCAATTTATGAAGGCCAAAAGACTGTGGTAGTCCACAAAATACACAATATAAAAAGAACCAACTAACTTAAAAAACTAACAGTATGAAAGGAAAATTTAATTCGGCTTTGCGAGCCTATTTTGAAGGCCGCAAAAAAATCCTCTCCAACGAAATTGAGGTAGAGGAAAAAAAAGAGTTCAAAGACCGTACGATGAGCGTTGAAGAGTTGCAAGCGTTGAAAGATGACCTGGCAAAAATCAACGAAATTATCTCTTCTTTGGAGGCTGGGGAAACAGACAAGACCGTTGACGAAATCCGTGAGGAAATTGTAAACGTTATTAAGGAAAACTCCAGCAAAACTATGAACGAGTGCAAGGAGTATGTTGAGAACGCTGTTCGCCTTATGACTATTGCGAACGAGCCCACCACCACTCCGGCAAAAGCTCAAGAGTTTGCAAAGGTTTATGAAAATCAAATCAAGATGCTGCAGACTCAACTGGGTGTACAAGTGTTCAAGAACGCTATTAAGGAAAACGCTATCACTGTCACACCGAGCGGCTCGCTTCCTATTCCCTCTGGAGTGGCTATGGCTGAGCCCGCTGTAAAACTCCCTAAAATCTTTGAATTTGCTGAAGAAGATTTGGGTGGAAAGCTGGAAGGCGATTTTCGTGGAGCAAAACTCCGTATCATCAAAGTAACGAACAGCGGTAACACGGAAGGCGCTTATGCTGAGGGCGCTGACAAGACTATCACCTCGGTAACGATGACCACCACGGACGTAACTCCTCTTAAGGTGGCTACTGTTGTTGAAGGTGTCACGATTGAACAGCTGGCCTTTAATGAGTGGATGGAAGCTACGTTGAAAATCTATTGCTCCAAATTGCTCTTCAATAATATTGAAGTCGCCTGTGCAAACGTTTTGAACGCTAACTCCACGGCCTATGACGGAACTTCGGGCGCTCTCTCTTGTAAGCGAGCCTTCCTTGAAAATATCGCTGTTGCTGGTGCTATTCAACTGGCCTCAGCTCAGTATTATGGAGAGAAGGTGGCCTTCGTAAACGAAGCCGACTTGGTAACTAACTTGAACGCTCAAACCACCACGGCTTATCCGGTGGAGAACAAGAAAATCGCTGAGCACATTACCTTTATCGCTTCGGGTGCTGTTCCGTCTGGATATATGTATGTAGCTGATAAAGCCTACATTAAAAAACGTATGTTCAAAGACGTTTTCGTTGAGCGTGCTGTTAGCCACACTCACGATGGAAGCGGAAACCGTATCTATACGAACGCTACTGACTTTATCTTTGATTTGTTGGCTTTCTTCTATGTTACTGACAGCTCGGCTGTAGTTAAATTGAAGAATAGCGCTGTTAAGGCCGTAATTGAAATCCCCTAATCTTTAAGAGATGAAGTTGCGAATCAAATGTAGTGGTGTCGTCCAGGAAGTGCCTTCGGGTACTTCCTATGACGCTTCTATGTACGAAGAAGTCAAAGAAACTTTGGTACAAAAAGAAAAAAAGAGTTATAACAAAAAGAAGTAAAAATGATTACCACTAGAACGGACTACTCAGCCGGGCAAACGAAGCTCCTAGGTTTGGCTTCTATTACTGACGCTGACCTGGAGAAAGCGGAGCAAGAGGTTTTTATGTGCGTCTTTGCTGGTGTTACCTATAACGAGGTGGACGGGCTGACGAATGATAACCCCCTTAAAGCACTTTTTGCCCGTATCTTAGTCCCGTTTGTGTTCTGCCAGTTTTGCAGAAACCGAAACGCTTATCTAAAGCTACAAGGACAAGTCACGGAAACAGCAACGGCCTACGGAAGCACCACAACCAGCCGTCTTTTAGAGGTTTGGAATACTGGTGTACAACTGGGCGGGGCTGTCTTTGAGGGGAATAAATCCCTGTTTGTTGCTGAGTTCGCTGGAGTGGATTTCATTGCTAAAATTAAATTATAGGAGGAAATAATATGGCTTATGTAGATTGTGCTGCCGCTGTGACAGCAAATATCGCCCCGGATTGCGCAAATCCTTTAACTGGTGGCTATACGGGAAGAGCGGTGCTCTTTCCTGTGGGAAAAGCTACGTTCACCGTTGACGCTACGAACCCGAGAACCGTAACGGCTATCACTTTGCCTGTAGGAGAGAAGTGGATTGTTTTGGATAACAAGATGATGACCACTCCCCTGGAAGGCTCGGTAACTCAAAGTAACGGTGATAGCGGTAAACTGGAGTACGAAAAGACCCTGGTAATCCACGGCCCTAAACGGGGTTCGGCTTTCGCAAAGGATGTAGTAGAACCGCTTGCTGAAAGTGCTTTGGGCTTCTTTGCTGTGGTTGAAAAAAGAGACCTGGTAGGGAACGGCACTTGGGAAGTTATTGGCAAATTCCAGGGCTTGAAAGTAAACCCGGACGGAGTTGTCCGTAACGAAAACGAAAACGGGGCTGACTGGGTAATCACTTTATCTTGCAAGGAACGATTTAGCGAAGTTGTGTTCTTTGACACGGACGAAGCAACGACCAGAGCAGATTTTGAAGGTTTCCTAGCAGTAGGTTTGTAATTGTAAAAAAAATTACTACCTTTGCAGATGAAGGCTTAATTTTTGTTTTTGTTGTTTAACAATGAAGTGAGGGGGCGGAGGGATTCGCCCCTTTGCTTTTAATTCTTAAATCAATGAAGCTGGATAAGGGAAAATTTTTGGAGATATACCGTTCTTGTATGGGAGTGCTCTCAACGGCTTGCAAGAAGTACGGCTGTGAGCGCAAGACTATTTACAACGCAATAAAAGCGGATGAGGAGTTTAGAAAAGACCTGGAAGACATTAAGGAAGAGCGGCTGGACTTTGCGGAGAGCGCCCTTCTTAAACGTATTAAGGACGATGACACCACGGCTATAATCTTCTACCTAAAAACACAGGGAAGAGACCGGGGCTATATTGAACGGCACGATGTAGCGGTAGAAAGTGACGAAGAGATTAAAGGGCTTTGCCGGGAGTTTTTTGCTAAGTAAATAACAGTTCCACGTGGAACACTAAAATAAATACGACTATGGAACAAGAGCAAATTATTAAAGACGCTCAATTTTTAAGAGCGGTGGTAAACGCTGGAAGCGTAACTAAGGAAGATAAAAAGGAGCTTACACGAATTGCGAACGGCCTGGAGCTAAAAGTAGCGAATGCCAGTTGTAAGTCGTGCTGGATTGATTTGGCGGTGCTGTGCTGGCAAAAACTGCAAGATACACAAAAAGAGGTGCTGACAGGCGGTGGAGTTGAGGACAGCAAGGAAAAGGGCCGCTGGGGAGTAAGACCGGGGCTTGACGTTTACTTCCTTGGACAGCGGGTGAATGAATGTACTATTACGGACGCTCTAGCTGAAAACTTGCTGGCTAAGGGCTTCCCTAGAAAATTCTTAGTTGAAAATGAAGGCGGTAACTAAAATAAAAACTATAATTGAGGGCCAGGGGAAAACAACGCTCTTAATTAGGAGTGCCAGCTTTACGAAGGACTGGCGACTGTTTCTTGACCCCTCTTATCCCTGTATTTTGCTTATTGAAGGGAGCGAGGACTTGATACAGGGTGGAAGCTCTTTTCTTGTTGCTACGGAGTTTAATTTGTTCGCTGTAAATACAACGGCCTACGAGTTTCAAACGGAAGAAAATGACGCTATAGTAGAGCAGCAACGTTTGGAAGCCTTAGACTGTGTTAAAATACTCCGGTCGGCTGTAGGTGTTACCAGGTGTGAGATACTGGCGATGGGCGATGTTTATGACGGTGGGGTCGGTGACCTTTTAACTGGGGTAAGACTGACGCTCAAAGTAACTATGAATGACGCTATCTCCTCTTGTGGTGGTTATATCCAGCGGTCTTTAGATATTAAGGAAAACGGCTCTTTTAGCGTGACTGGTTACGATATTGCGAATGTAGATGTACACGCTCCAGCGGAACTGCGGCCGTTGAATGTTACGCCAACAACGGAAGAGCAAGTAATAGAGCCTACTCCAGATATAGAAGGATTTTCTCCTGTTACTGTAGCGCCTGTCACCGCCTCAATAGACCCCAACATCCAAGCCGAAAACATCAAGTCGGGAGTTAGCATCTTGGGAGTGGCGGGTACGATGGAGCCGAAGCCCGACGGAGATGAGATAACCTTTTACGACATAGCAGACATTTCGGTGCAAGGGCCTACCTTCGTCACGGATACGAAAGCAACGTACATTGAGGCTAGTGCATTCGCCTCTAACAAGTTGGTTTACGGCATCAACATGACTGCAGTTACAAGCACGGGAAGCAACCCAATACAGTCGGCCTACATGCAATTTGTCATATTGCCGTCACTCACGGCAATTGCGTATCGTGGATTCATGTCATGCACGAATCTACGCAAGATAGTCGTTGGAACGGTAACAAGCATCGGAACGCAATGGAGTTCGACGTGGGAATCTTTGCGACACTTCGAGGTCGGTCAAGACACCGACATAAATCTTGATATCCGCAGCTGGACCGCCACCAACGTAATCGCCGAGGGCCAAGACGCAATTGACGAGTTAAATTACAACATCGCCACCTACCTTGCAGACCGAGTGAAAGACAACAGTGGTGGAGGCCCGACCCGAACCATCACGTTTGGCACGGCACTCTACAACGTCTTGACGGCAGACACGATAGCGGCATTTACGGACAAGGGTTGGTCGGTGGCTTATGCGTAAGGCGAATTTAGTACGGATTAGACGGCTGATTTTGTAGTTTTCCTACAAAAAAACGGCACAAGATAAGGATTTTAACCGATTTTCGATAAAATATGAAACTGAATGGCAACCTTTTAACCCCGACCGACCCGAACAATTACCTCGTTGATTGGCGGTCGGAATATGTGCAAGACGGCAACACCTACTACTCCACCATCATCAAGGGCATCAGCCTTGAGCCGAGGGAGTTGGTGGACGATGCCTACAAGGCGCACTATGATGAGGTATCGCCCGAATGGAAGGCGGACCACGAACCAAAAGAACCAGAACCCCAACCCGAACAAAATTGATAAGTTATGAAAATCAAAACAGGAAAACAAACGGCTTTTGAAGTTACATTTTTTGCGGACAGCCAAATTAGCCGGGGCTGGTGGTATTTTCGTTTGCCTACGATTGAGGTAGCACGATTTACAGGAAGAGGCTCAATTTGCTTTTTTGCCTTCTTTTGGAGCGCTGGTGTAGGTGTTAAAAGGGTAAAGAATGAAAATAAAGATTGACGAAACCACAACGGCCAGCCAGTTTGCCGTATTTTTGCCGGAGCTGGTTAAGAATGAAAGCCTAAGAAAAGCCGCCTGGAACTACTTTGTAAAAAAGGATTTTTATTCTTTAACCGTGGATGAGTTTTGTACTTTAGTTGAGGACGGCACTTGGAAAGAACGCACTTTGACAGCAAGCGGAGAAATAACGCTGTTCGGGCTTGTATTTAGTGAAGATTTGCGTAAATTTGTAGAAGAGTTTACCAGGGCGCTGAAAGCTTACACTATAATATCCAGCGACACCAGCGGGAGCTCCGTACAATGCAGTATGATAGAAAGTATGATTTTTTTCTGCCGGGAGTTTTTTGGCCTTCCTAACTTTAAGGTCGCTAGTGAAATTACTATTGGAGACTACTTGCTGGCAAAGAAGTACGACTATATGAGAACTGTAGCTGAGAAAAACGCTATTAAAAAATATAAACAAAGTATAAAAAAATGAAAGCAAAAGCTTCTATAAGGGAGACGATAATGTGGACGGCTGGTTGTATAGCCTTCCTGGTGGGAATTGGTTTAACGATAGGGGGATTTTTTACCCCTCCCCACGGGAGTATAGACGGCTCAGTTCTTACAGCCCTGGGAGAGCTTTTAACGTTTTTCGGGGCGATTTTCGGGATAAGTGGATTTACAACAGTACAAATTAAGAAATTAGAAAGATATGGAGAGGAACACGATTGAAGGGGCGCTTCAAGAGTATTTTGCGATTGAGGAGCTGGTTTGCCCTCACACTTTCAAGAAGTTTGGGGCTACTAGCTGGAAATTTCTAGACACCTCTATTCTAGAAGTCCTGTTTGCGCTAAGGACACAAATTTTGAAAGTGCCTTTAGTTTGTAATACCTACAAAAAAAATCCAGCAGCTAAGGGGGTCTTTTCTCAGCGTGGACTTCGCTGTAATTGCTGTGAGCTGGTAAAGAACAAAAAGGATGTTTATCTTTCCGCCCACGTTCTAGGGAAGGGGCTAGACCTTCAAAGTCCTAAGATGGATGCGGAAACGATGCGCAAGAAAATAGAGGAGCTCCAGCACCTTTTACCCCACGGAGTGAGGATTGAGAGAGACGTTCGCTGGTTACATATAGACACACTAAACAAAAACAAAGGAATAGTCTATTTTAACGGATAAATGAAGATTTGTTTTCACTGTAAGCACTACAGCTTATATATTAAATTTTGCTACAAGAAACAGGAGAGCCGCAAGATGTGTGACAAGGTTTGTGAAGATTTTTCCTGTGTGGAGTTAAATGAGCCTATAAAAAATGAAAAGGGATGAGGTTTTTTTTGTAAATGTATTTGCCTTTTTGGGTGCTGTTATTGTGTTATTACTCTCCAGCTGTAAGGCCGTTTCCGTTCCTGTAGAGGTTCACAAAGATAGCACCTTAGTGCAATTTAGGACGGACAGCGTCTATATCTATAACCGGGACAGTATTTTTATAAAGGAGAAGGGTGATACGGTCTTTTTGGAGCGCTGGTCTATCCGTTACCGGGATAAGGTTGTAAAAGATACGGTTCAAGTTAGTAGCACTAAGGAAGTGCCTGTAGAGGTAAAAGTTCCTACCAGGTATATCCCTTCCTGGGTTTGGTATTTGGTCGGCTTTAATGTTCTAGCCCTTTTGCTGTTTGTTGCAAGAGTGGCCTATAAGATTTATTTTCGCAAGTGAGTGCCGTAAAAGACATATTAGAAAAGATAAGGGCTGAGATAGCCAGCAACCTAGACGGCAAAGGTATAACAGCCACGGGCCGGACGAGAGACGGCCTACAGGTTCGGGAGTATGTGAACGGTTGTAAGCTGGTGTCTTGGAAGGGTGCTCCTATAGCTACAACTGAGATAGGCGCTAAACCCCACTGGAGTCCTATAGCCCCTCTTAAAGAGTGGGTAAAGGTAAAGCTTCATCTTCCGGAGAGTGTGGCTTATGCCGTACAGTACAAGATAGCTCAAGAGGGGACGGACAGGTTTACAGCGCCCCGGTTTGATGTATATACGGAAGTCGTGAACGACCACATGGATGAGATTGCGGAAGCCGTAACAAATGACGTAAACAAAGAGCTTGTAGAAATTGTAAAACACTTAAACTCTAAAAAATAATATGGCTAAGGAAACGGAAGTAATTGTAGATGTAAAGTATAAGACAGAAGACGCTCAAGAAAAAATGAGAGTTCTTGCTGAGGAAACGAAACGGCTTCAAGAGCAAAATAAAGCCCTACAAGACAGTATTAAGAACCTTAGCAAGGATGACGCTGACTACAGCAAAAAGCTTGCTGAAAATACGGCTCAGTTGCAGAAAAACAAAGACGAGCTAAAGCTGGTAAAGGTACAGCAAGAAGTATTAGCACAAAGTACCTACCAGGAAACGGAGCTTACTCAAGAGCTGGGGGATTCTTTTAAGGAGCTCAACGCTAAAATGTTGCTACTGGAGAAACAATATAAATCTATGTCCAGGGCAGAGCGGGAGAGCGCTGAGGGCAAAGAGCTCTACCAGTCCTTAATGACAACGAAAAACGAGGTAAAGGCGCTTAATGAAAGTATGGGTAATTTCCAAATGAATGTGGGAAACTACCCTAAGACGGTCGGGGGAGTGTTCCAGCAAATAGGCCAGTCTATGAAAGAAGGCGCTATGGGGGCGAAGAGCTTTGGCGGTGCTATTATTGGAGCGGCAAAGGGTGCGGGTAGCGCCTTGAAAGCCCTTATGCTAAATCCTGTCGGTTTATGGATTGCGGGGATTACCGCTGTAGTAGCTAAGTTGGTACAGGCCTTTAAGAGAAACGATGACGCTAGCACAAGCCTTCAAAAATCCCTGGCTTCGTTTAAGCCTATCTTGACCGCTATAAATGTAGCGTTTGATTATTTGGCTCAAGCTGTGGCGAAGGCTGTAGAGTGGGCTTCTAAGCTATTTGACTTGTGGATGAAATACAGCCCGATGGGAATAGCTTTGTCCGCTATCTTGGGAAAAAATACGGAAGAGTTTGAAAAGGAAGCTCAAGCGGAAAAAGCGCTGGTTGAAGCTACGGACAAGCTGGAAGATACTGAGCGGGAGTATCTTGTAAACAGCGCCAAACGGTCTAAAGAAGTAGCGGAAATTAGGGATAAGGTAGCGCAAAAAGACAGATTCTCGGCACAAGAGCGGGAGCAGATGTTATTAAAGGCTCAAGCACTAGAGAAGGCAAATATGGACGAGCAAAAGGCTATAGTAGCGGAAAAGCTTAGACTTTTGCAAGCGGAAGCTAAAAGAAACGCTGACACTAGTGATGAGATGAAAAACAAAATAGCTCAAGCCCGTGCAGAAATGTTAAACACGGAAAGGGAGTATTTTGCCGGGATTAAACGCTTGGAAAAAGAGCTTGTTACAGCCCGGAAGGAACAGGCAGAAGAAGAGGAGCGTATAGTCAAAGAGCAAGCGGAACAGCAGAAGAAGCTAGCTGAGGAAAGAAAGGCCCGGCTAAAGGCTGAGCAAACAGCCCTGGAAGAATACGAAGCTCAAGCTAGAAAACTTATTAAGGATGAGGGCGAAAGAGCTGTGGCCGAAGTTAAAGCAAGCGGTAAGAAACGCACGGACGCTTTAAGAAAACAGCTGGAAGAGGATAAAACGCTCACTAAGACGGCCCGGAAGGCTATACAGGATACTATAGTTCTAATTGAGCAAGAGACGGAATCGCAAGTAAAGGAAATCCAGGACAAGGCCAGCAAAGAGCAATTCTACAAGGCGCTGGAAGAGGAAACCAAACGTCTTGAAGCTCAAGCCAAACTAGCGGACGATAAGTCCAAAGAGCGGTATGATTTTATGATGTCCGCTTTTGATAAATACGCTGAGGAGATTAAGAACCGGGAGGGCCTGTTGGAAGAAGAGAGGCTGGCACTATTAAAGGAAAATGACCTAAAGCGTGCCGACTGGCAAAAGCAGTTTAGAGAACAGTTCCAGCAAGAGGAGGGCGAAGGCACTCTTGAAGAAAAGCTGGAAGCGGAGCGCCTGGAACTTGAGGAGCTTAGAAACCTTAGCCAGGAAGACCAACAGCTAAGATACGAAAGTAAAGAGGCCTATACTCAAGCTATGATTGAGCTGGAGAACCGGATTACTGATAACGAAAAAAAACAGCTGGAACAGCGAAGAAAGGTCTTTTCTCAACAGGCGCAAAATTTGGCCAGTACGGTTTCTTCGTTTGGCGATAGTATGACGAGCCTGTTTAACAGCCTGGCTGGAGATAGTGAGGAATATGCCAAATTTGAAAAGGCGATGGCTATAGCACAGTCTGCCGTCCAGCTTGGTTTGGCTATCGCTAAAGCTACAACGGTAGCAACGGAAGGAGACCCCTATACGGTAGCTATAAGAGTAGCGGCCGCTGTGGCGAGTGTGACGGCCGCTTTTGCGTCTATGGTAGCGACTATCAAGTCGGCCACTATACCGAAAGCTCCTAAGTTTGCTGGAGGTGGTATTGTTGAGGGAACGTCTTACCAGGGTGATTTGGTGCAAGCAAGACTTAACTCCGGGGAGATGGTTTTGAACCGTACTCAGCAAGCCAAACTCTTCCAGCTTGCGAACGCTGATTTACATTCTGCGGTATCCGGCTCTTTCTACAGTCAAACGAGCCTGGCTGACCAGTTAGCCCTGGCTCTTGAACGTATGCCAGCGCCTGTGATGGTTTACAGCGAGTTCCAGGCTTTTAACGAGGGCCGGGAAAAAGTTATAGATTACACCACGATAAAATAACCGTTCCACGTGGAACACTAAAATAAAAGAATATGACTTGGGATAATACGGAAATAGAGGTAAAGGGAAGCCCTACTTTATTCGAGAAAATTGAAAGCCAGTTTATAGTAAAAAAGAAGGCCGGGGCTACAGCAAGCTATATAGATGTAACTTGGAGCAATAACTTAGGGCTTACCCCTAACAGGTATTATTTTAACCTGGGGGGCGAAGTGCATATTATTACCACGGAGCTGGTAAGAATGCTGATAGCTGATGGCCACGCTGGAAGCGGATACACGATTATGACTGTAGAGGATGATGTTAGCGGCACTCCCTTATCTATCACAATAGAGCTAAAAAAGGGTATTTTTTATTTATGGGATGGAGAAAAGGGGATTGTGCCGCCCGTTAGACTTATTGTTTTTAGAAACGTATGGACCACGCTTAATATAGAGATTTTTGCTAGTGCTTTTTCTAACCCGTGCAAATTGCAATATCTTAACGCTGTAGGGTCTTGGATGAATATGGGAACTGTTAATCTAGACGGCTTTAATCCTAATCCAATAACGTTTGCGCTCAGCACGATTGAAAACAACTTGCGTATAATAGATAATAATAATGAAGTGATTTGGCAAACGATAGAGCAAGAGTTTAGAGGGGAAAGCGATTGCGCTAAAATTGCGCTGGTGGAGTGGACAAGCGATTACGGGAATAAGAAGAACTGGGTATTTGAAATCCTAAACCAAACGAGAACAATCAACCAAAGTGAAACGCTTATCAACGATAACTCTAGTAGCTTTGCCGGGTCGTTCTTTAAGAGAAAGTCAAACCAGGTGCTTTCTTTGGAGCTGGCCCTTTTTGGTCTTAGTGAACAAGAGCTTAGGTATTTTGATGACCTTTTTATGAGCGATGAGGTAACTTGTTTTCCTAGCACGATTAGCGATATTAAAAGACTTTACAACACTTACGGGGCTGTCCCTAGTGCAATGATAAAGGATAAAAAGGTCGTGCAGAACTATGACAACAAAAGAAAAGATTTACATATAAGCCTGGATTTATTTACAATAAAAAGCTACTAGTATGTTAGTATTAGAAGTGAACGGGATAGCCCTAGACCTTAGAGCCGGGACTAAGATTGCATATCAGTGGAAAAGCCCCTGTAACGGCTTTGACAGCCTGTCGCTTAGTAGGACGCAAAGTTTTAGTCTTCCTGTAACTGAGCAGAATTTGACCTTGTTAGGCTATCCCACTCGGCCAGATATGTATGGGGGCGCTGTCCGTGCTATCCAGCAATCCAGGCTCACAACGGACGCAAACCAAATTGACGGAACGTTGATAATAACGGATGTCACACCTAAAGATATAACTGTTTCTTTTGTTTACGGGGAAATGAGTAAGCTAAAGGAGATAAACGAAGCCGGGAAAATTAGCCAGTTTCTAAGCGTTCCGGCCAGCGATATGATAGTTATAAGGGAAGGCTATTGGTATTATGAGGCGAGCCGGGTTCTTAACTCCCCGTATTATGAAACCGGGAGAAACAAAAACTATTCTATCCCTTGTCGTTTGCCGTCCGTTTCTATGAACTACTTAATATCCCTGTGTGCGTCACACTTTGGGGTAAATATAGACGCAAGTGTTACGGCCGGAAACTATCGTATAGTACCTGGAACGCTCAACGCTTCTTCTTCTACTATCTACTCGGGCGCTTTTAGTATGACTAGCGCTCACTATAATTTGCCGTCCACTCTTAGCGCCTGTTTTCAAGAGGAGATGATTTATGTAAGAAATACTGTAAACAACACGACAGCGCCTTTTTACGCTCTAAAATGTCTTCAACCGGGACGATTTTTTGTGACAGGCTCTAACCCTCAACCTTATGTCAATAATAGAAATGACTTTTTGTTTTGGGGTGTTATTAGGAAGGCTAGCGTACAACCAACAAAGACCTATGATGTAGCAGAATGCTTTAACGGTGAAAATCAAATTTGGACATATTACGGAACACTTAATAACGTTATCAACCTGGAAGCCGGGGATTATATTTATTTCGCAAACTTTTATAATATGAAAATCCCTGGCACTATAAATAGATATGGAAGTGGTATTAGAAGCTATACTGGTTCAATAGGCTGGAACTGCACTTTCTTTGGAGCTGGCGGTTCGCTTGAGCTTACACAAGATAGCTACGGGCCACTTATGGGAAGTTACTTCTTAAGGGATAATTTGCCGGAGATTTCCTTCTCGCAAATATTGAAGACCTGTGCGGACTTGCAAGCTAAAGTTCTAACCTGGAATGAAAGTAGCCAGGAGTTTTCTTTGTTTGATATGGACTTTGACAGCGCTGGCGGTGACGTTATAAACCTGGATAAGCGTCTTATAAAGATAAACAAAATAAAGCGGCAGACCTTTGAGGGCGCTAGGGAGTTAAGTGTATCACTAGCTAAGTGCGAAGAAGACGGCTGGGATTATAACGAATATAGCGAGGAGTGTAGAAGTACGAAGTACTACACAAATAACGACACTTTGGAAAACAAAGAGCGGGTTATTTGTGACGGAGAATTAGTGGCCTGTCCTACCAAATACCAGAAGACTGGAGTGAGCCAGCACTACGCTTATATCCCTTGTGCGGAGTATGATAACGACCTGGGAATTTGGGGGGCTAAGACTATTGACAAGCCAGTTATTTGCGAACAGGGTACAAAGTTAGACGGAATCCCGGATTTAGCCTACCTTTACCCGGCTACAGTTAAACACAATGTCTTCCTAGACAATATATGCCAGCTCTCCACGCAAGTAGAGATAGAGGTAATAATGTCAAGCGTTGAATTTTTTAGGAAAATAACAGCTGTGTCCCGGTTTACCTTTCGGGGGTGCTGGTGGTTTGCCCTTGAATGTAACTATGCGGAAGGGAAAGCTACAATTTTGTTACAACGTTACAAATAATTTTGTATCTTTGCAGATGTAGTGAATAATTGTTTCATTAAGGTGTACTTCAAGAGCGACTTGCTAGCGAGTGAGTCGCTCTTTTTCTTTTTCGTTCTTGCTAGAAAATTTAACACTTGAACAGATTAAATGTTAAAAACAACGATGATAGGGAAATTTTTATGGAAAAATTTTGTACTACAAAATAAATGTTTTATTTTTGTAGTACAAAAGTAAACGAAACGACAATAACTATTAAATTTTAAGCATTATGAAAGCGACTACTATTTTTGAAGAATTTAGCAGATTTAACACCGAAACTGGTAACTGTTATGTAGATTTGAGAAGACTTGGAGCAGTCCCCAGAAGTGAAGAAGGAGCAAAAGAGATTTGCAGAAAAAAATTTTTGTCCAAGATAACCACTGCGTTCGCTTGGAATTACCCAGAAGGAGAGGAAACAAGAGACGAAAGAACGCTGGAAATTACTTACGATAACGGAAAGATTGTAACAAAGTATAGGTATTTTTGGAGTAGTGTTGAAAAATAAGACTGTTCACAACTTGTTGATAACTTGTTGATAAGTTTTAATAACTTTTTAAGCTGGCCGGGGTTTTGCAAAATTCGGTAAAAAGCAAAAACTTATTAAATTTAATCAACAGGTTGTTAACAGGTTATTAACAGGTTAAAAAAGTGAGTGTCAAAATTTTAACTTGGTTATGAACAGAAAAATCGCCCCCTTCTTATTCTTTAATATTATCTATTATTATAAAATAATAAGAATAAGGCGGTGTTTATAAGTAGTAATAAATATAAGTATCTTTATGGAAATAGCTGGAAAAGTACACTGTTTTTTTGAGCAAAGTGGAACATTTAAGAACGAATTTATAAAGTTAGGGATTCCCGCTGAGGACTACGATATCCAAAACAGCCACGGAGAAACCGACCACGTCATAGACCTATTTGAACAAATTGAAAAGGCCTATGATGGTCGCCCAAGTATTTTTGACGATATAAATAAAGATGACCTTATAATAGCTTTTTTCCCTTGTATCTATTTTTGTTGCCTTAGTCAAATGTCGTTTGGATGGAATTGTCACAACTACCAAAATCAGGACACTAAACAAAAGACAGAGGCTATTTTGAATCGCTCTATGAATAGGGAGAAATTTTTTAGGCTGGCGGTAAAGATGTTCGCTGTGGTAGATATGAAAGGCCTTCGCTTGATTATGGAGAATCCGTGGAGTATGCAAACCTTTTTAAAGGCCAACTTTATCCTCCCTCCAACTATTGTTGATAACGACAGGACTTTGAGGGGTGACGTTTACAAAAAGCCGACAGCCTACTGGTTTTATAACTGCAAGAATACCAACGGGCAAACGATGCAAAAAATACATAAGGCCAGGCGAATTATTGACCAGCCCCACGAAAGAGGGGGGGGGATATGTAGTGAAGTCCGTTCAACTATCACTAATGATTATGCAAGGAACTTTATTTGTGACTTTATATTAGGCAAAGAGCAAGAGTTTTCCCAACTAAGCCTATTTTAACTCTATGTCGCACGCATGAGGTCTAGGAAATTGAGGAATGAGTTGGAAAAATACTAAGCAATGACCAGAGCCGAATGCCGACACTGCGGGCGTAATACCTACAAAGACGGCAAATGTTACGCCGATAGAAGCCGAACGGGCAGACCGATTGAGGACTATACCTACTGCGACTGGGCACGTAAAAAGAAAAGTAAAACAACACCTAAAAGTAACTAATAAATTTATAAAAACAGTAGATATGAGTGTGGTATTAGACAAATTATTGGACAGCAATCTTAAAGAAGTGCTGGTGACTGAAACTTTCTCTAGAGTACGAATGTCGCAAAACTTGGTAACGGCTGATGACTGGACGCTGAGTGAGCTTATAGTAGCACTTAATGAAGAAGTAGCACGAAAAGAAAAGATGGAGCACCGGGGCTGTGACAGGCTTTTCGCCCTGGTAAAGCGGTTGAATGACTACGAATGTGAAAAAATCACTTTTGAGGTAAAAAAAAGTGAGAAAAGTTTTGTATAACAAAATAAATGCATTGTCTTTGTAGTACAAACAAACAACAAAACAAATAACTATTAAATTTTAAGCCTTATGAAAGTAACAGTTAAACAAGTTTACAATACGGAGTATATTAGCGCTCCGGAGCGACTGGGATTTGATTTTCCTTCTTTTTGCGCTAAAGCCGGGCGGGCGATTTGTAAAGTCCACTGGTTGAGAAACGAAACTTTGTTCCAGGCCTTTTATCAACTCACTGAGCGGGAGGGCCAGGAGCTTTATAACGAGTATAAACAACAAACTAAAAACTAAGAGCCTTATGAGTAATTATCCCCTGGGGGCAAATGATTGCCCTTATGCACCTTGGAAAGGATGCGACTACGAAAGTGAAGAAGTAGAAGTAGTAGTAAATGTAGAACTTTGTAAAAAAATGACGTTATATACTGATGCTTACAGCCTTGTAGATGATTTTGACGGAGAAAACGAGTGCTGTAGAGTTGAGTTTACGAAGAACGATTTTACAGAAGAGTACGAAGAGCAAGAGATATCATTAAAAGAAGTCCTGGCCGGAATAGAGCTGGCGAAAAAAGAACTAGAAGACGGGCTTTCGGGTAAAGCGTTAAGACGCTTGCAAATTTTGGCCGAAGCGGCTAAGGGATGGGAGGTTGCTGACGTATATGTAGAAAAAGACGAATAATTTTCTTAAAAAAGTTTGATATTTGAAAAAATAGTATTATATTTGCAGAACAAACAACAAAACAAAGAGCTATGAGTAAGAAACAAATTTTGAACGACATTCGGGAGCGCTATGCGAACGCTGTCGCAAACGGTGACGAGCTGACTATGATAGAGCTTCAAGGAGCGGCCAGCTATATTACTAACTATTTGCCGGAGGATTAGCAATGGAAGCAAGAGTTTGGTATCACGAAGACGATGTAGAGCAAATGATGAACGACTACAACGGGGACACCTTGTTGAACGTTCCTGTTATGCGACTGGTATCTTATGCTAGTAGATACTTACAGGCTGTTAAGTTTGCAGAAGAGGACCGGAAATCTAGCAAATAATAAAGAACGGGGAGCGGGCTTTACAATCCACTCCCCAAAAATTATAAATCTATTAAAAATTAAGCCTTATGAACGAGAATTTTTTTAAGAAAGTCCAGGCCGTGCAGTTTGGATTGAAAGCCACGAAGGAAAATAAAAACACTTTCGGGAACTATAGCTATAGAAGCGCTGAGGGTATTTTACAATCCGTTAAGCCGTTGCTAGCGCAAGAAGGGCTGACGCTTACTATTAGCGATGAAGTCACAGAGATAGGCGGCCGGATATATGTGAAGGCCGTATGTACTTTGACTGACGGTGTAAACACTCTTACCTCTCAAGCCTATGCCCGGGAAGCGGAAGATAAAAAGGGGATGGACGTTGCGCAAGTTACCGGAGCAACAAGTAGCTACGCACGGAAATACGCTCTTTGTGGAATGTTCTTGTTAGATGACAATAAAGATGCTGATACGGAACACTATACCTTGGTGACGGAGCTGGCAAAGGTTAGAGCTTGCACCACGATAGAGGAGCTTCAAGCCGTTTTCCACGCTAGCACGGCCAAAAATAGCAAGAGCTTTGTAGCTAGCGTGAACGACCAAAAGAAGAAGCTGGAAGCCAAAGACAAAGAGAAGCAAATTTTGAATGATGAAAATAAAATTAGTTTAAACGGGTATAGAGAAAACGAACTTTAAGATTATACGACCATGGCAAATTATAAGATTAAAGCCGTGACCGGGACTTATACCGGGAAGGACGGCAAAACGAAAAAAGAGTGGAGCGATATTGGAGTTTGTTTCGCTGGCGATGAGGGCTTTTTTGGTACAATCAAGACCACTCCGCTAAACTGGGACGGAAAGTTTATTATAGTAGAAAGCAAGAGCAGGGAAGAACAGCCAGCTCCAGCCCCACAAAAAGCTCAAGCCACTAAGGGAGAAGATAGAGATGAGTTGCGTTTACCCTTTTAATCTAACCACGGTGGCGGAGTAAAATCCGCTCCCGTTGAAAAATGTTTTGCAATATTTAATATAACATGATACGAGAATTTAAAACAAGAACTGGCGCAATATATTGCGACACAGAAAAGAAAATGGAATATCTGTATGTAGGAGACTACGGCAGGGAAAATAACATCAAGGCGGACTTCCTTGGATTCAAGAAGGAAATCAACCAAGTTTCACACCACAAAGTTGACCTTAAAGACAAAATGGTTGTTACTATTTCAACTCAAAAAGGTTGTCCGATGAATTGTATGTTTTGCGACTGCCCGAAAGTTAAGTTTGGTGGTAATATATCAAGAGAAGAACTTGCAGAAGAGGTTGTCAACGCTATTAAGTTTAGCGGATGCAAGTACACAGAGCGTTTCAATCTTCACCTCGCTCGCATGGGAGAACCATCATTAAATGCCGCTAATGTACTTAACTTCTTAAAGTATAACTTGCAAGACATCGTAAATGCTAATATGAAAGCAGATGTTATCCATCCAGTGTTTACTACAATGATGCCAAAAAGTCTTGGAGTAAGGAAATTAGAAACAATCTTAAAAGCGTTTTGTGACATTAAGAATAACGTATATAACGGTGAGGCCGGATTGCAATTATCAATCAATTCTACTGATGAGAAGCAAAGAAAAGAATTGTTTAGGGGATGTTCCATGAGCCTTGAAGATATTGCCACCGTTGCTCGTATTTTACCAAAACCAAAAGGACGCAAATATACATTAAACTTTCCTGTGACGGACAAGACAATCCTTGACCCCAATGAACTGAGCCGACTATTTGATAAGGATAAGTTCATTGTAAAGATTACACCAATCCACGAGACAAACGAGGCCAATGCCAATGGAATCAATACTCCAGAGGGTTATTATAAGTATGATGTGTATCGCCAATTTGAGCAGCCGTTACTTGCTGAAGGATGGGAAGTAATCGTTTTTATACCATCTAAAGAAGAAGACGAAGACCGCATTACTTGTGGAAATGCTTTATTACACGAACAAGAACTTTAGTAATTATTGATGAATTATGAAAAATTTTGATTTAACTCAAATTCTAAAGGACTGCCCCAAAGGCACGAAGCTTTATTCGCCGATTTTTGGTGAGGTGACGCTTGTCGGAATAGACAATGACAAGTACTGCCCTATCATAGTGCAACATAGTACCAGGGAGGAAGAAACTTTCACGGAGGAGGGCAAATTCTGTGGATGCAGTAGTGCCGAGTGTATGCTTTTCCCAAGCAAGGAAAATCGGGACTGGAGCACGTTCAAGACCGAGCCAGAGCAGCCGCAAAAGTTTGAGCCTTTTCAAAAGGTGTTGGTACGTAACAGCGATTACAACTGGCGAATCGGTTTCTTTGATTTTGAAGGCGGCCCTGTTGAACGTCACTACTACTATATAATTGGACGTGATTACCCTTTTGACCAGTGCCTTCCTTACGAAGGAAACGAGCACTTAAAAGACACCACGGACAGACCGAGTAAAAAATAAGTAATGAATAAAAAATGTACGGCCAAAGTTGCAAAAACAAATACTTTGCCGTATCTTTGTAAAACAAACAAAAGCTTATGAAAATAGTAGAAGATTTGATTCTTGGCGCTGACCTGGAGACGGCCGGGACTTTGGCTAAGACCTGGGTAAAGTTTAAGAGAGGAAGCTTAACGGAAGACCAGCTCCCGGAGTGCCTTGCTAGAGCGGCACAGCTTGGAAACGTAAGACGAAAGGTTATTACCAGTTACCACGAACGAAGAAGGGCCGAAAATGTTTGAGTGCTATTACACCTTTGACAGCCCTTTGATTAAGGATAAGGGCGAATGCAAGCGGCTTGCTGACCTTAGGGATAAGGTTCACTCCGTTTATATGTTCTTGGCTGATGAGCTAAATCCCAGGAGACAATACTTTCACCCCGTCTTTCTTGACGGCCGTATGGTAGGACTCTTTCTTTGCTGTAAAGAAAGAACGACCTTCCACCGAGCCGGGACTATTGCTGGAAAAATTTTCTCCGGCTCTTTTAATGTTATAGACTTTGCGAAGGCTAAGCTCCCTAGAAGCGTAAGAACTAAAAATAGAATGTTATGAAAATTACGGACATTAAGTTAAATGAAAAGAACCCTCGCAAAATTAGCGAAGAGCGGCTGGATAAGCTAGCCCGCTCTATTTCCAGCTTTGAAAAAATGATGACGCTCCGGCCCATAGTGGTTGACGAGAACGGAGTCATTCTTGGTGGAAATATGCGTTATAAAGCGCTGTTACACTTGAGTTATACGGAAATCCCGAACAACTGGGTAAAAGTGGCTGATGGTCTTACGGAGGAAGAAAAGAAGCGGTTTGTAATTGAAGATAATATAAGCTTTGGAGAGTGGGACTGGCTGGAGTTAGACAGCGAGTGGGATAGCGCCTTTTTGGAAGATTGCGGCCTGTTTACGATTAGCCAAAGTGACTTTACAGAGGACGAGTTCTTGCAAGATAAAGAAAAGGAAGAAAGCTCTATTATAAAGATTGAGGTATTAGACCAGGCTGAGAGGGATAACCTTTTTGAAAAAATAGAGAACATGTGCATTGAACTGGGCGGGCTTAAATGTTCTAAGGTATGGAAAGATATTTAGCGATAAACGCTGGCGATATAGTAACAAAAGACACGGTTAAGAGCGTAAATGTCTTGATGTCGTTCGCCTTCCACAAGAACTACGATTGTAGCTATATCCCTTACTGTCGTAATTTTCTTTTGGATAGTGGAGCGTTTACCGTGCTTAAGCACAATATAAAAGATATGGACTGGGAGGGCTATATAAAGCTCTATGCAGATTTTATTCTTGAGTATAATGTAGAACACTTCTTTGAGCTGGATATTTACTCTATTATAGGGGTAAAAGAAACGGAGCGTTTAAGGGCCTTACTGGAGCACCTAACAAAAAGAAAATGTATCCCGGTTTGGCACGCTGATTTGGGAATAGACTATTTTTTTGCTTTGTGCGATAATTATGACTATGTGGCTATCGGTGGCCTGGTAACGAGGGAGCGCTCATTAAAGTGGTATTTGGGAAACTTGAATTTCTTTATTAAACAGGCTCACTCTAGAAAGGCCCGGCTTCATTTGCTTGGTTATACAGGCGGCTTGGATGAAAAAAAATATCCCGGCTTAGACAGCTGTGACAGTAGTGCTCATCAAACCTGTCACCGCTTTGGCGGTTACTTTTCCTTTGATAAGGACACCAGGAAAATATCGCACAAGACAAGCAAAAGAAAGTCTAAACTTACTCCTAAGGCCTTTGAACTTTTTTCTCAATTTTACAACTTTCTAAAAAACTAACTATGAAGAACGGACTTATTGTTTTATCCGGTGGCTTAGACAGCACGACCCTTCTATATGAAAAGAAAAACGAGATAGCCCTGGCCCTCTCGTTTGACTATGGAAGCAACCACAACCAAAGGGAAATATCTTGCGCTAAGTATCACTGTCACTTGCTGGGAATAGAACACCTGGTAATTGAGTTTGATTTTATAAAGAAGTATTTTAAGTCTTCCTTGCTGGCTGGTGCTAGTGCTGTCCCGGAAGGTCATTACCAGGATAGTAATATGAAGTCCACGGTAGTCCCGTTTAGAAATGGAATTATGCTGGCTATCGCTGGCGGCCTGGCAGAAAGCCGGGGGCTTAAAAATGTCTATATCGCAAACCACGCTGGAGACCACGCAATTTATCCGGATTGCAGACCAACTTTTATAGAGAGTATGAACGAGGCTCTTGCTTATGGTACTTATAACAGGATAAACGTAAAAGCCCCTTATACGGGATTGACCAAAACGCAAATCGCACAAATAGGGAAGGAGCTGGGTATTGACTACTCTAAAACTTATAGCTGTTATAAAGGCGGGGAGCTTCATTGCGGTAAATGTGGAACTTGTGTGGAGAGAAAAGAAGCCCTGTTAGGTGCTGGGATTATTGACACGACAAAATACGAAGAAGATGTATAAGGTTATTAAAAAATTAGAGGTTTGCGGAGCGCATAGACTTGAACTCCCGTACGAAAGCAAGTGTAAAAATCTCCACGGCCACAACTGGAAAATTGAAATTTGCCTAAGTGCAGAAAAGCTCAATTCTTGCGGTATGGTTGCTGACTTTGCCTTAATCAAAAAAGGGATTGAGGAGAAGCTAGACCACAAAAATTTTAACGATGTAGTGAACTTTAACCCTACAGCTGAGAACCTGGCTTTTTGGATTGCTAGTTATTGCGAAGGGGAGTTTTCCTGTAATTGCGACTGGGTAAAGGTTGAAGAAAGCGAAAATAATACAGCGTGCTATGCTAAGAGTAAATGAAATTTTTTCCTCTATACAGGGGGAAGGCGCAAACTCCGGGAGAGTGGCCACTTTTATACGGCTGTCCGGTTGTAATATAAGATGTCCTTTCTGCGACACTAATCACTCAAGCTATAGGGAAATGACGGTTGAAGAGATACTGGATGAGGTAACGGAAGATTTTGTGGTTATAACCGGGGGCGAGCCCTTTGCTCAACCTAAAGTGAATGAAGTGTACGAGCTTATAAAGTTACTGCAAAACGACTATCACCAAATTGCTATAGAAACGAACGGAACAATAAGAATTGACGATAGTGAGCGTCACGGTATAGACTGGGAAGACGTTTGGGTGACTGTTTCTCCAAAAGCCGGATTCTTTAACGGCAAAGTAAAACAGCGGCAAACCTGGGCTAATGAAGTGAAAGTTATCTTTGACGGGAAGCACGAACCTAGCTGTTATATAGATAGTATCGTGACAGACTACTATTATCTCCAGCCCTGCGATACTGGTGACGCAAAGAGAAACCAGGAAATAATTAAACAAATGTTAGAATACCAAAAAAAGAATACATCATGGAGAATAAGCTTACAACTGCAAAAGATTTTGAACGTGCGATAATAGACTGGTTTGGTTATATAGGGGAAGACGCTAGCCGGGAAGGCTTGCTAGACACACCTAAGAGAGTGAGCAAGATGTGGGGTGAAATCTTAAGGGGGTACGACCAGGCGCAAAAGCCCAAAATAACGACATTCGCAAACCGGGAACAGTA